>Ga0126338_10001860_pt1 | contig 14084 bp, 7 predicted proteins | sample OrbCmetagenome_2_FD_92529 | JGI IMG/M metagenome (GOLD analysis project Ga0126338, IMG submission 92529) | Coral microbial communities from Petempiche,Puerto Morelos, Mexico - Orbicella C C metagenome | ecosystem: Host-associated > Invertebrates > Cnidaria > Coral | place: Petempiche,Puerto...
CTGATTTTTTCAGGCTTCTTCTTTCCAATTGCTTAAATTGGAAAATTTACTGCGATGATCATTCTTCACTTTCATCTACAACCGCAGTTCATATATGAATTATTTCATATAAACTTCACATCACATAAGACCTTTGTTTGGCTTATCTTTAAATACTGCGTTGGTACTATCACTCACAGGTGGTTTTAGACAGTGTTCCTGAACTTCTTGGTTTGTGGTTTCATGAGCTTTGCCAATTGACACAGCTTGAATTCGAGTAAGAGTGTTTCCTCTTTCAAGCAGTTTTTTCTTCAAATCATCATCAGAAACTCCATACACAAATTGGTCTCTCACTTGTCTGTCTTCACCTATGTAATTGCAATCTTTAACTAACAGCATCAGATCAGTGACAAACGAAGTGATTGTCTCTTTAGGTTTCTGAACTTGTTCCTCTAATTTCTTTGAAGCTACAATCTCATTGCATTCAGCACTTACTGCTCCTTCGAGGTTAGTCCACATAAGTTTGTATTTGTTTACATCTTCATCCTTAGCCCAGTCTAAACTGTCATAAATCTTCTGGCCTTCCGGTCCGAGCCAATCTTGTACCAGTAAACACTTTCTTTCCTCAGATATGTTAACGAGGCTTCCTTTGAAGATATATCCACACTTTTCTTGAATGCTTTTAATGCTTCGAGGTGATTTTCTTGGCGAGCATTGAACTTTGGTCACTCAAAGTTCATGATATTTCCAGAGAAATGAGCAGCAGGATTTTGAATAGGAGCAGCCTCAGTTTCTTCGTCAGACATCTTTTACAACAGCAGTAATAAACAGATGCGGAAATTATCAGAATTCCCCGCTCCAGCAGAAAGTAGACGATGAAAATTCACTCGGGATAATTGATTTTTACCTCATTAGGTCAATTTCAGAAGATTTGGCGCGAACTGGTTCGGAGACTGTCTTCGCAGAAATGTTTACAGATTTCCCTCCTGGATCCTCCAAGCAGGTTTCACAGCAGATTAGGAGTAGTTCAGCAGTAATTCCATTATTTTCTTCACTCCTGGTACCATGTTATTGCATGGAAGAGACGATGACACATAAGCTAACTTAACGTTTTATCTCCACCTCGTGTGCTCTCTCTCTCTGCATCCCATAATACTCTAGACTAGTGTCCAATCCCCTAACAGATTGTATCTTTGAACAATCACTAGTTAATACACTGTTATTGTCAGTGGCCTGAAGCTAGTCCTTCATGGTTAATGACTGCAGGAATGACCTTCTGCAAGTGGTTAATGTATTTGGCGCACTTGCCAGGTGTCATGCTATCCCAGAACTGCTTAATTCCACATACTAATTCTTCTTTGTTTGAAGGCTTCACGATGTGGCGGAGGAAACACTTCAGTTCATGCCAAAGCATCTCAATGGGATTTAAATCGGGGCATTCAGCAGGTGTAGGCCAGTAGTTTATGTTGTTGTCAGCGAAAAGCTGCTTTGCAAGCTTACCTGAAGACAGAACAGTAGTGATTGAAAACAAATGTCCTATGCAAATACGCAGGTCTGGGAAGCTCACTAGTGTAAGTCAGCTAAACTTTCACGAGTATTTCTGAATTGCTCACAAGTGAAGTTTGGGAGAATGAGAAATCAACTAAACTTTCACGATGGTTTGTGAATCGCTTTAAAAAGCAATAAAACTTCACAGCATCATAAGAAATGACATGTTTTGAAATTTTCTTTTTCCTTTCAAATCGGTTAACGTTATATTTAAACAACACTTACTTGTATGCTTTGGATCATTATCCTGCTGAAACCTGTAGTTGTTGTTGGGAAATGTGGCATTGACGAAGGGGAAAAGGGAGTTTCGTAGGATATCTTCTACATAAAAGAATCCGTCCATAATCCCTCCAAACATCAATATCGGGGTGGCTCCTTTGGTGGAAATTCCAGCCCATGTGTGGACTTTGAATGGATGTTTCGCTGTAGGCTTCATCTTTGCCGGTTGTCCCACTTTGCAAAAACACAGTTTAATATGTCTACTCAGCCAGATGCTGCTTTCATCCGTGAAAACAATGTTTTCGAATTTTTCATTTTCTGTGGCACATTTCCTGGCAAATTCCAGTTGCTTGACTCGGTTAGCCTCTCTCACAATCTGACAGTACGGGGGTCTGGACTTTTGCCATCCGATTTTGTATCATGCTCACTTAATCGTCCTTAGTGAAAACTGCACATTAAATTCTTCACACAGCAACCTCTGTAATCCTATAAAAGAGTGTTCTTCAGCTTAATACAGGGCCCGGTTGATCAACCAAACAATCGATAAATTTATTACATTTGCCGATTTTCTGTTTCAAAACAGGCACAGACTCAATCTCACAATGAACTTACCAGGTCAGGTTAGCTCGTCATTCTCCTCCATTTTAGCATCGATGAAAGTTTAAGTGTTGACTTAAGACCTTTGATTTCCTGCCTGGAATTGGTTTGTCAGCTAGCATGCCATATTGTGTGAACTTTTTTACTAATTTTGAAATGGTGCAAGATACACTGTGATTCCCTCACTCTCCTTCAGTTCACGAGTGATTTTTGAATAATTGAGACCTTGCCTGTATAAGGCAATGACTCTCTGTTTGACATAGTCTGACGATCAAGGCATGGTTTAATTTTAACTTTCTCGTAAAGGGAATAATGTTGAAAAGAACACAGAAACCCAATTTCTGTAGGTTTTGCGTGTTTGGTCGTACTGCTGAGGAAAAAACTTTGGTTTGCTCTCTGGTTGGTTAACTTTGTAACTTAATTAACATGACAAATATAAAACTTATACCACTGAGGAAACAGCTGTTATTTATTTATGATTGGTTTACCTTGGGGTGATTTTGATCCTAATTAACATAACATAAGCTATATATATGGCATTTTTTCCAGTTGTATTCTAACCACTGCTAACCATCAGAAACATGTTCAGTTGTTAACAGTATGTCTCTTAGAAGCGCACTTAAGATACTGAAGAATAGACTGCTCTTCTCTGAAATCGATAATTTGACATGTGTATTAGCCAGCAAGAAAATCAGCAAAGTCCTGGAAGGTGACAACAAAAGTAAAGGCAGTAAGGTCTTGGTAGAATATGGCACGGAGGAACTGGAGGCAACAATTATTGGAGTTTCAGGTAACGAAACGTACTGCTGCTGATGCTAAATTTCTAACTATATTTTATTGTGTGCAAGGCAAGGTATTGATTCAGTTGTGTTCTCTTCGCAGATGATCCCACTGAGCTCTACAAGTTAGATTTGGAATTCCGCAAGCAGTCGTTAACTCCAGTGCCAAGTGACGAATCCGATAAAGAAAACCGACCACCACCAAGCATTGCGAGAAAATGAAAACAAAAAGCGAACGACTCAAGTACGCAGAAAAAGAAAAGGCCAGAAGCGTCAACTAAGCAGAAAAAGAAAAGGGAAGAGACGTCAGTTATCGCAAGGCATCCAGCCCCTACTTTGCAGGTTAGCTTACTTTCTCAGTTGGCTCAGGTTCAGTTTAGGGATTTGTGATCAGTCGATACAAGGCGCATTCGTGATGATTTATATCATATACAGTGGAATCCCGATTTCTCGAACCCTCAGTATTTCGAACCTCCCGAAGTTCCCTCCCCAGTCAAAAACTGTAATTTTACCCCCGATTTCTCGAACTCTCCAATTTCAAACCAATTTTCGTTTCCTTTGTAGGGATTTCACTGTAATTCTGCTTCTCAAAGTTGATGTGAATTGGTCCAAGAACAAAGTGGTAATACTTTTAGCAACTTTGAATTTTTAGCGCACACGAATCAACAAATTGATTTATCCTGGCATAATTAACTTTTCCCTTGCACACGTTGTTCAGGATTATTTGCAGTTGCTCAAATATTACATATTTAGATTTATCATATAATATGTATCAACATGTTATACTGAAGAGTTATTTGACTAGTTTGTTTCCTTTCAAAAGTGGTAGCCATTGTTAAAATGAAAGTGATCGTTTACATTTTCATTAGTTTTGTTGTTAATTGTAATGATGACCACCTAGACGTAATTGTTTGAATGTCTAGGACATTCTAAAAAAAATTGTTCCACGAGGATAGTTAGTGGTGTTTATCTTGCGCGTGCTTGTTTTTTCCAAAGGCTCTTTGCACTTCAGTTTTTTACAACTAGGCTAACTTTGTCGGTTTTCTGAAAAAGAATGTTTACACATAAGCGTCGTTTTGTAACAATAAGTTGTTAATTAATTATGCGTAATAAGCGTTGGGGCCTTTGATTGACATTCGAAAAAACTTATTGACACGAGAACGGTTGTTACAAAAGCAATTTCCAGTGCGTGCTTATCAAACTACATTTACAACTAGGCTGACTGTTTTTTTTTTCTTTCAGTCCAGTGAAGCAAATGTTCAAAGAGATGGAGTTGGAGCAAACGCCATGCCAAGCGAAACAGACTTGCTCACACAGGGAGCTGATCATCAGGAGCAAGTAAGTTCACTTTATTCACTTCTCATTCAACCAGAAAAAGACTATTTTACGAGAACTTTTTCGGTTGTTTATGCAAAGCTGACAAGTTGTTAACATTTAATTTTTTTTTGCATAGAAGAAGATTGCTTGACGAAAACAATTTGTGATGTTTAAAAAAAAAGAATCCTTATATCACTACACCAGTTTTATCAATGATGTGAGAACAAAAGCTTAAGTGACACAAACTTTTTGGCGCATGCTAATCAAAGTACGTTTACAATTAGGCTAACTTTAGTTGGTTTTTTGTATAAGAGCTTTGATACAAGCGTCAGTTTATTAACAATAAGTTGTTTATGTGTAGGCGAGTGGGGCCCTAGATAGTTTGACTGTCTCTTGCATACAAAAAAAATTTTGAGTGTTTGAGGGGCTCCTACTCTGTGCCGTCAAATTTCTTCAGGGATTTGAAAAATTTGCACAACAGCAAATTCTCACTTCTTCCTCGGGTATGTCACACAATTTCCTATTCTTGTTTTCTTGTAAACAAAACTGCTTTCATGCCTTCATGTCATTTTGTGTTTTTACTTTTATGTTTGCTGGTTTTTGTTGCAAAATAGATTCGTGAAATTTGTCAACATTTTTGTTTTCTTTGTTTTCATTCCCCTTGACACATCCGGTTTTCTCGTTTTCCAACTCCATCAATACAGAGACCATAGGACATCTTTTAAGGCATCTTTTTCCATATGTCACCAGGGAAAACTGTTAATACAAAAAGGCAGTATTTTCTAAAGTGCTAGAAAAGAAAATATCACCTATTTTCCAGATTCAACCAATAACATAAATACTTAAAAAAAACATGTACATGCTAAAAAACACACGTGTTATCAGCAAGAACTAGTCTTATGGAAATAATTTATATAACAAGCGATTTATTTATTTGTCCTCAGACTTTTATTAGACCAGGAAAGGTACATGTGCGCCACTGAATGAATTCAAGCACGTGTGCAGCTTATTTCATTCATTTGGCCTTTTCTGTTTCAATTCATGATTTCAAGGGTCTTGCAAATGAACAACAGCCTTATTTTAAGCTGTGAGAAAATATATCTGGAATGATTTGTGAGAAGAAAAAACTTATTCGTGAATTTGTTTGAATGCGTTACATAAGCTAAATGCAAAACAACGCCACGTGCGATGAAATGAGCTCAGAATAAATAAAATTCACTTACTCTTCGCTGCCTTCAGTTAGTCAATGGAGATGAATAGGGCACAACAACAGTCCTTGTTGGTACTGAACCTTTTATCAGCTGTTTTTTAACGTAATAGTTTCTCCAGTTGCATCCATTTAAGACACCGGCTTGTGTTCAAAACAACTATTGTCAAAGTGAACGCAACACAAGCATGATGACTTCTTCGGCACGAAATCTTCCTGATTTATCTGGACAAGTCATGTCCATTTCTGCTGCAAACTTTCCTCCTTGGGAAAGTAATGCATGGAAATTGTAGGCATTCTGGTTTTGTTGGAGCAATTGACTTGATTGGGGCCACCAGCCATGCAATAATTGTTTGCTCCCTTCTTTGCTCTCTTGTCCATCATGACACTATTGTCTTTAGAACCACCAACTACATCACTTCCTGTGTTAGATGAGCATTTTGATTGTGCGCAAAACGGACCTATTTTAGGTTGCAAAATCCAAACTTTGAGGTTCAAAAAATACGACAAGAAAGTGCTTTTGATCAGTTAAAACCGTTTGGCTGTGTTCATCAAGACATAAGTGAGCAAACAGGGCAAAACTATTTTTTACTTCATTGGCACTTTAACTGTCTCAGAAAATATTGTTCATGGCACAAAGTACAAGAGAAAATTTAAGTGAACTGGCTCCCACTTTGGAGAAATTTTTCTTCCAGGACACAGTGCGTAATCCCAGGGGGGATGACAGCTCCATGTAGCCAATCACAGTGTCAGGATTTGGATCATCTTCCCTGCTCACAGAGCTAGCCATATAATAAATGTATATACAGATTTTGATCTTTTACAATCAAATTTATTTATTGGGTCAATTACCGTCATTTTGGAATAACAGAGAAATAAGAAATTGTTTGAGATTTAGATGCAATGTGGCACACTGAACAGTAAATCCAAAACATCTTTTTAGAATTTAAACCTAACAGTAACAGTAACTTTGAAGATCAAGATTACTTGATGGAAATAATAGCCTGAGAGATGTAGTGTTGTCTTCTGGTTATAAATGGTTAAAAACATGTCTCTCAGTAGTCAGTGATAACCTGTTGCGAGAAATATCCAAAAAATTGCAGCATAATAATCTAGATGAGCTTGATGTGATGCAGCTTGTTATCAATAGAGTTATACTGAATTTTTACATTGTTGAGGGCCAACAGAGTGTTGGTGATGTCGTCTTCCTGGCATGAGGCATCAAGATTACAGAGACTAATAGGCAACTCAATACCTGCCCAGAGAAGCAGATGATTTGTATCTGCCAGCAGAAGACGATTATTTGTTTGCAGTTCAGCCCAAATAAGCGAATCAATTGTTTGTGCCCTTACAGGCATGTTGTTTAAATTATTAGTCTTGATAGATCAACATGCCAAATTGGGTAGATAATTCTGGGACAAGGTCTCTGTGTCAGGGATGGATCTACTTTGAAGAGCATAGTCGATCTCCTTTGGCAAGAATCATGCATCCAAGTTATGGTGACACCGCTGGACATACACTTGCTGAAAATCATCATGAAACAAATCTTGAGACTGTCTGCATATGACAAGGCAGGGAACCCAAGGAACCACCAGCAACCTGAAGAATAGTATGCTGCCTGTCTTCACCTTGCAGCAATAAAACTAAATTATACACACTAAATGATAAATTATTGGTTTACAGTCTATTTTGTTTGTATGTTTGTTACTGTTTGGGCCACTCAGTACAACATCAATATTGTTTGTTTGATCATGTTTGGTCCCCATACATTTCCTGTTTGGACAGGCCATTCAAGTCACTGTAGCCCCAATTCCAAACTCTTGAGCTATTCATTCTGGTTTATTCTGGTCAAAGTGGTTTTATGAATGCAATCATCAATTTTACAGGAAACAGGTGATGAAAACTGGGCCCTTTGGATGGTAGGAGAACATTGCAGTGCAAAGAGGTCACGCTGAAAGCCTTGACAACTGAAATTTACTGGTCCACTGGCAAAGTGGATTTTAAATTTTTTTCCTGCACAGAAATCTGAGCAAAAATATTTATGATGTTGTTTATTGATGAAACCCATTGCATTACTTGGTGAGTTGTCATTTTATTTCAACTTCTTACAGATCATAAGTAACACTTTTATTTTGAACTTTGACAAGTAAGTTGGTTTTCATTTTAATTTTCCTTTTTGTCAGTGAAGTATTATAATTATGCAGAAACATGAGCTTAAGTTAATAAAGATAAAACCAAGAATGAAATTGAATCATGATTGTGTATGCCTGGTAATTGAGTCAATGATATTACTTTGGTGTGACAGAAACTGTACTTCACTGGAAACTCATTGTGCTGTGTTCATTGTTACTGAGGCATACTTTTGAGCAGATTCCACAAGATTGCCTATCAATTTCAATCATATGGAGATCCATTGATTGGATAATCTTCTTGGCAATGGTATCATGACTCACTAAGTTGTATGCCCTTGCATTGTACTTATCCACCTACAACAGAGGCAGCAGGAGTCCTTTTCACTCTTCTCCTTAAATTTTATATTCCTATTTTAACTGGAGTTTGAGGTGAACCAAGGGTATAATGCAAAACTTACTCTTTTTTCCTGTTGTCCTACATGAAGGCAATTTGTGGTGCTCTGTGTACATGTTTTTTCATGCATTTCACTAAATGATCAAATGGATAATTTGGCCAGGGTCTCTTAGCATTGCACTAAGCGTGCTTTACAAAAACTTGACACAATTCATGCAGAGCTTTTGTCAGTATGAAGCATATAGCACAGTAAGGAAAGACTCTCCTTGCAGGGTGAATACAAGTCTGTTGGGAGAAGTTCTAGGATTTTATAATTCATTTTATTGAATTCGTTGGTGTATTAATGGCAAACAAATTAAAATTATAAGCCATATGAATAATCCATAAACGAGTCTATAACCCATGTGAAAACAAATCACCTTGCTATGTGTATGTATTAGAAGTTTAGAGTCAAGTCACCATAGCCCCAGCTCCCAACTCTTGGGCTATTCATTCTGCTTTATTGTTGTCAAATTGGTTTTGCAAGTGTGAGCATCAATTTTCATGAGAAACAGAATTTTCTGACATTTAGTTGTGAATTTTGCAGACTTTTACTAGCATCTGCAGACATGGAGGCTTCCATTGTTAGGGGTCTCAACCAACGTGAAGGATTTAAAGCTTCTTGTTTGCTTATGTGAGTCTGAAGGTCATGGAATGGCTAAGATGATTCCAAGACAAGTAAACAAGTGCGTGACACAGAACTTTGTTTTTGAGCGTAGTGTACTTCATCAGATTGAGTTTGCCAGAACATTAATAAACTCACTGACCAAATAGTCACCTTAAGTTGCTTTGAGGGAACTTGCTGCATTCTGAGAAGAGCATGCTGTACTTGGTTGGCACATGTAAACAATCAGAGTTGCATGCAGAGGAAGAACGCAGAATATATAATGGTCTGTTTCTATTCCGTTGATGGGGAAACTGGTTTTTCTAACACTCAGTGTTAAAGTATTCTACAAGTCCATGATGTATAAAAAACTGAATGGTCAAATTAATAATGATGATTTCAGTCACTTTTAAAACAATCTATCAGCATATTTCACAGTACCAATTGCAAAGCCTTAGTCTGCTCTTTTTGGCACTATATTACTGCCTGTTGTAGTTGATTATCCTCAAAACACTCTTCCTTTGACAAATGCCAAGTATCACAGATGTTTTTCATGTAAGAATCTTCACCACCATCTGAGGATCGTTTTCTTTTTGCTTTAGGTGTTCTGCCATTTTTCACTCACCCTTTTCTCCTGTATTCTTAGGTTTTTCTATTGTAAATAGCTATAGGTTTTTTTTTAGGTATTTTCTTCTAATTTAACTCGTTTTTGTTATGTCCCCATATTAGTAGGGGAGTTTTTCCCCAGCTAGGTGGTTGATGACATTCTTAATAAAGTTTCTATCATGGTGTTGCACATGTTTTGCCAATCCTGGTCAAGTGTCTGTTCTTTTGTCTTTTGGAATGATGCATTATTTACTGTGGTCATCAGATCAAGGTTTATTGCACCCCATATTCACAATACTTCATCCAGTTGCTTGTGGAATGCATGCCAGGCTTGAACCCTCTTAACCCACAGATACCATTTTCATTCTCACTTAATGGTTTTCAAGCCTGAATTTTTGGTTTGTTGCTTAACGTGCTTCACATTTCTATGAATTCATACAACCCAAAATTCCATACATTTATTCCAAAAATCCAACAGGATTTGTCCACACAACACTTTCCATCGAGCAAGGGAGGATAATTTCAAAGAATCATACCCAGTCAACCACCTGTCAAGAGCAGCATGCTCCTTATTGTGTCTTAATGATTCATTCTCACTGGAAAGAATTTGAATTAGCTGTCTGAGAAATCGAAGGCTGTATCGAGGAACCTAGAAGTAGAGAATACATTTAGACTGGCCCCATACTGGTGAAGAGGATCGACTGAATTGTGTAACTGCTATTGATCCAGCATTTGGGGCCAAAGTGTTGACATACATCAGCAATCATGTTTGTGGCCTATGGTAAACATTGCAAAAGGCGCGGGATTCAGAAAAGTGTATGCCTAATAATATTGATTAATTGGGTTAAATGCTGATGGCATTATTCAAGATTGGGAAAAATGGAAATGAAAAAGTAATAAATGTAATAATATAATAGTAAAGTTAATCTTAAATGAGGATGCCAACATCACAAAGTGGTTTAAAAAAGGGTCCTCAATGAAGAGAGTAAAATAAAGGAAAATAACCAAGAAAAATCAGTACGAACTTACATGAACTTAATTAAAGAAAAAGATAACGTTAATTAATTGACATATTGACCAGAGAATTAGTTCCCCTTGAACATCAAGCTGATTGTGGCAGAGAGCTGTTTTCTCGTAAGTACTGCTTGCAGTTTACCAACTTGACACAAAATGACGTACTTAATCGTTGATGTATTCAACTGCAATCTTAAAGTTGGTGTAACAGTAACAGTTGATGTTCTGTCAAGTTCACTCTTGGACATTGTGACTATGCTGACAAAGACAACAGCTGCTGTTTGCTCTCATGAGGTATGAAGATTAATTTGAGAGGAGAGACTCTTGATCTCATCATAAAGAAACTCAGATGAACTTTGTTCTGACTGATAATAGACAGATAGAAGATCTGGTTGATACCGTTACAACATGCATCTGAGATGCTTTAGATCTCTAAAACCCGGTGGGAAAGGAAGACAGGGAACCTTCGTGAGAAGCTCTGTCTGCCAGTTTTCCCATAAATAGTGGAAAATCTTCTGGCACTGGGTAATCCCAGTTGACTGTAGTAGTTGTTTGCTGACTAATATGAGAGGTTCAAACTTCAAATTTTGATTTGTGCACATGACCAGGCAAGAAATAAAATACAAAGCTATTCACTTTCATCTTGAAAGCCAAGTGTTTAATGATCTTGCAAGATGTCCAAGAACGTCTTGAGCGAGCATGTGTTGAATATGTGATCAGATCTCTGTCAAAGGAACAGTTGTCTTGGGATAACATTGATTGTTTGTCTGCCTGTCGGAGAAGTCCATTTGAAACATCTTCATGACTTGAAAATGATTGACTACTTCTTTAACTTGGTTCCAAACTGAGAAATTGCAACTGAAGTTTACCATTGTCTACTTAAGGGTCTGGCATTTCCCAGACTTACTTCTGCATTCATTGGGAAACCCTTTATCTCGTTTTCTTGGTTATCTTTTCCATTTGAGTACTGAGATATCCTTCCAGTGGTTTCCCAGCCAAGGTCAGATTGTAAGGCATAGGGGCTATCATCTACTTCAGGAACAAGAATTCTGGTCTCCATATCATACAAATAAGGTACAAGTTGGTTCAGTTTGTCGTGCTGACTCAGGTCTTGGAACCTGAGCTTTTTATGCTGGATTACTTTTGCATGAAAAGGCCTTGGGTAACTACAGAGAAAAGATTGATATAGGTGAAATCGTTGTCACACCAAACCATCGGGTATATCAGTAGCCTTTGTGTGGTTAATTTAAGCAGGCAAAACAAAAATAGCAAAACCACTGACCACCAGAACCTCTAAGGAGGGATTTTAATTTTAGTGTACAACCCACCCATCCCTCCTGAAAACTAACAATCATTTTTTTTATAATATGCAAACGAAACTGTGTGTTTTCAAAGGTTAATTCGAACTTGAAATGAGGGCAGTAATTTTTCAAAACTCTTCTTCCACGTCACTGCAGATGTCTTCCTTAATCTTTTCAACATCAGCTGCTTTACGTGATGGCTGCCGTGTGAGTTTAGCCCTCGTGGCTTTTTTAGCACATACTGTGAAAATTCAGTCATAGTAAGCTGGAACTCTGCTTCAGAGACCTGGTTATCAGCCAACGCTTTGGAGAGAAGCGGGTCAGCCGTTTCACGTCCAGCTATGGCAAGCGTGACAATTTCTTGATGCTTCTTGATCTTTGAATCAAGCTTTTTGCTGCCGATTATCAGGCCTGAATAAATCAAAGCAAAACAGCCACCAACGCTGCCTAATGGAATTGTAGCTGGTAGGCCAACCCCGGACAGAGCCAAACCAAAGCTTGCACTCAAAAACGCTGTTGAGAGAACACTGGTGCCAGCAGCGTTCTAGTTAAGCACCTTTTTCGCTTGTTTATACTTTTTGGCAACCACTCAATAGTGGGTGACCTTGTTGTTAAGAGCAGTTGAAATCTCATTGATTTTCTGCAACCAAAAGTCAGCCTGCAGTTGGGGGTAGAGAGGCTGCGGCAAAGCTTCAGGAGGAGCAGATGGCAAAACATTCACCAACGACACTGTATAAAAAGCTTTTCTAATTCAAATTCCATAGGCAAGCCCTTGAAACCAAAGAGTTTGCCATCTTCATCTTTGACACTAAGGGTGATGCAGTCACGCAAAACTTCTTTGGGGGAGGATGATAGCTTACTTTTTCATTAGGCAAGCCTTTCATTTGAAATTTAGCCAAAACATCTGATTTTTTCCCATTCAAAAGGTTTTTGGTTTTGTCGATCAGATCACAATGAATGAAGTAAGTGGATGGGCTGTTTAGCTTTTTGACACAAGTTAACACATGTTATGTCTGCTTGATGCCAATCAACCTGGCTTAAAGTGTGACTAACTGAAATTGTTTTGTCTGAGGTTTTCCATCATGTTATTTTTGGCACAGAAATGGGTTTTGTTTCTCATGCCAATTGTGCCTGTTATAACTTTTCAAACTTGTTGTAAGCTGTTTTGCATGGCTATCAACAGTGTGATGCCCCTGAGGTAAAGAGGCAAGCACTTCACCAGACTCTTTTAAAGACATTTGCCCTGCTCTTTCTAGATTATGCCATGAATTGGCAAGGCAACAAGAGATGAGTTTCATGAAATGTACTTTTGGAATTGGCTCTTCAAAGTACACAGTTTCCCCGTTCTTTTGTGTGACAATTGTGAAAACAACCGTTTTATATTGTACAAATATAACATATTCAAAATGGACTCCTACAAGAAAATTCAAAAATGGATGGAAATGCCAGAGGCAAAAACCAAAGAAACAGTGCGTGTGTGGGCGACGTTCACAGAAAAGTTTCCAAACGCGGATAAAAGCAAGTTCTTTTTTTTAAAATAAATATTGGAACTCCCTTTAACAGGGCTTTTCAGTCACAATAACCTAACTATTAGAAAATACTAGAAATTAAAAAACTTATTTACAATAACAATTTAAATTAAAAACTCAATTATTTCTTATAAAACTCAAGTTGAAATTGATGAAAAAAGTAAAGTCAGTGCAGAAGTATTTTTCAGACAGCCCTACTTCATTGCAGAGCGTTTTTGGTTGTGACAAAAATTTTTGGAGTGAACGACTTAAAACTGCGCTCAGTTTGATGGGTGTGGCAGGCTTTCCTTATCAACTGTCACCGGTACAACCAATCCCAGCGTTGCCAATCACAGAAGCAACACCAAGCCTCAAGAAAATATTCAGCAGTCAGATAAACATCTACTTGACACCAGACAACTACTTCGTGACAAAATTCTGCGACATATTCTAAAAAACCAGACTCAAACACACCTCTGTGGCAGAATCAAAATGGTAGTTGGGCAGCCCACACACAATATTGGCCTCAACAACTCAACTTTGCTGTTTTCTGCGCGACAGAGGGTTGTGGAATTTCTCGCAAAATCTTTGACAGCAGATCATCCCTGCTGCAACAAATAATAGCTGTTTATAAATTTCATGTCTATTTCACAGTCAGGCGAATTTTGTTCCAGATGTGGGGCTGGGGGATCCTACACTCAATCAATACAATAATCCTTATGATGAAGCTTCATACGACAGAATCTGTGATGAGTTCGGAATAAAGCCATGGAGTGATTTTTGCTTCACACGCAAGAAAAACCACGGGCTAGGAAGCATATACATCAGTGTGTCAGGGCA
>Ga0126338_10001861_pt1 | contig 14082 bp, 11 predicted proteins | sample OrbCmetagenome_2_FD_92529 | JGI IMG/M metagenome (GOLD analysis project Ga0126338, IMG submission 92529) | Coral microbial communities from Petempiche,Puerto Morelos, Mexico - Orbicella C C metagenome | ecosystem: Host-associated > Invertebrates > Cnidaria > Coral | place: Petempiche,Puerto...
CAAATGGTAACTTAACACTTGTTTTTTATATGGGAGTAAATTCAATTAGAGCTGACAAGTTATCGGCTATTGTTTCCAGGATATTAAACAAAAAAGAAGCTTTCATTTCTGGACAGTTTTTACATCTCTGCAGTAGCAGTTTAATAGTTTTATTTGATGACATTCATTTCAGTCCGATATTTTTAAAGGCAAAAAGTATGAAACCTGTTCAAATGTTCTTTAAAGACTGCGTGGCCCCAAGTTAAAGTGCAATTTAATTAAATCAGACTTTCAACGTGTCAGAGAGGTTTTTTCTCTTTCTTTCTATTTTTGGTGAAGTTGTGTTGTGTTGTGTAAAAAGGGTAAACTTACGACTCATATAAAATGTGAAAAGTCTCTTAATTAACTTGAGTATTTTTGAGCAAAAATTCTTGGGGGTTGGAAGGGCTTGTGATCGGTGAGTGAGGGAGTTATGCATGTGCGCATGTCACACCAATTACAGTGCGGGTTGTATCAAAGAACGAATCAAATTGCCTGTTAGAAAATAAGATGGTATCTACATTAATCTGGAGACATGTCAGATTACCGTAGTTTGTTCAGTCAAACACTTTATGGCTTACTATTTAGCTATCTTACCATGACCGATGTAACATCGCATGTACATCATAAATTCCCAGTTTCTTTCTTGCTGTACATCGTAACCGAAAAAACTTGTCAAATTAACCAAATCATTACTGTAAACAGCTCCATGAATGCACCTATCTCCAACACTTCACCCAAAAAAATAACTCTTGCACGCCTTGCGTGCCTATGTTTTTTATGACGTCGTCACTTTAGGACTCTATGGCCACTGCATTATAGCTCTATGATACTGCTTCAAATATTAGCCCTCATTCCCCTAGAGAGTACCAAGAGTAAGCAAAAAACATTAGGATCAATATCGAATTTTTTTTGTTTCCTAAAAGATAAACTTAAGGTGGGAAGGGATGGTTCAATTGCCCTTCCTCTTTACCCTATACAATTCAAATTTTATATAATTACAAATTTGTCAGTACCAAAATTATAAACATCTGGATAAATTTCTGTAGGATCTATCTCTTTGCCACATTTGAGAGTAAACAAAATTTTATACTGTAGTTCCTTTTTGTCAAATTAAAATTTCTTTTCAAACTCAGTAACTAGCAGTTGTTTTGCCAGACACACATCGCGCGCGCGTTAGCGAGAGAGAAAATCCGGACCGCGCTAAGAACCAATCAGATTGCAGGATTCGTTACCGTGCCCTCTTCTGTACATGTAGGATTGAACAGTTTTGTGACAGAGCTCAGTCAAAAATTTTCTGGTATTTAAAAAGGGAAAATTCTTTCATGGCTAGACTTTTGTTTCGAGAAAATAGTCGGGATGTGCTGAGATGTTATACGACACACTAAGCGTAAAATACAAAAGACTTCAATAAAGTGATGAAATATTTGTAATAGTCTACATTTTTGAAAACCCATAATGAGCCTAAAACGGTTCGCAGCTCGACTTTCTGACTTGATAATTTGTCACTGGCAATTTTTCACTCGTTTTTAAAAACATTAAAAAATAAATCAAATCAAGCCAAAGAATTTTCTTCAGAGCGAAAGAATGAATCGACAATTTTTGTTTTTGTAGTGTCCATTTCTCGCCTAATCTTCTTCGGTACATCAAGTGCTGCAGTTTGGCAAGAAAACTTCTGAAGAACAAATGTTTACTTTACGACATATTCGCAGCTAAACTAAGTCTTGGTAAACTTTTAATTTCTGGGCGGAAAGGCGGGGACATAGTTTACACTTCAGCGCAGAACTTTTTGAACTCCGAGGAAAGCCTCAAATTTCGTCAACACGCCTGTGATTGGTTGTTTTTGGATTATCTCCAAGAACAGCCAATCACGGCCCGGAAATTCCGTCCCGCTGAAGAATGCACACTGAAGTTTATAATTCACACAGGTATCCGTAGATGTCTGGCATATCACGTATATCAAATATCGTGAAATTCCCCTCCATGCATGATCCGCCGTTCGCCTACCGAAGATTACGAGCATAACACGAGAGGGATCATGGAGGTGTGCTGTCATTACCGTGCGAAGAAACATTGGAGGAGTTTTTCATCTGTGCTAAGACTTCTAGCCCTGCTCCTGTTTGTCAGAGAGATTGATAGTCAATCTCCATGCTATAACGAGATCACTAAAGCTCCTCTCAGATGCATGCCTTCTTTCGGCAACGCTGCTTTTGGCAAGACAGTTATTTCTAACAACACTTGTGGGACGCCTCCGAGCGAGTTCTGCGTTCAAACCGGCGTCACTTCACCCACGAAGGAATGCGAAGTTTGCGATGCAACAGAGGATAGGTACAGCCATCCCGCGTCTTACATAACGGACATAAAAGATGATCAAAACAGAACCTGGTGGCAGTCAGAGACACTGCTTGACAACCCGGATAAACCCGTAACTCTTACCCTAGATCTTATGAAAAGCTTCGATGTGTCTTATATCAGAATTCGTTTTCGATCGCCAAGACCTGAGTCGATGGCAATTTACAAGCGAACCAGCACCGATCCGAACGGGCCGTGGATCCCATATCAATATTTCTCAGCTTCGTGTGAGAAAACTTACAAGGTGAAAAGTAATGACATTGCGATAACAAATCAGCAAGTATTGTGCTCGAACGAATTCAGCAGCATTTCGCCGCTAACTGGAGGCAATGTTGCGTTTACTACATTGCAAGGTCGGCCGGATAACCTCAATTTTGATAACAGTCCTGAATTGCAAGACTGGGTAACGGCGAGCTCGATCCGAATAGATTTGGATCGGATGAATACGTTTGGAGACGAAGTGTTTGGTGATTCCAACGTTTTGCGGAGTTACTACTTCGCTATTATAGATTTGACAATCGGAGGACGTTGTAAATGCAACGGGCACGCTGCGGAGTGCATGGAGAAACAAGATACTTTAGGACGACTTGAGCTGAGGTGTATATGTGACCACAGAACGATGGGAGTAGACTGTGAAAAATGCGAACCGCTTTACAATAATCGCCCATGGGCCAGGGCTACAGAGAATAGTGCCAACGAATGCATCAGTAAGTACATTATTTTCTGTATTCATGGACTTACTTCAGGTATATCCTTTTATTCTGCTCGCCAACCCTGTCAGCGCGAGACAAGTAAATTTGACGCTTATCTTGCGGTAAATCAAGCTGGGTTGGCCAATAGCCTGCAGCGCTGCAGATGACCTGCTTAATATAACCTCACTGCATTTTTAAAGAGTTAAAGTTCGCACCGTTTTATACTAGATTTCTTGAACCTTTTATTTTTTAGTCAAGCTCACGCATTATCTGTCCTTCACTCTCTGAAAACCTCGAAACCACTCAAAGGTCCTGAAACAAATGTTCGATTTCTCAGACCGGAAGTCAACCTTCTCGAATATACATGGTTTCTGCGGCTTTTTTCGTGACGGGGTGGAGGTTTACAAAGAGCATTTGATCGCGCCGGAATGAAGGAATCCAGGTTTTCTTTTTGTGTATTTTCGTTTGAACAGTCAAAATTCCTCCATAAATCAATTTGGTTTTCCATTTTCTCTGATACAATAATATATTGGCAATTTTTTTACAACCTCCGATGTGTATTACTGACACTAATTTATTACGCATCCACTTCAACTATACTTGAGATTCAAGGAAAAATGGCTGTTACCCGCCTGTGTATCCACACATCCACTTCAGAGTCTCCCTCTATGTGAACGCATGAATGGATAATTACATCCAGTGTTCTTAATTTCTTTGTGATTATGAACGAACAAATGGATTTATTGTGATCCTGTACAGTGTACAGCTTAGCCCCTAAAAGTGTAAAATACCACAACCAGTTTAAGGACTCATCTGCTTGATGTTATGTCTGCCGTTTTGTGTAATACCAGGGATGATACTTGGTTCCCACTGTAAAGTACACAAAAATGTGTCATGCAATATACAGACATGAAGAGAATGGATTGCATGATGAGCTTGGCTTTCAAAGCTCATTTGATAAGAGAGTTGAAAGATCAAAGATGTTATATTGATAGGTTAAGCAGCTGGTGGCCTCAGCTTTGTTAAAAAGGAGATTAAGAAAATGTTCAGGTGCTTGCACTCATTTCTTATGTCTAAAAACTTGACAGAATTTTGCTGAAAGGAGTTTTCCAGATGCTAATGTGTTTGAGAAATTCCATCAAGGCAAGTGTTTTTTTATAAAGACTTGCACAGTTCTAAATTTTTTGTAGTTAATCACTGAATGCTAGGTTGTGCCAGGGCTGCTGCATATGTCACTTGATCAGACAGCCTAATCATATAACATGCAGAAACCTTCAGAATTTGTTGAACAGGATGAGGTTTACTCTGCCATTAATTTGCACAAACTAATGTCAGATGACTTGTTATTCAGGTGAACATTGTGACATATGTCTGCTTCTCACAGATATTCAGAGAGCAGTATACTGGTAGGACTCATTTTGAGTCACACAAGGCAAACAGTCACATCTGTGTAACAGAAACCAGTTGGGTGGTTTGGTGATTACTCTAATCTTCTTCATATGATGTATATTTGGGATCGCAAATTATATCACCCTTTGTGTGTGGTTTGTGAACAAGACACCCCGGGTAGTATAATTACATGTGAACTTCATAAATCAAATTCCTATCTCTATCTGCTGAATGATATTTACAGTATTTTTGGTTAAACATGTACCTGAAATATTCTAAACTCTGCTACTAGGTTTAAACAACTTCGGAATGAGATTATTTTCACACTGGTAACGTAAGCTTTAGTGTTGCAATGCCTCCTGTGTTGTTTTTCTTAGAACGTGACTTAGGTTTTGACCTTTATAGCAAACCTTCTGTAGCTGGGATTTCAAGTGTACACACTTACCGGTCTAAAGTATGGGAAACTGCATAATGTATTTGCGAAATAGGAAAACAAAATGGCATAAAATGATCAACCTGTTTTTGCAATCAATTTTCTAACAAAATATCTGACATGTACTACCCTAAATTCAGTGGGTTTCAGACTGGAATGTTTAATTGATACTATAAATATATTTTGTGGCACCTTCTTAGGTTTGTCAAATTCCCTCATTTTGTAGGGACAAGAATTGGTTACTAATGTCAAAAATTTATATTTAGTACTGGGAACCCTGGAATTTGTAGTTAGAATTCCTGTAAGTCTTCCTGAAAGTGAAAGGGCTTTTTGTGACTGATAAAATATATTTTCTGTATGACTGTTTCTTTAGAGTGCGACTGTAGTGGTTTAGCAGACAGTTGTGTGTATGATGAGAACCTTGGATATGGACGCTGTGAAAACTGCAAGAGAAATACAGCTGGTCCAAAATGTGAACGATGCCGTGACAATTTCTTCCGCCTGACTTCTTCAGATGACTGTCAGCCTTGTAAGTGTGACCCTGTGGGCTCAGTGTCATTACAGTGCAATCCAACAGGCCAGTGCACCTGTAAACCTGGAGTGACAGGTGTCAAATGTGACAAATGCCAGGCAGACTACTTTGGCTTTTCACAGACGGGTTGTAGGTAGGTTTACTAAACAAAATTATTGAAAACAGACATTTGACATCTTTTGGATACTTCCTCTGCAACAATACCTCATCTTCTGCATCATGCGAGCTTCAGTTTTCTTGTGCTCCTTTTTCAGGCCTTGCCAGTGTTCTCCTGAAGGAACTGACCCCAGTAACACACAGTGTAATGAGAAGGGGGAGTGCTCATGCAAAAGGAATGTCATTGGTGCCAAATGTACACAGTGCAAGACAGGCTTCTATGGATTGGAGAGTACAAACCCACATGGATGTAAACAGTGCTTCTGTTATGGACACAGTAGTGTGTGTGAGGCAGCTATGGGTTATACTGGATATAACATTTCAAATCAGTTCTCGTCAGGTCGAGAAGGTTGGACTGTTATCAATGAGCAAGGTACATGTTATAATTCTGCCAATATTCTGAGGGTGTAGACAAGGGCTTCATTAACGATTTCAGCCAGAAGGCAACTGGTTTTTATGGGCAGGCAAACCTTTTTGAGCTGAACTTCTTTTTAGAGAAGTTTTCCTCTAGATGGTCAGACGGGGCAGGCAAAATTATCCTCACAGCCAGTCAATTTCCCAGTGCCCGGCCCTTGACTGCAATGGACTCCAGATTGACATATTAGAGAAGTAATGACCTACGTCACCAGCATGTTAAACTCTGGATCAGGCAGTCTTGGTTTGGCACTAGCCAGAGTTATCTTGTGTTCTTAGTCCTTGCAAGCACCAAGTGAATTTTTTCCTTATTTTGCAAAAATGTCTGTCATCAATTCTATGTTACATTTAATTTAGAGCTAACTGAAACAGTGATTTTCAGCCCTATAAATTTTGTTAATTCTACCCAAAGGTCAAAAGTGCCATTGTACTACTTCTGTGCAGGCAAAACTGACAGGTCTGTCAATCAACTTAAGAGAAAAGATCAATTAAGTTGTTTCATGATGAACAGACGGTGTTTAATCTTGTAGGTGACTGACATTTTACAGTTAGCAAATAATTTGTTATTTTGAAGCACAGACACTTGTATACTTTCATCAAATCCAACATTGGTTGAAGATTTGTTTTGATTTTTGGTAGAGCCAATCAAATCTTGTCAGTCTAGTGTGAATGAGCCCTGGTGCCTTGTAGTGCCTCTGTCCATCAAGGTTATAAATAGAGATAGATATCGGCATGCTGTTACAGTAGCCTGACGCAATGCTGGAAAGGGTCTAAGGACATTGATCGGGCTGTTGTTTTTGTGTGTTGATTTTCATGGGACTACTGATGTTCACTTTTCAAGTACATGTACCTCTCTACATGTACATCCATTGGCAGAATCTTGATGTAACATACCTTATAAACACAGGCTGCCCATGACTTGCGGGCTTGAAAAAGTACATAACTTTACTGTTAAATCTAAGCTTGTTTATGCATTCATTTTTTTTTTCTGTTGCAAACATTTTAGCACTATTGTAATCACTTTTATTGTGTTGGTCATCATTTACTCAACTTTTCTCATTTTTGTTCATATTTTGATATTGTTGTGCTTATCTTATTTCAACAGGTACTAATGTAACTGAGCAGTATATCATCCTTCGTGAATCTTCCCACATCAGCGTAACAGCTGTAGGAAATGAAGTCCTTTATATATCAGCCCCAGATAAATTTCTTGGAGACCGCCGCAGCAGTTATGGCCAGCTCTTTGGGTTTACCTTCCGTGTGGCTGCAACTGAAGGAGTTCAGGTGAAACCAGGAGACATTATTCTGGAGGGAAAGAATGGACTAAAGGTCTCTGCAAGGCTCAATGCACAGAACAACCCTGTTCCTTCTACCACTTTTCAAAACTATCTGTTTCGTCTTCATGAAGACCCATCTTTGGGATGGGAACCACTGCTCAGAGGGTTTGACTTCCAAAAACTCCTAACCAGTTTACTAGCCATTAAAATTCGAATGAACTATGCACCTCAGGGGACTGGCTTGATTGACAATGTTTTCATGGAGTCAGCAGTATATTTACCACAGTCTCTTTTACGTGTTCCTTGGGTTGAAGAGTGCAGCTGTCCAGCTCCTTACACGGGAGATAATTGTGAGCAATGTAGTGTGGGCTATACCAGACAGAGAGGATCCAAGGATAAATATGGCCAGTAAGTAATTTATGTCAAAAAATCATACTGTGAAGTGTTCCACCTTGACAAGCTGGATTTTGAATATTTCAGCACTCAGTGAAAGGCAGTGTTCAATCTAGAAATAGGCCAAAGTGGGTCCTATGTCCTACTTGACATTTTAAATTGGGAAGATGCATAAATGACTAAGGATGACTCCATGTGACAACGTCAGCCACGTGTCTGTTAAGAGGGGATTGACTGAATTGCAAACAGTCTTTAGTTAATAAATCCTTCCATTTCTAGTTTTTGTGGCTCTTTCTTCAATGGGCATGGCACCCTTAACCCTTCTTTGATTTTAGGTGTGTTCCCTGCCAATGTTATGGTCACTCTGAGTCATGTGATCCAGTGACAGGTGTTTGCTATTGCCAAGACAACACAATTGGTGACAACTGTGAGACATGCAAAGAAGGTTTCTATGGTAATCCAACTGAAGGTACCAAAGATGACTGCAAACCATGTCCCTGCAAATATGGTACCCGTTGCATTCTGATAGGCGAGAATGTTGTTTGCACAGATTGTCCTGAGGGACATTCAGGGGATCTCTGTGAGTACTGTCAAGATGGTTACTATGGTGACCCATCGGGCCTTTTGGGTTTGCCAACTGCTTGTCAGAAGTGTAACTGCAGTGGCAATATAGACTTCAATGCCATTGGGAACTGTCAATCTCTCACAGGCGACTGCTTAAAGTGTATTTACAACACTAGGAATGGCCCGCTTGAGAGATGTGAACTTTGTGCAGTTGGGTTTTATGGAAATGCTACTGAATATCCAAAGCCACAGTGCATTGGTAAGTAATGGAAACTTAAACAGTACACACACACACTTAACTTCAACTGCATTTAGAGACTAATGCAAGTGTAAAACTGATCCGCTGGTAGCATAATTGGCAATGTAGTTGTCAAATACAGAGGCTAGATAATGTGCTGTCCAAGGGTGTGGCTTACCTGGTGTCTGAGGAAGCAAGCACCAGCATCGCCAAGCAGAGCTAAAGGTGGAACCAATGGGGTAAGCAAAAGAGGGTCAGAAGTGGCTTGCAGGTTTTAACTGCTACTAGCTGCTGAGAGGAGCATGTGAAGGGAAGGGGTGGAAAGGCAACTTAAAAGATTCATGCCCCACATGGGTTGAAAGGATTTAAAGAAGAAGGAGATATTGTGGCTAGGGTGCTTTTACAATTGTTTTCTTTTTTTGGTCAAGTGTAGTTTTCAGTTGTGGAACTTTCATCGTAGAGGTGCTTCTACTCCATGCTACTTTCTGTCCTTCTTGTGAACATTTTGCCTCTTTCTGTCCTCCAGCTTGCGACTGCTACAATCAAGGCACAATGACCCCTCCTGACCACAACCCGGAGTATCCCCTCCCTTGTGACGATAAAGGCAAGTGTACTTGCTTGGAAAATGTTATTGGAGACAAGTGCGACAGTTGCCGAGATACCTACTGGAATGTGGGCTCAGGAGTTGGCTGTGAGCAGTGTTTGTGCAATCCCATTGGCTCTCTAAACAATAGTTGTGAAGTCATTACCGGCCAGTGTCCGTGTAAACCTGGGGTGACTGGAAGGACATGTGATCAATGTCAGTCAGACCATTACGGGTACTCAGACCAGGGCTGTGAACGTAAGTAGAATGAGAATACCAGATGATGATGCGTATACCAATTTCTATAAACCTCGCAATGTTTTGAAAGAGGACTGGAAGGCACGAAAAGCTTGAAAGCTTGAAAATCTTTTTTGGCGTTCGTTCAGCACCCAGCCAAGGTTCTTGGCGTAGCTAGGAATCATACACGTTGTAGATATGTGCTTCGTAGTCGCTTTCTACTCTCTTTGATAGGGAAAAAATCGGTGGATAATGTACACACATTGGACGTTTGCATTTTTATGTCTTGCACGAGATACCCCTTCAGTTTCATGTTTGAGCGACGTTTTACTTCATGCCGAGAATGTTCAAGATTGTCGAGTGTGCACCAGCGGATGCACGCTTAAAAAACAGTTAACGTGGACCTCTTCAGTAAAAACCCCTATTTTGGTTCTTTCTTGTTAATCTTCACCTCTTTTGTTCTTAGGGATAGGGGCATTGTTTGTGTAGTTTCGTTTGGCCAATTATAAAGAACCTTAAATTGTAAACGATGCTGGTCGCAAAAAAACTAAGATTCGGTTATCTATCCACTCTCAGTTTTATCTCAATATACACTTAGTTTACTACAAAATTCTGATAATATACTTTGGGCGTGGTCGTACAAGTATTTTTCTTCAAAAGTTATTTTTGTTGAGCTTATTTTAGGTGGCCTTGTTGCCAGAGGAGCTGATTATCAGTGGGATTTTGGTGTGTGAGATATTTGTTTGGTGTTTTGTGGGATGTATTATAGAAATCTTTGTAAACTTTATCGTGTTTCTTTCCTCAGCTTGTAACTGCAACCCAGAAGGCTCTCTTAATGTGAGCTGTAATGAATACGGAGAATGCAACTGCAAGTTTGGAGTACTGGGCATCAAGTGTGGTACATGCGAGGAAAATAAACATAACTTGACTGCCGGCTGTGTCAGTAAGTACTGCTACAATGCTGAAATAATAATAATAATATTAACACAATAGCCAGGCAATCTTAGGCCCTGTCATCACTAATCCGTCACGAAACAGGAGCTTTTCGAAAACGCTCTTCAAACCGGAGGATTTTGAAAATGAAGTTATATTTCTACGGTTCGGACCTATCGTCTACACTAGTCCGTCACGAAAACGGATCTTTTCCCATAACCGCTCTTCAAACCGGAGGAATTTGAAAACGCCGGCTTTTCAATTTCGCGTAGTCGGAAAACATTAAGAAAACGGAACTTCTCGAAAACGATGTCGTCAAGATAATCATGGGATTACGGTAGCAGTAGTGGATGTAATAATGCTTGTGATATTTTTTTCGCCGTAGGTTGCCCGCCATGTTATAGCGAAATCCAACGATTAGTTAACCGCTTGCGAATAAACATCCGAAGGCTCGTGAAGATCATGAACAACTTCAACTCGAGCTCAAGCGGACAACTTGTCGTGGATGCGAACTTTGAGCGTCGCCTGAAGGAATTGACGGAAGCAGTGAATGAACTGCTCAACAAGGCAGAAAGCTCGAACTCTACAGACAAAGCCCTACAGGAGCAGCTTCAGGTCTTGGACAGCCGTGTGGAGAAAATAAATAAGGTCATATCGGATGTGTCCAACAACACGAGCGTGGCGGAAGGGATCATAGCCAGTGCGCTGGAGAATATATCTGAAGCCGAGGCGTCGATCAATCGATCACGTGCATTGCTTGACGAGGCAGAGAAGCTGTTGCTGAACAAGGGTGCTAGGGCGTTAAATGAGTCGATACAAGCAGCGAACAGCTCCAGTGAACAAGCCATAAGAATGGCGGAGATCTTGAATGAGGTAATGTCCTTTTTGATAGGGTTGATTCTGTTTTGAACTTTGATGTTCAACTGGCAACCAGTCCATGATATTAGACTGATCTTTGTAGTGTTATGTAGTCACTGTGGGTTGCATCTTTGATTTTCTTAAACTGAACATGAAAAGCCGAATTAATTAAGCAGAGGCGTCTGTTAACTTGGGCTAGTTTACTTCGTCATATTGTGGTTGAAAATTGCCACAACGACCATTTCAAGATAATTTTGTGAAGATTTTCGAATTTCCTTTTAACCTCGACTGCTTTTGACATTTCTTGGTGTTTTAAAGCTTAAGTCCTAGTTGTAATCCTTTTCTATTAAAAGTTCTGTTAGATCGTTAATAATAAACTTAGGCTCAATGATGATACCTTCAGTCTCAACTGTTCATTTTATCACCGGGTTGTGTTTCTTTCTGTAGACCACTATTCTAGCAGATAAACACGAAATGGAAGCGGAGGATGCCATTGAAAAGGCGAACGAAACTCTCCACAAGTCTAAACAAGCCCTAAATGCTACAGAACACGCGATGAATGCACAGGAAAAGACAACTGATGGCATAGAAGAATTACTGAAGAAGCTTAACAGAACCATAGATCTGCACGAACAGGCGGAAAGCGCAGCTGAAAAGTCACGTGAAGAAGCCCAGAATGCAATGGACGAGGCTGTGGAGCTGTACGAGAATGGAACCGCACCTCTCCCCGACCTCGGATTGTCGGAAATGCAAGGTATGTTAAAAAGCAACTTGTCAGATGGGCGGGTTAGGTTCTTAGGAAAATACGCCCGATCAGAAAACAAAGTGGATTTCAAGAAACTAGACGAACAAATATCTTTTCTACCTGTCTAGTACTACGATATTTTTTACGTAAAAGCGATCAAGGAGATGTGACAAAATTGGTGAATGATTCCGGTTTCCAGCCTTCAAGCGTTTAAATGAGGTGATAAACAATTCTCGTGCCAGTCCTGCTAAATTCTTTAAGCTGAATCTGGAGACGAGAATAGCAATGGAATAGTTTTGCTTTAATTGAGTCAGATCGAGTGTTCAGTTTAGGTTTCTTTTCGTGGATAACACTCAATTAAAGCAAAACTATTTAGTACTTAATCAACACTCTCTACATTCCACATTGTAGAGTTTTAAATCACAGGCAACGAGACTTTCACATGCATTCTTAGTATATAAAGAAGTCATAGGAATTTGACAATGATGAACGAGTCATTTAAACGTCATTTGAAATTATTATCGGTGATTATTATTCTTAATTGTTTGTTCAAAGCTCCGTTATTAGAATTTGATTGCCTTTCAGCAAAACTTAACACCTCCAAACAAGAGGTGGCCAACGCGTCCAAGAGTGCTGAAGAGATCCTCAGTACCCTGGAGACTTTAGTTGAGAGCTTTGACATGAAAGAAGAATACGTCAGAAAGAAAATGGCTGAGTGGTCAGGCCTTTTTGAAAGACTGGAGGGCCTGATGACAAATGTCACTGATGCTAACGAAACTGCGCATGATGCCATTGATCGAGGGGAGGAGACATTGAAAAAGGCTAAAGACATGTTAGAGAGACTCAAGGTAAAATTTAGACTAAGAAGTGTGGCCTTTGATCAGTTCATGATTTGAAATGGGGCAGAACGTTTGCGTAAGGCTTAGTGCCAGGTGCAGTGATGTAGAGCTAGGCAAACTTGCACAGCCTGTCACTATGCTCAAGCGAGGGGATTATGGTGGAAGGTTTCAACACACTCTGAGTATTAGAGAGCTTGAGCAAACCTTGACTGCAACGGCTTTGTACATTTCGTAGCCGTGAAATGACCAAGTTCTGTGCTTTTTGGAGAACGGGAGTCACGACGGTTAATTTTTCGTTTTTCCTTTTAAAATTTATCCCTTGTATTACATATTTAGTTTGAGTAGGTTTCTACACCGTTCCGCCTACTAAACAGATCTAGATAATTGCGAAAATCGAAGTTAAAGTATGAATCATTTTTTACTAGGCGTCGTCTTTTGCGTAGTCGTCGTCATTGCTTAAGCTCCCTATTAACAGCAGCAAACAGCTGTTGTAGCCCTCCGGTACCTTTTGTCAGTCTGGCAGAGCGAGAACTAAAGGCTGGAATACCTAGCAAGGCATTCAACATAAATTTTACTTATTATGTTTTTCTCTTTATACATCAAGCCCCTCTTGAAACATAGGCTTCTAAAAGGCTAATTGTCAAACAATAGCAACAAAGTCTAATTGTTACCATCAAAAGTAATAATTCTTGATGACAATGCTGCTGTAAATATCGATTCATGATTCGACAAAATCGAGTTTTTGAGTTGTAAACTATCAAAACGTGCTTGTACACCAGGGTGCTTCTTCTTCTTTCGCGTCCTCTACCCGAGTGATGCATGGGTGGGATGTTGATTCTCAATCGCAGAATTTAAATCTAAGACTGTTGATTCTGACTTTCCAGAAATTCAACGAAATCATAGACAGTTCCAGAGCAGAGGCTGATTTAGCCGAAGCTAACATAACGGAAGTTGAGCGACTTATCAGTTCAGCAAACAACAAGTCAGATGAGGCTGCCGCTAACCTGGGTGATGCACAGGAGCTGGCCGAAGAAGCAGCGTCAACAGCCGAGGGGGCGCGAGATATAGCTAACCAAACGCAACAGGTGAGGAGCGGGTTATCAGTTCATTAGACTATGTGAAAATTTAACGTTGTCATGTCTGGAAAGACGTGGAAAATTCAGACAAGTTCCTAGTGCGTTTATGTGCGAGGTACCTCTATTACAGGGGTTCTATTGATCTCGAAAAGCTCTTGTTCAGCAACACGTGGTAATGTGGCCTTTTTGGCCAGATTTCGACTATATTCTGTTAAACGAATGCCTGTTGATTGAGAGAGGTCTTAAGGGGTAAAATGGGAACGGGTATTTGCGGAGTTTTTCACAGGGACAACGAAAATAACAAAGAAAATTACCACCACCACCAACTCCCCACCCGACATTTTACAGGACAC
>Ga0126338_10001863_pt1 | contig 14070 bp, 6 predicted proteins | sample OrbCmetagenome_2_FD_92529 | JGI IMG/M metagenome (GOLD analysis project Ga0126338, IMG submission 92529) | Coral microbial communities from Petempiche,Puerto Morelos, Mexico - Orbicella C C metagenome | ecosystem: Host-associated > Invertebrates > Cnidaria > Coral | place: Petempiche,Puerto...
GACATTTTGAATTGGTAAAAAGTCAAGGTTGTTCAGACGGTTTTTCCAATATTCTGTAATTTGTCATTCTTCTAAATATATTAGATTAGCTCTGACAGATTTTAACAAAAATAGGGTATTTTACAGGAATTGTATGTGGTTACATCTGGGCCAAATTTTTAAAAAAATCACCCAAGGAAACATGTGAAAATTCACTGTCAGTCTTGCTTTTTGTGCTCATGTTGATGTCACAAAAATCGAAAAACACTTACATTTTCCTTTGAGCATGTGCAGATTACTTGAGCTTTCGTCCTATGCGCGCGTGTAATCATAAAACTATAGGGAGCCACCTTAAGGGCTGTAATCTGTACTGTGCTAGCACCTGTTATGGCTGATTTTGCCTGATATTCTCAAACAGTTCAAACATTGAAGTGATACAACTTACAGTCCTTGTGAGAGTATTTCCAAATGCAGAAGAAAAATTACACGACTTTGTGATTCTTTGCAAAATGTTCTGAAAGAATAATTAATTCATAACAATCTTATGTGATCTTGTGGGGCTGTAAGAAAATTCTTGGCTGTCTTTCACTATGCATGGACAATGCTTTGTTTGAGTTGGTGGATCACAAACCTCTGTTACAGATTTGCCCATTTTCTGTTTGTATTTGTTTAAAGTAAGAAACAGCTATTATTCACTTACCGGTATTCTATTATGATTCATAGTTTACGTTTCAAGTTTTGAGTCTGTTCATGGGCCATAAAGATCCACTTGTCAAAAAATCAGTGCTTAGATGGAGTACGCAGGATGTAGTCAAATGGTTAGGAAGTCTGGGTGATTGGGCTCAGGAATATGATGAAAGATTCCAAGCAGCAGGAATTGATGGTAACCTTTTGCTGTCGCTCTCAGAGTATGACTTAGAAATTCCTCCTCTCAGTATTGCAGTTTCCTATCACAGGCGTGCGCTAATCAAGGAGCTTGAAACATTAAAAACTCTGGGTATCAAACCTCCAGCAGACCTCTGGGAGTATAAGGTATGGTGTACATACTATATCAGTCTTTAAACTTTGAGCTTAGAATTATAATTATATTGAGTGATTACACATGACTTCACGGTAGCCAAATTAGTGTCCCAAAACAGTGAAAAATGGTGGCCATGTTGTTGTCCCAAACCAATCCTGTTGGAGTTGAACTCTTTCCTTATGTCATTTGCTCGAATAAATTTGCAAGACTGCTGGTTACAAAAGTGGAAACCCTTTATAGATGAGAAAGTGTCCACTTGGAGAAGTGTATGCTTAGTGTCTGTCTGCAGCTGGCATCATTACCTTTGTGGTGTGGCATTCTAGAAAACTGTTGGACCCTGAGATATGTGATATAGTTGACTTTTCAGCCACAATTATATTGAGGGAACAGCAACTAATTGCCAGTCATAAGAGACTACTTACTTGTAAGAACTTGAAGGAACAGTTGACCCTGTTGGCGCCCTTTGAAGTAGTCTGCGAACAGGCTCATGTTGGACCACAAATGCGTGTGGCATAGCTGCGAGACGAGACAGTGAGCCTGCTCTGATCTGTGCAAATTTTTCATTTTCACTCCAGAAACCACAGAAAAAATAAGCCAATTAATTTTCAGAGGAAGAATGAACTTTGGCGGTGCAGATTTCTCGGGAAATATTTGTAAATCTTTTTCATAACAACATGCAGGCACGATATCTGTGGTTGATAAAGTTTTGCCAAAGAAAAACCGTCAAATTTTATGTCTAGCAAGGACGCACACTTGATTCCAGGTGATCTTGCTTTGGCGTTCTGATCTTTGATAATGCTGGTACTGGGCAAACGCCTTTGTGTTGTTTCATTGCCCGCTTGCAATCACGTATGTTTGTAAATTTAACTCTTCCCACATGCAGTCAGTAGTATTTCTAGATTCATTAACATACTTTCAACTGCTATTTCCTGCTCTCTCTTTAGTTTGAAATTTAGCCAGAAATAGACTGTATGCACACTCAACCCTTCCTCTGACTCCAAATGTGGATTGTGAGAATGTGCGGTAAATTACCGACTCCATGGGGATCTAATCGCTCCTCATCAAACATTGTAGATTGGAAGTTTTCTCCCCTTTCCCACTTTTCAAGCAATGGTATTTCAGAAGCAGAAATGAAAAAAATTATAGAGATCAAGGTAGGCTCACTTTCTTGGCACCTCTTTACCAGACCCCTTCCTGCCGGATCGCATTGCTCTTCACCGCTTGCCTGCATGACTCAAAGGTGAACCTGCTCACAGGCTACCTTTGCAGACAAACCATACTTTTTTAACCTCCCATAAGTGGGCACTATTTCATGTCCCAATGGTGTCCTGTTTATGGAATGTTCAACTGAGTTAGGTTTGAAATTACCTTTTTGTTGCAACTCATGGCTTAATCTAGTTTTTTTGTTACAGGTGTATCAGGCATTTAATAGAAAGCATGTCATTTCCTTTGTTTGCTTGTGTTTTTTATTTTAGGCTGCTTATCCTGTCCGTGCAATGCTTCTGTTGTGGGGCTTACGCGAGTTTCCAAGGTTAACAGTTCTCTTCACATTCTTTGTTTATCACCAAGAGGTTTTTGTGCCTCTTTTACGCCACACAAGTGAAACTGAAATTGAAGAAAGTCTATATGAGGTGAGAACGAGAACAGTGAATAAATATCAATATGGACTAATCTTCTCACCTAAAAAAGCATACCAAAGTTCTATAGCTGCCATTTTTTTTACATCAACTACAGCAGAGTATTGGTAAGTACATCTATAGCTGTTTCAAATTTGAGTCATTTACACTGTTTTTAAATTTAATATTTATTTTTAGTGAAATAGCAGCAGCTAAATCAGCAATGTTTTAGTTTATGCATAAATTTTCAATTAGAATAAAGACTGACACAAGATGGTGCCTAAAGTTTCTCAAATAAGTCTTTCTCTTCTTTACCACGCTGTGTATTAACAAGTGCTGACCATTTAGCAAAAAAATCCGGAAATTTCTGTTGGAAGTCAAAAGGAACAGTAATTTTTTGGAAAATTTGTTCGGAAACTGTAGACTACCTCCAGAGGTAGTCCTCTTTTTCTGTTCGGAACAGAATGGTGAAAATTCCCTTACTATTTGCTAAACTTTCCAGTTTCTAGTCTCTCATCAGCTGAAAAATGGAAAGTCGAGTTGCAAATGGTAAACGCCATTTTGTATGGCCGGTTTCCTGATTTTGGAAAAATCCTTACCATTATTCAACGGTCGTCCCAACCAGTTTACTCTGACAAATGGTAAGCACCCAACACGTTTTATTTTATACTAATAACTGCATCATCTCTGATAGGGGATCCTTCCTTCAGAGGAGTATTTGCGATTTGTTCTACGCCTCCTTTTGGTGCCATATTACCTGATTGGAAAGTTTACAATAAAGTGGCTGTTTCTCAATTCCTGGGTCGGATGTGTTGTTCTAATCTACTGCATCCTTATGAGCCTGGTTGAGTGGTCCAAGCTAAAGTGGCTTTTATTGATGGGAGGTTGGAGGTGAGTTTGAATGTCTTCAGCAATAACAATTCCCCTTTGACAGGAAATGTGGAGGTCTAATGGCTTAAGTGCACTGGACATTAAATTAGATTGGTTCAGCTTCAAGCCCAGACCTGTGTTCTTGAGCAAGGAACTTCAATCTTGGGGTGCCTCCCCTCTCCCAAGCATATAAATGGCTACTGGCAAAATAGATGCTATGGGGTGAGGCTGGGAGGAAATTTTCTCAGATAATTATAGCTTCTTTCAGAGAAACATTGAAGCCTTGTGGGGCCATATTTTTGTCTGGAACATTCTCCCATGGAAATGCTAAAAGTGAAAAATATTATTGATAGCAAACTATGAATGTCACTGTTTGACAGATACATGATTGTATAATTGTCAAGGTTGCACCTGTGAATTGAAAAAGGTCTGTGGTGTGGATTTAAGCAGCACTGTACATGACCACTTAACTGCCCAAACATGATCTTAAGTGAAATCTAACATGATTTGTAAGAGATGTTTTTACAAATACGTTGAAGTCAGAATTTCAAATCTGTTTTTAATTGTACACTACTGAGTATTACATGGAAGTTCGTGCGCTATAAATTTTAATTATTATCATTATTATGATTATTTACACAGGCAACTGCCAACATTGTTTGCCGAGATAGCAACAACTGCTCTAATGAATGGTTTATTGCAGCTTTTCCTTTGGCAATTTTTACCCTCTTTTATTTGCAACATTGCATTTTACTGGATGTTATTTTTGGCACCATACTCTGCCTGGCATTGCTTTAAAGCTCAACTCTCTGAAGGAGAACGTGACAATAATCCAGCAAGAAACTTTCTTTTGTGGCTTTGGAGGAAGGCCAAGATGAAGATTCAACACTTACGCACACAAAGATGATTTTAATTCTCACACTTGCTTGATGTGTTTTTGACTTTTTAGTTTAGAGGTTAGCCTTTGTAATGTTCCAATAAGTTTAGAGTCTTGGTGTTAATCCATTTGTTTCTGTTTTTCAAGAAATATCCAGGCATTATATTTACTGTGCAAAACTGCATATTAAGGAAGGTCATTCTTCCAGTAGGAAAAGAACCTGAGCATGAGAGACCATAACAGACTAATGCAGCAAGTGAGGCTTGATTCAATCTGACATGTCTTACAATTTCATATAAAATTTACCACTAATTATTTGAAGGAAGGTGTGAGTTTATTCTTTTCATAATAATTAAAATTATTTTTAGCACTAGTGTGTTACGAACAAATTAAATTCCACTAAACTTTATTAAAATTTATTAAATTATGCTGGTATTGGACTGGAACTAGCTTGTAACTGAGGCTAATGCAGGGAGTCTATTCAAATGCAAATGACATATATCTCTTTTTAATGATATTCTCCCACAGTGCTGGAAAGAAGAGTCGGTCATCAGACACTGTCTGATCAAATTTGGAATATGTGCGGCCAATTTCACATCATGATCAGACATGATGTCCGAACATATTCACCAACACATTTTGACTTCTTCCTTTGAAGTTATTGTCCATCCATAATATATAAAATTAGCCAAGCCTAAAAGTGGAGCTCCTGGATCGGGTTGTTCAAAGCCCAATTAAGCTAACCCAGGATAAGTGAGAATTTTGATTTGAGTCTTGTAACTTTGCAGTGAGTTTTCTGTTTATATTGTTTGGCCCTCTCTTTTGAGTTTGAATAACCTCAAACTACACAAACATAAGCAGTGAAAAACAATTTTTTTACAAGAATAATTTATACTTTGGTTAACTTTTAATCCTGGGTTAGCATTAACTGGCTTATGAAAAACCCGGGCCTGATTACGAGTTATTGTTGCTTGAGTGCACGATCCAACAGAAACCCAGTACTTGGTCAGCGGTCAGCTTCAAAAAACATCTGACCTTGATGAGCTCTAAACTTGAGCCTGCGATATAATCACGTGATACTGGTCAGTGGATAACTTGTTTTGACGGGTGTCAATTGATAATAACATGGATGTCCAATATCAAGGATGTATGCTGTAAACCAAGGCTGCTTGACTTGGTGTTAGCTTGAGTATGGCTGCCATGTTGCACAACATCATTGTCGTGTTTTTTGTTGTTGGACGCATGCACCCATGATCCATGCTACTAGCCATGTTGACTATGAAAAAAGAGTTGTATGGTTTTCTATTTCTATGCATGCATGTGATCCTGTTCCTATAGTTATATTGTATGGTGCTCAGCTTGGCAGCCCTTTGGGCTGCCCAAGTCCGCCAAAATCTGGTTAGCTCCATTGTTAAAGGGCTCAAAATTGTGACTGATAGTGTCACCAATGTGGCTAACATTGCATCTTTGGCAACCAAAAATTCTGGTTCAGTCGCCATGATGTCAACTATGTTTCTCTGTGTTGACGATCAATAGTAGTTATTCCGTCTCAGGCATCATGTCCTTCCAGAAATACATAGTGAAAGGTCTTTGCTCTTAAAACATTGTAAGAAAAGAAGTCTGCTCATCCTTTTGCTTTGCTGTATAGGATTCTCTCACATCTGAAAAGTTCCAAACAGCTGACTGTGTTCAAATTCGTCCTATAATGCATTGCAAACCCTTGAGCATTGAGTATGTCATGTATGCCTAAGGACTGTGTCTCTTGTAATGAATGGATCGTTTGTAATATGTGTTGGTAGACATATACAACGTATACAAAATTAGGGACCAAAAAACTCTTGGAAATTTTTTCTTTACAGATGTTATTTCTTCCTAGTTGATTTTTATCACTTAATCTCCAAATAAAATGGCCACTCGAGAATTTTTTTAATTTTGAGCCCTTGACTCTAACAGTTTGAGCCATACAGTCGAACCTCTGGTTGCAACCACCCCTCCTCAGTTACCAGTTTTCCAAAATACGAAAAGTTTCCAAGTCAAATCACTATATTTGGAACCTCTTGTAAGCGACCACCTCTCGTAAGTGACCACAACCACTTTCAGTGCTAAAAGTTTGAAATTTTCTTTTGTTTTAACCTTCTGTAAGCAACCACTTAACAGATAATAGAACCAAAAGTGGATCATATGGTGTTGTGGCATTATCGCATCCCCTGGATAGTACAAGAGATGGAAATTTCTCAATGGGGAGTACTGTATTTTTTATCGAAATCGACTTTTCACATGAATAAAATATTAACACATGGATAAGTCTCTGCAGATGCCTTATGTTAATGAGGCAAAATTTGTCCCAATATGACCTAAGCTCTCGTAAGCGACCACCTCCTGTAAGGGACAACCTGGGCTTGACATTTTGGGTGGTCGCTTACAAGGGGTTCAACTGTATTTGATAGGTAACTCATAAAGCAGGAGTGTCCATCTTTCCTGTACTTACCAAATAAAAAAGGGCAAGTTAGGCATACAAAAAACTTTAATTGTGTTACATCAAACAATTCTGAGGGTTTCAAACATTGCGTGCAATGTGCACGTGTACAACTGTTTCCTAACAGCAAATAAAAAATGATAATAGAGCCAATCAAACTAACAGATTCACAATATACCAATAAAGTTATAAGTTTAACAATAATAATATTTAATGGGGGAAACCAACCCTCCATGGCGGTTTTCAGCGGGGCCCTCAAATTATAACATATATTTGACTTTTTTGGGTTTTTTTTATTTTACTAACAGTAAATTTACACTAATAAGAAATACATACACAATTAGACTGGTAACATCTTCAGAAGTGACATGTTCTTTGCCAAATAAATATTGACTCCAAGAAAAGTGGTTAGGGCCCCAACAAAACAAAATATACAATATACAGGTGTGTGTTGTTATAGGTGCTGTATTATTACAGATTATCATGAAAAAAAAAACCAAATAAAAATGTCAACTTCTGTCCACTGATATAATATTTTATACTTGGTATACTTGGTATAGTGGAATTAAGAAATGAACTTAGTAACCACAAGTTTTCAATAATCCATCGCCATGATAACAAAACGTCTCACAGTTCAGCAGGTGAAAAGTAATTAACGCACTGATCCGACGCCAACAGCAAACCGTGTCACTCACAAGTGACTCCGTGTGGTTGGTTTTTAACGCATGAAATTTTGATTTTTAAAAGAAAGTTATGGCACACTCCTCTTTTACCATGAATGGCTTAACAGTTCTACAATCTGTTATCATATGCTGATAGATATTCGTTCAATATCGTTAGCTGGAATCTTCGAGTCTACTTCTTCGCCGCAGATACGGAAAACAACATCAGTGTTGTATGGTATTTTCAGTGAAGCACAGTACGAGTTCCATAACCAGCCGGTTCCACCTCGCTCTAACAAGGATACTGAAACCTGTGGAGTATAGCCGAGCAATGCCCATGCCATACCCATAGTACGACTTCTCTGGTGCGAAAACACCATTGCTTCACACATCTGCCGGTCGAGAGAAACCCCCGCGCATTCCTTGAAATCCCCGTAAAGCTGTCTTCCTCCGTTTAAATGAATCACATCCCAAGTCCCAGTTGCAGAAAGTACGGTTCTGATCTGGCTCAGCTGTGAATAGGACAGTTTTCCAGAAATCCATGATGGCACAACTACCTCAGGCAAACTTTTCAAGAAGCCACGATTAAAACTTTGAATGAATTTGTCATGGTCACTCGGTTTAATGACAACAGTGCTATTATTTGATATCTTTTCATCCAGCTCGAGGTTTGTGTTGCAGAACACAACTCGACTGTGAAACAACTTCTCTGAGACATAAACGTCTTTTCTACACAGGTAGTCTCTAAGCAGGCGAGTCTTGGTCTCGGTCTCTGTTACGCTATTTTCGTGTTCAATGTGTTTAGTGGCGAAAGTGTTGGTGGAGACCTGTTTGGTTCTTGTTTGGATCCATTTGGACCCATCTTCACTTCTTGTTACAGTTCCCGACCAACATTTTACCTCGATACAAAAGATCCCATCAACGCTGAGCACCACTACATCGATTTCTCGTTTCCTTGCTTGGTATTTGTCAGGAATCCTCAAGCAGCAAAACACCGATGAGCTGTCAAGTCCACTCTTTAAACGCAAAGAAGACGCGAACGAAAGTTCGGCGTTGCGACCAGCTTTCACGTGCTCCTCTTCCAAATGTTCCTGTGGATTTGCAGCTTGGTTAGCCTGCTCGAAACGCTTGGAAATCTCAAACATGCCTCCATGTAACCGAAGGCTTACAGTTTGCTTTCTGCGCGAAAGAAAGCAAGTCTGCTCCACGATCCTTCGCGCAGTGTTCTTCAAGAACAACTTCTTTCCTAGCATAATGACGCAACATAATGTTTATAATGCCTTGCAGTGCACTCTGGGAGACCACAGGTAGCCCAAGCTCGTTAAATGAGAAGCTTAATTTTTCTCTGTCACGTAATTTGTGTGATTACAAGGGTTTGTATGCGGAGAGAAATAGAGCCGAAAATTGCGAAAAATTGCTGTTGAAGTTAAATAAATATTGCTTACCTGAACACGAAAGAACCACCACTGGGGTTCAGATAAGCAATTTTTATTAAAATTCAACAGTAATTTTTCGCAATTTTCGGCTCTATTTCTCTCCCCATACAAACTCTTTTAAATATGCAAATCACTCAAATTATGTGACAATACAGAGGTCAATAAAAAATTGAGCTTCTCATATATCGAGCTTGGGCTACCTGTGGGGAGACTGGGGGTTACTTCCAGAAACGTTGGGTGGGCTGCGCTGCCCCCTCCCCAAAACTCTTGCCCTATTTATGACCAAAATCTGCGTTTTTTGCTACCCTATTTATGACCTGACCAAAAATTCGATTGCCTATTTATGACCGTCGCGGCTGACACAGTTGCCCTAAACATAAGTTATGAAGGGCTTTTGTTGACGGTCTTATTGATGTTAGGGACCTTACGCATATACGACGGCGACGGCGAAGACGACGCCTAGTAAAAAATGTGTTTCTATTTTATTTTGGAAGTTCGCATTTATTGGAACTATCCAGTGTGTTTGTCGGTATTAAAACTTGCCCCTGCTGAATATGCTACGAATGCGTTCAATTGCAAATAGAAATACGAAAAATTAGCCGTTGTGATTCACGTTCTCCAGACAACGCAGAATTTGGTCATTACACGTTGCTGTTTTGCAGAGGACGGCACAGAAATGTACCAAGAATTATAACGCACGTGCACAGTCATTGTTTTCCTCATTAAACCTTTAGTTTGGTGACGTTCTCGTTGCCGTTGCCGTCGTGTTTTGCGTAAGGTCCCTAATGATGAAAACGTAGCTTCTTCTAAGAAACATACCCAATTCAAGACCAGAGTACTAAAACCATACCCAATTTAAGTCCAAAATGGCCAAAATCGATATCCTATTTATGACCAAAACGGCTGAAAAACCCTACCCTTTGGGGGCGGTCATACCTATATAGACCACATAAGGGAGTACCCCCCGGGGAAAAAAGGCAAAATTGCTGCAGAATGCATGTCTTGTGTGTGTTACCTGAAACATGGCTAAGACTTCCAAGACGACAAGGGCACAATTAAAAAATGCACGTTGGTTAGTGATGTATATTTATTCTTTGCAACGAATTCGACTTTTAAAAGTTCAATCTCCTCCCCAGGGTCTTCTCCATTTTTCAAATCGTTGAGGAGAAGACCCTGAGGAAGAGGTAGGGACGAAGTTAAGTTTCGGGTCGTTTGGGGTTAAGTTTATCGTCAGAAGCCGCTGGCACAAGTGCTCCAACGTGAGCCTGCTCGCAGGCCAATAGTCTCCTTGCTCCGCAGCAGTCTTCTGGGATGTCATGCAACGCTCCAGCAAAGTGCAAATGAAGACAATGAAGTAAGCTTTCGCGCGAAAATCAGGAAGTGGTAGAAGCCTGTAACTCCTGTGAACACAGCATGAAACGAAAGCTGCAAACCGTCTGTAAACCGAAAAAAATTGTGGATGAAAGCTGCAAGTGCTTCACGAGCTCATCGCTGTGCCCTGCTAATGAAAGAATATATATTTTCTGGAAAACTAGTCATTATTTCGCTGGAATTATAAATTCTGCACTAAACTAATGGTCCACACTAATGCGTTTTTAAAGTGTCCGTTTTCACAAGGGTCAAACATCAGAAGAAAGACGTCAAGCTTGTCACGCTATTAGGTCCTATTACTCTAATGTAAATTGCATTGGTACTAAAAATGCTTTAATGGCTCCTGCTTGTATAGAGAAAGGTCACATTTTCTATGAGAATGATTAGCGCATAATTGATGTAATATTTCATAAACGAGGGCGAGTGTTTCATAAGGCTTCCCAAACACGAAAAAAATGATGAAAGCACGAGTTTAAATGGGCATAAGGTTTAAATGGACATTGGTGCATGGGGTCTCTGCAGTTACCATATGCTAATGAGGCAAAGTTTTGACCCAAGAATACATGAATATGGAAGAACTTCAAACAAAGGCATGACATCGTTATCAAGCAAAGAAAGTAAAAAGTGGATCAGATGAACGAGAATAGAATTATTGCCATAAGAAAGAAGGCAAGAAGAGAGGCCGCAAAAACAATCGCATCCAACGGCAACCTCGTTCCCAGGGTCTCTCATCTTACCGCTCGCTCCAGGGGGTGGTAAGATGAGAGACCCTGGCAACGAGGTTGATCCAACGGCATACAAAAGAAGTTATCAAAAAGAACAAGTGCATGAAAAAATGCAATGGATGGATGGATGAATACCTTTATTTGGGTGTTGATATTAAAATAGCAGTAAAAACAATTAAAATAACAAAATCTTAACGCTTAATAAAATGCTAATAAAACAACAATTATCCTTATTTGTACTCTTTCTTGCCTACAGTTTGTTACACTAGACCAAAATAAAATCTTGCCTACAATAAAATTGGTTACAAGATACAGTCGAACACGCGGTATGAATTAAGTTCCAATAAAAATGGGGTTTTGTATACACCGTTTGTCAGTCGTTAATTAACTGGCTGTTGTTGACAGGTTGTTTTGGCAGTTGGGGCGTGCTTATTGGTGTCAAGTTTGTTGGCAGAAGTTAATGCTTAGCGAAGCAAGTCCCAGGCCTCTGCTCGTTTCAACGTCACTCGCGCAATAAGCTCCGTTGGGGGTCGCTTCGCCTGGTACGTTCGTCTCCGCGTTTGGTTCTGTACCCGTAGCTGTCGTTCGCCGGGTTTTCTTGCGCTTTTTCGCTCCTCCCTTTCCCTCTTTTTCTTTTCTCCCTTCCTTTCCTCACCTCTTACTCCACCGGTTTTTATCGGTGTGACTCGGTGCAAAGGGCCTCGCTGTGGTAGCGGTTTCCATAGCAACCGTCCAAGCACCTACCCCCACTCTTGGGTCCCCAACTCGCTACGGGGACCAGACCCTGGTGACTCGACCCTTTGCATCCCCTGCCATTCCTCGCCGGTCGTCGCGTAGCGCAAACATTAACTGGCTATTGTTATTGTAGACATTGTAGAGAAGTGGCCGTTGAGTGGATGTATGGACGATTCACCGGGACATAAAAGGTGGTCGTTAGTGGAGGTTCGACTGTACCATACAAGATAAAAAACACAGCAAAAACTGAGCCAAAATTACATTAAGAACTACATAAAATACAATTGACATAGCAAATTTACAAAATAAAAAGTGGCAAACAACCATTGTCCACGAATATGGCGTCTGTGACGGCGTGTTTTTTAGAGAAGCCTGGAACTGAGTAAACGCCTGTCAATAAATGCCTCCGCGCGGTCCTGGGATTAGTTCGAAGGCGCCAAATCTCGAATGTACTGAAAGAATACAGTTCTCCCGTCATTTGGTACCAAACATGCAATACTTTCTTCGATATTCGCCTAGAAAGAGACAACCGAGGAAATAGTAAAGGAGAAGGTAAGGTTTTTTTGTCGTTTGTGTCGTATTTTTGGCCCGGACAGGTTTTTAAGCATTTCTACTTATCCGAGAAATTTTGTTGCGACGAGAAACTTCAAGGCCTTGGCAAAAACTCTCTGATTTTTGTTTTCGTAATTTAGCTTTCTTTTCTTAGTTTTTATGCGTTAATTTCTAGGACTCTGCGCAGAAAGAACACGCGCTTTAACGTGGCTCAATTCATGAAAGCCCGGAAGGTTGCAAGAGGGTAAGCTGTGCGTGAAAATCACAAGCCATTGGCAGAGTACAAAAATGTCTAACGAACCCAGAAAAAGGTGAGATGATATATTTAATTTTAATTCAGTATTGGTGCTTTGTGAACGTTTCATATTTCGAATATTCGAGGATTTTGTAAGACAGCATTACAGGCAAGTTGTGGGAGTGCATGTACAGGGAGGCTTGTAAATTCAATTTTGACAGGGTGAGAAATTTATAATAACAATAACAATAATAATAATATTTTCGTTCATTTTGGAAATTACAGGTTATTATTATTTTGGCCTGCAGATAGCAAGTGCTTATCTAGGCGAACCATTCATCGCTTATTCTAGATTAATTAAATAACAATAATAACAATTAATTTAAGATTAAAGATATGAATGACAGTTAAAGTTAAACTAAATGAAAGTAAAAATTAACCAATCAGTGCTTAAGAAATCACTTGTTGTATAATTAATGCTTTCAGTTGGCCACAGGCAGGGAACGATGCAAGGACATAACATGTGAACTAGAAAATATTTCTGTTGAGTATATTCTTGATTCTTCATTGTGGTTGTTTTGCCAGTAAGTGTGCGGCAAAAATCTGCTGGGCACAACTTCCAACTAAGTCCATAGGTTTGCATTATTCAGTGGCTGGATGATATTTAATTTTGGGCATTTTGATAATAGCATAACCAGAAAAAAATATTTTTGCAAGTTTAATTTTGGTGAACTAGCCACTTAACAGAGCCAGTACCAGAATGACAGCCAGTGCCAGACTTCTTTGCACTGCCTGGGCAAGAAACCTGAGCGTGTGCCTGTATTCATCTGGTTGGTCAAAGACTGTAATTAATGCCAGTGTCTCTAAACTATAAACATCAGAACATCAAATGTAAGATGTGGCTTAACACAATTGTTGTGTTCAGATCTATTTTGTTTACAATTTTAGTATCATCCAACCATATCTAATTTAAATAAATGTGTTACTACCCAGTGTCTAGTTTAGCAATATTGTGAAATCCCACAAAAAAATTCCCCGGATATAAGCCCCCACGGGTTAAAAGCCTACCCAAATAGCCCTATGTTTTGCAACTTAATTTCGGTGAACTAGCCACTTAACACAGAGCCAGAGCCAGAATGACAGCCAGTGCCAGACAGTGCAGTGCCTGGGCAAGAAACCTGAGTGTGTGCCTGTGTTCATCTGGTTGGTGAAAGACTGTCATAAATGACAGTGTTTCTAAACTATATACATCAGAATATCAAATGTAGGATGTGGCTAAATACAATTGTTGTGTTCAGATCTATTTTGTTTACAACTTTAGTATCGTCCAACCATATCTAATTTAAATGAATGTGTTTCTACCCAGTGTCTAGTTTAGCAATACTGTAAAATCCCTCATTACAGCCCCCCAGACATAAGCCCGCACCCCCACACATAACACCCCCCCCCCCCCCCAACCACCCCACCCCCCCCCACCAACCACCCCCCCCCCCACCCACACCCACCCCCCCCCCC
>Ga0126338_10001864_pt1 | contig 14070 bp, 13 predicted proteins | sample OrbCmetagenome_2_FD_92529 | JGI IMG/M metagenome (GOLD analysis project Ga0126338, IMG submission 92529) | Coral microbial communities from Petempiche,Puerto Morelos, Mexico - Orbicella C C metagenome | ecosystem: Host-associated > Invertebrates > Cnidaria > Coral | place: Petempiche,Puerto...
AGGTAAATATGCAAAGACTCTCGCCAAAATTCTGGTCACAGCAATTTTTCTTATGCGAGATATGCGGAGAAATTTTTCACCCAAATTTATAGAGATTTGTATGGAGACGCCATGCTGGTGCCCATCCGTATGGACACCAACATGGCGGCCGGAAACCAACAGAAACATCTGTCACTGAGTTTTGTTACAAAGGCGTGAATGTATCCCTCGAGGAACTCTAAAACATTAAAATAATACTTTGTCTAAGACATGAACTGTTCAGATAGCCAAGTTCCCCGAAATAAGTCACTGTTTTAACCATCATGGCAGCTCTCTAGGCCGTCTTGTGAATGCCGCGTCACGCAAAAGCTTAGAAATTCAAGCGTAGTGTATCACAAAACCAAGAACCCATTCGGAGCGAAAATTTGTATGAATATTAGTTTTCAGCTGCTCTTATACATCATTTAAGCAAAATCTCAGGAAGATAAATAGTTTTGGTGACGTCATGCGAAAACCAGCTATTGGTTATATACTCGATAAACAACCATTACCAAAAGTAGAAAATTGAAAACTAGAATACCTGACTCCTTTGGACGAATATATCTCGTCCGGCTCGAATGAAATCAGCGGCATCAAAGCATGGTTCAAATTCAGTGGTCACAAACTTTCCTTGGGCGGCCAACCTATGACGATCCTCAACAGTGCGTATTGGATAGTCCTGGAAATTCACGACAACATATTTATATTTCTTTCACATTCTTCAAGAGCGAGCAAAGTGAAAGCAAGTGAACTGGACAAACAAGTGATTTGAGATTAAAGTATATCTGATTGAGAATAGTCGATCATCTTTGGATCTTTCTCAATGACAAAAATATAATGAAATATCTCTATTTGTGTCTAGGCCTTAACTGGCGATGCATTAATTATAGCAACTATCCTGATGGGCGCGAGTTTTTGTTTGTCATAGACACTAATTTTACACAGCTGTGTTTTAACTGCAGCTAAATCAGACACAATCCTCTTTTCTGCTATAAGTTTGGTGACGACAGATTTGGCTTACATTTATATATACCTGTTATTTTTTAAGGAAATATTGCAGGCGAACGTTAGACAACACGAGCAAGAACGTTTTGACATGACGAAATTCATTTTTCTCTCGTTTGCAAGTGCTAATGATTTAAAATTGAAGTTTGCGTTTTGCAAGGACTCTAGCAAAAGCAGACGTTTTTTAACGTTAGCCACGCAGCGCGCTAAGTGAAAATTCCCAAATCCCTAGCCCCGCCCTTGCTTTCGTTTAAAGATATCTTCATGACATTATGCGAACTTTACAAATTCTGGATGAAACACGACAAATTTATGCTCTTAACCTGATCATACAAGGCGTCACACATAAGAGGTTTGGGTGCAGTCGTCCATTTGGCACCTCCTTTGAAGTACTCCTTTAGAAGGGGCCTGTAGGCGCGGTATTCAAAGAAACGAGACCGCCATGCCATGGGCGCCTCAATGATTTCGTCACCGACCACAAGCAGGATGTCACGTGGCATGGCTGCATACAGCCCGCATGACTGAAAATCTGGAGTTTTGAAAACCTGTAAGGACCAGTTAAACAGATATTGATTGACAACGAAATGAGTATGAACTAAAGGCGGAAACATAAATTACAGCATAATTCGCAAAGCCGAGCTATCAAACTCAGTATACGTAAGGGCGCATCGTTCCATTGGTGGAGTTACCAAACTCCTTAGCTGCGCATCAGATTCCTGCACCTCGAGCAACTGTAAGCTCTTTTCGTGCTCTCCAAACTTGCACGCACACTAACAGCATCAATCAGCTGTCAAATGATGATCGCACCATACAAAAATACAAGATCATTTGAGAAAGAGTGGATTGGTGAAAGAAACACGGGATTTATCTGTTTTACTAAGCCTTTATTTCCTCTAATTACCTCTGAGAAGTTAATCACTTCAGGACGGCGCACTGTGACTCCTTCATGTCGCAAAATGTTACAGAATTCTTCAATCTCCACTTGCGCTTTCTTAAGGTGCTCTTTTGGAAAAGATTGGCCTCCAAACTGGCCGAAAAATGGCCAGTTTTTCTCATAGGTGTTTGCCTTGACTTCTACGGAAAACTGTGGTACAGTAGCCCCTGAAATAAATAAACAAAACTGTATGAGTCGCCCAAAAGAACGATTGTTTATAAATAACTTTTGCCACACCTTAAAGATGCTAATGAATAACAAAAAATGCGCAGTCTTTCTTGCCCTTGTCAATGAAAAGTAAATGAGCAAACAGTTCCTCGATGTAAGGAATTATAAGAAATGGGCCGAATTACGACTTATTAATCGAGTTTGGTCGGTCTGTATGGGAGAATCTTGACCGAGGTCGTGAGTACAGACCGAACGCAGTGAGGTCTGTACACAAGACCGATTTTTATTATATGGCAAAAAAGAAAAATTTAATTCGTTTAATGTAACTGGTTTGTACTAGCCGGCATTTTGCTTGCGAACGGCGATGAGCTGAACTTAATTCTGCCAAAGTCTGCTCGTCATCTTTACTTTTCTTTTCTCATCAGGCTTTCTAGCACTTCCATAAATAAATATCGTCAGAAGAAAATAGTCCATAGTTTTGCATTTCAGTTTGCAACTTTTTCATTACAAAACATTACCGGACTAGATGCCGTTCTAGGTGGGAAAATCTAGACCGCTTTCAATATCGATTTCAGCCAATCAAATTCGTGAATTCGGTAGCTCCCAGTCCTTGTGATACAGCCATATAATAAATACCAAATGAATATTAATGGCCAAGGTTGGCGAGATTAACGCATCTGTAGTCATTGAGAAAAAAACATTTATAAACACGAAAGCAGAACTCTCACTAATAATAAGCCGTGTGTAAGTCGAGTCGAAAAGCTGTCGAAATAGATTTAGATAACCTACCGAGTTTAGCTTTGCTGAAAAGTGTTGAGTACTGTTTTAATTCTTCGTTACATTTGTATATAGTTTTGCGAGGAGGTTTATTTATAGGTATTTGCCTAGGCAAAATAGCGCCCAAATCTTAGAGAGTTCACCTTCAACACGTCCCACGATGACTTCTTCAAGAGGATCCCACTCGTTGTACGAACACACTGGGCTCTTCAGCTCCTCAGACTGGGATTTGTCCAAGTCATCATCAAAGTAGCTATTGGATGGATAACTCACTTGTTGCGTTCTGGCCCGTGTCTCCACTTTGCTTCTCATAAGCGTCGAACATGCTCGCCAAAGCTGCAAAACATTACCAAGTTCCTTGGGTGCTTAAGATTTGTTTATGAGCAAAATTTGTCCCTCCAAAAGATAACTACAGATGACGTACAAACATTTACACACCATAGCACAACGAAAAACTTCTTACACAAAAATTCACAAGAACGAAAACTTTGCTTAAGGTTGCTTTTTTTTTTTTTAATAAAAATACGACTTCCTACGTTTCGTCTAAAAACGGTTTTTAATAGCCGCCGTCCTCGATCGAATAAGTGCTGCTTCAAAATGACGAAAAAATTAATTAATAAACGTCACGGTGCTTTTTCGAGTAACAACGATAACATTGAAGATGTGAAGTTATGGTTCCATCAATTCCAAACGGGCATTTGCCTTTCTGTTCCATAACAAATACTTCACGGTGAGGTTAGGCTTACAGAAGTGTGCAAATGCCCCTCCTATAGGACACGTCAAAAATACATTTGCTCTGAAATAATATGGACGTTTTTATTCCTAACAGATACGAGGTTGTTTTCATTAAGGACTTAACGAGTGGTTCCAAGCGAAACAATGAGTTTTGTTTCAACGAGACTACAATGGGCTGGTCTCATATGATCGGTACCACCACTGTGATCGCAGAAAAAAAGTTCAACTGTGGGGAGTGTTGCAATCATACAGAGCAACTCTTCAGCGACATTAGCGATTGCGACCATGAACGCTGAGGTGAACCGGAGTTCTATCCCGACTATCGAAGCTTCAGAGATTGTAGAGACCGTTGCAATGATAACAATACCACAATGCACTGCGTCGTTATTCGATCCAGGGGCCCGTTTCTCAAAAGCCCCGGAAACTTTTCGGGCCCGCAAAGCCATTTTTAGTTCACCGGTATTTAAAGACAGAGAGATGTATACGCCTGATACTTCTTGTATGAAGAGAGTCTCTGTTTATATTAAGAATATGTGCATAAAACAGCTCTGAAGTCATAAGGTTTGAGATTTTGCTACGGCTTTTCGGGTGCGAAAACTTTTCGGGACCTTCGAGAAACGGGCTCCAGGGGTCCGTTTCTCGAAAGCCCTGGAAACTTTTCGGGCCCGTAAAGCCATGTTTAGTTCATCTGTATCTAAAAACGGCGAAGTATATACGCCTGAAACTTCTTGAATAAAACAGCTCTGTAATCGTAAGGTTCGAGATTTTGCTATGGCTTTCCAGGCCCGAAAAGTTTCCGGGACTTTCGAGAAAAGGGCCCCAGGCCCTTTTCGAATTCGCGGCGTACATATGAAAACTGGTCACCGCGAGAGACGTCCAGTAGGAAACGGCAAACAAATACTGTTTTGTAGGTCATCGTGAGACTCCATATGAAATTAGCATTTATAGCGTGTTTCACAGCATGCTTGTTTCAGTGATTTTTATGTTGGGGTTGTTTTCCATTGTCTTAATAATAATAATAATATTTCTGACAATTCGTGTTCACCTGAAATTGTAGAAGCTTGTAGAACTTGTTTTGTTCCTTCACATCGTTATGTTAGAAAACTCTACGATATCTTGGTCAACAAATCATAATAAAATCGCGACCTCGGCGCTCGAGCGCGTGAGCAACGCAGAGCACGATCTTTAGCTCGAGCGAGGAACCAACAACGAGAAGCGAACGATTCTGAGAAAGTTTGACTAACAATAACACAAAGAAATAATAACCGATCCTATTCGAAAAATACAAACACTTCTTACATAGAGAATATTTACTTAGCCTGGTGAAACTAAAATCTGAAGTAGGTCTTAACTTATCTGACAATTAACGACTCAAAAAAGTTCATAAAGAATAGGAAGCCAAAGGAATTTCTAAATAGCTGATTATGACCGGAAAAGAACTCAGACTCGGCCCAGGAGCGAGTTTCGCAGTCAAGGATTTTGTCGTAGACGCTTGCCAAGAGATTTCACTTACCACATTTGAGGGATTTAGCCTCACAAGAAAGAGATCAGTCACCTTTCTAATTTTGTCACACATTTGTATGCAATTGTACCACCGCTACACTACCATATGAATATTTATCGTGCAGTTGTGCACAGCATGAAGTTATTGTTTTTAATATTCATGCAATCAACAATTTCTAGAATAAAGCGTATTGATATTGATAAAAATATGATAGAAAGTGATGAAAACCCCTCGCTGCTTAGAAACACAAACGCGCCAGATTTCTAAAAAGTCGATGGTCGTATAGGAAAATCGATTCAGATAACCCTGATCGTTTATACATAAAACAAAGATTCTGTCTGGTATCGATAAAATCTTTAAAATCGGCCTTTTTGCTTCTTGAGAAACCACAAAGAAATTGTTGATTGTGTTACAAACGGTGTACACCTGTCGTTCCTCCAAACACACTTCCATGCGGTTTTAAAATTGTACTGGGTGATAAAATTCTTTGTCGTCCTCTTAGTTTGACAAATACCCCGTCCCCGGCTAGGCAGAGCCTTAAGGGCCCTACTGTGGGGACTGACAACCCCTTCAAATGTCCGAAAAATACCCTAGGAGATGAAATCGACGTTCTCATTTCTATTGTAAATCTCAACAGATCTATTCTAGAAGCAAAACCAAATGGACATATCTGAAATATGATGACTGTTAGGCCTAAATCTTCATTTTAACCTATTTTACTTCCTTCCACAACTTTTAGTTTGCGACATTTAGTGAGGATTTTAAAACATTCACTTCATTTAAAGGCTATTAAAATAAACGTCTGTCGAGAAAACACGGGAATAGTTGAGATGACCAATTGAAATTTTATGCAAGCCAGCAGTGTGTCTTGGCTATGAGATTAGCTTTGTATTGTAATGTTAAATGCTACCAATGAAGCTGTCCTCCTCGCTCCAAAACGATTTCTTTTGCTCTACATTCTTTTGACAAGATGTATTGTCTAAGTTCGCGGTTGGTCTCACTGTTTACAAAATAACATAGCCGTTTTCTTTTTCAAAACGCAGTATCTATATGACTTATACTGCCTTGAATGGTCTTTAATCAAGAAAAATTTTCACAGATTTTCCAAGGGAATCCCTATCGGCAACCATTTTTCGAGATTCTATTTTGGTTTAAAATCCCGAGCGATCCAAAAAATTAAGCTTAAACGTATTTTGATTCTGTGGCTGCGAAATTTTGTAGCTTGGCTTACCATAATAAAAATCGCAAGATTAAGCACAAAGCCAATCGCTTGACACTTCTAAACTGAGAGATGAAGAATTCTCAAGAGGCCGGTTTGAATGTCACTTTCCATCAATACATTTCTGTTAGACAGTTGTGACTGTCGGGCCTCCATTAGAACAAGCCATCAAAATGTCGACGGAAAGTCTTATTCAAACCTCTCGTAATTCCAAAAGTTATTTTAATTTAACTAACGGATTTCCGGGCTTGAGCAGAACATACGTTTTCTATAAATGTATTTACTGTTCATAACTGAATGAATAAATGATATGTTCAGTCTGGGCCGTCAGCTGAAGTCACGGCATCAACTGAAGCTAGTTTATTATACGCTACACTTGACACGTTCAAAATCTTCTCGCTAATGTTCAACGTTTTTCAGCAAAAACTGTATAGAATATGGCCAAGTGGGCATTTATTTGTGGTTATGGTTAACTCTGGAAAAAACTGCCAGAAATTAAACAAAGCCTTTTGAAATGAAGACATGAAAATAAGGTTACCGCAACGAGATCGCGGGAATCGGTTTTGAAGGAATCTTCCCCCCAGAAACAACAGTTTTGGCATGTAGTTTGACATCAAAAGGTAGATTTCTTGACCATGAATGAAGTATTTGAACCAACTGGCTTTCTGGAGAGTAAAAAGTTGACACTTACCACTCCAAACCTAACGGCTTCACGACCACGGCAGCCACCTTTGACTATCCTCACATTTAACATGTTGTTTTCGGTTGGATCTAAAATCAAACAAAAATCTTGTTTAGCCTACATGTATGCTAATGTTGGCGACACTTGATTTTGTAAGTCACACCACGTTTGCATTACCTGTACCTTCTCATTCAGATTCGAGTGCCAAGGAAATCAAATTACCCAAAATTCCACGAACTTTTACAATTTTTTTTTTTCTCAACCACACTTGACGTCGTTTCGCATAAGTTCTTCTTCGCGTACGTCAGCAAGATGAGGAAAACGATTTCTATTGGTTGATGTCACGCTAAGAAATGCTGACGTGACAATCTCACTGGAAAGAGCGATGTAACGAAAGCTGGTTACGTCGCTAAAGCTTTTCTCTCTTTATTTCTCAATCCCCGTTACGAATCCCCATGACGGCATTTTCGTTTCAGTCGCGGAAACAAAACAGAAAGCCTCTAGGACCAGGGTAAATGTAATCATGATTTGGATTCTTAACTACGAAATGGACTTTTAAAGTTCTGTTAATTTTTACTCCAATAAAAATAATGGTGATGGTTGGTTTCACTGGTTTCAGACGGTCATCATTATTAGATGGCATCAACCAGAATCCCGTTCCTTTAAGATTTTGTTCTTTTTTTGCTGCGTGAAACTCACGATGTAGCCATTGTAAACTTGCTTATAGCATTAATGGGGCTTTAGAATATAGCGGCTGTATACCCGTTATTGGACTTGGAGCTCAGTGACCTGAGCATTATTATTTTTCATAGATGAACTAGCAATTTTTCTAGACTTCAAGGGTGTATTATTTTGGGAAAAAACCTGGAACACCATCTTCTATTTGGTACTAAATAATTCTGGATGTGATCAGTTTCCATTTTGTACCGGCCACAATCCCTTGCGTTCCATCTGTCCCTTTTCGTTCGAAGACACTTCGAACATGACGAATCTCGACAAACATGGATAGCCTTTCAAGACATTTGTCTTTGCCAAAGCACCTACATAATATTTGGAGGTGACAAGCGACAGCACCTATTACACTGAACAAGAATCTCCTTCGATAATGGCATCGAAACATTAAAGTTTGCCTACGTCTGGGTCTCACCAACAACACGGCAATGATTATTATTGGACGTCAGCAGTTACTTGGAGATCCTCGATCCGTAGCGAAGTAAATGCAAACATGTAAAATTAGCTCTTAAATTTCTTCCGCCTTACTTAGCGTTACTAGTAAATTTGTACGAGCTGTTTTATCTTCAAGCGCTACTATTGATTCGATTTAACAGAAATGAAACGAAAACTAAGACAGTAGGGACAAAAAGGTCAAAACTCGCAATGAAATAAATATTTGAAGTTTGCGTCAAAATGTTATGTTTTCGACGCCAGCTGATTTCAATTTGCCGAACGCTTCCATCGGTCATACTAAGACGTACAAAAAAAAGTACTTATCATATTGTGTGTGACTGTAAAGAATTGAAATGCAGGTTGGGCAATAAATACCTGTTTGTTATTTATTTTCCGGCTGTGCCAAATGCCCCTTTCTACTATTGAAACAAACCCAACTCAGTTTAAAGTTATGGAAGGCTATGGAGCGACTCCTTCGGAGTCCGGCTTGAGTCGAACTAAATTCGACGAGATGGAATATCTCAAATGACTCGGAATACATTTGCAATCGATAAGCGGTTACTAAATTTTTGCTGTGACTGAGCAATATGTCGATAAAAGCAAATTCAATCGCAAGATTGCCTGTCTTCAAAATGGTTTTTGTTGACGCGAAATCTTGAGCTATTATCACGAAGGAAACAACAAAAATTAATTACCACTGAAAGCAATTGTCTCCTATAGTAATTTCTTCGCGATCGTGTTCTGAGAGCTAACCGCGAACTCGGGTAAAAGATGGATTTTTTTTCCTGCTGTATTTTGTTCTCTTTGGTTTGAACAGTCAGGCCACTCATCTTTTAATACATCAACGAACGCTGTTTTATTGAAAGTACGTTTCAGTAATTTATGCACTAATAAAAATCAGCCGATGCTCGCGACGAAGCCTGCCAATCTTATCGTGTTTTGCAACACGGCACCTGTGCCTGAACAAACTGATTCAAAGGTTGCTCTTCTGTTGAGCGGCGTTTGAATTCAACCGGATATGTTTCCGTTTGATTCGACATCTAACTGGAAACCCAGTTCGAAATCAGGCTAACTCGAAAAATAGTTATCTTCAGAAATAGCTGTGAATAAGATAAACATATTTCACTCCTAGTCTATCTTAGCTAGAGAGAGACGAAAAAAATCACTTTTTTCGTCACATCCATGAGATCTGTGAGACGAACCTTGGTTGATCGGATCTGCGCTGAGGTCACTTATCACTATAGCGATACCAGCGAAACGCAAGTTACCATATGCCGTAAAATTCAAAGTGTGGACAGGCGGTGAATTTTGAACTACGTAAAATGCAGACATAAAAAATATATATACATATAGTATAGACCTAGCCAAGAAAGGAAAGCTAACAGCGAGCAAACCAGAGCAAAAGCTTACCGCAAGCAACCCAGAGTGAAAGTTAACCGCAAGCAAGCAGAAGTGAAAAGCTAACAACTGAACCGAAACAAACCGCTGTTCAACAAATACTAAATTCCTTGTGTAAGCATCATTAAGGTGTCTCGCTTGGTCTCAGTCCTCTTTGCCGAGGGAATTTTCTAGAATGTATCATCAAAATCGTACCCTCTCGACCACCTACACACTTAAAGACTTTTTTGATAGGGTCTTCTGATTCCCCGGGGAAGGGGGAGGCCTTTGTGCATGTCTCAGCAAAGCAGCAATGACTGTCTTGCCTAAACAATTGAGAAGGGCATTTACTTCCCTAGAGTTTTATGGGGGAAATTAGTTTCATCCGAAATTAGGCCCAGGCTTAATATACAGTCTGCTTTGTTTATGTGGGTTGTTAGAACATACCTAAGAGGAACTTTAAAATTCTTGCGTTGCGCGTCCGCTTTGTTTGAAACGACTGTTAGTGCGTAAACGTTGTATAACCATCCGAAGGTAACGGCTACCCGAAAGTGGCGGCCCCGTTTGCCTGCTTGTAGTAACCATTTACTTACAAGAGCTCCAGCTATGCCACGCGTCAAGGACGAGTTTTCGCCATTTAACGTCCACACTGGTACGATCGAAAAATGCGGCTTCATCACGCAAACACCACTCACTGTGTTTAACACTTATACGAAAAGGCTTCGTGTTTAAAGCGCGCCACTCCGTGACAAGTTAACATTTTCAATTAAGTTAAGTGTTTGCGCCTTAATAGTGTATCATGCGAAAATGCATCAACGAAACGCATCAATAAAAAACACATTAGTGTGAACGGTACCTGATTAATCACGTTAACGGTTCCTCGGAATTATTTACCGTGAAAACTGCATTCTACAGATTATCTACACGGTAAAAGAATCATAAGCAAGCGTGCATTTCACGGTTACTGAGCATTGGAAATTTTCCTACTGTCCGGGACGTGTTTTCCCGTTTTCATCTTCTGCTCATCTGAAGCAAATAAAGCTCAGCAAGAGATGAAAAGAATCCACAAACAGGTTGTGGTGTCTAATCCATGCGTAGAAGAAAATGGATTCTTCCTTAACGAAAACGACAAGATGACAGCCAGCCCAGCTTTTGAGACCAGTGGTTTGTATTATTTACCAATTGACCTTTCTCATCGAAAAAAAATGCACTGATACATCAACAATTACAAAGATGACTGCCCCTTCTTCGAATTCCACTAAGAACAGAGTAAATGTTCGGCCCTTACCTTCAGTTTGTAAATTTAAGACGGAGTGAATCAGCCGGTCAGAACAAGACTGTTGCACAATGTGGTTGAACTAAGATTCCCGCTTTACAGGCGGTAATTTATGTATACTACTTACAAATTTATATGCATCCGGATCCTGCTAACGCTTAACGATGCGTGACCGGTCAGTCCGGCATAAAACCGGCTATACTCACGGTTTTAGACATCGGCCAACAGAAGTAAAACAGAGCTCACTATCTTGATATCATAAAACCAATACACAGGTATTTTCAGTCGGGTAGACCCAGAGACTAAAACGCACGAAAATGAAAATGAGTGACACACTAAAGGACGTCGTAACTTCGCTCATTTTCATCTCATTTAAGTCGGCATATGAAAGGATTCAATTAATAACCCAATAATCAAAGAAAAACTATTGTTTGTTTTGTCTTAGTCTTCAGTTCATGATCCATAAAGTTATGCAAGAGTTCGGTATGGGCACTTTATATCCTGCTCTCCTAATCGTATTATGCATATCTAATTACGAGAAAGGACTAAACATTTTGAGACAACTGATGACCCACGAATGATAGAGTAACCAAAAACTCAACACTGCAAAAATAAACAAGAACAGGTACATGTACATGCGCATGCATCTAGCGGAGTCGCAAGGTAAAAGAAATCTAATTAAATTGATTCTTTCTAAGGAAAAGAAAACAACAAACTTTCTATCCTGCATCAAAATTAAACGAATCAACCGTTTAATCTCGAGGGGGTGCCGCACGGCGGCCATGAAAATGAAGTAAATTTAGGGTACATTTTAAACATTTCTACTTTTGCACAGTCTTTACAAGTGACCGTATTTGTATGATTTGGTTGTTTATCTTGAGTCACAGTGCTGTAAAGCTTTTGTCGCACCCCAAACAAAGCTAACTCACTTATGCTAATAGCATCTTGTCTCAAGGTGTTCAAGATTATATATTCAAACATTCAATTACGTTCTGCTATACCACTATTGTTTCGAGATTTTTCGCACGAACAAGAGAGTAGGCTCGGTTTGCGCCGTTTCTGAGACAGTCCCATACGACTGAGCTGGCAAACAGACACACAATTTACACCAACCATACCCTTGTCGACTCGCCGATCATTGAGCAAAATACAACTTGACGATGAGAAAGTGCTAATGCATAATATAAACACGTTGGAGGGTCATTAGAATCAGACGAATTTTTTTTGGTGGATTCTCGAATAATTCTCAGACATCAGTAAATTTGCTGCAGAAGATATGAAAAAATCCCCGTTAGTCATCAGCCATAAAAACTCAACATCGTCAACCTGTTGACTTCAGAAGCAGGATTAATTATTTTCGGATGATGTCATTTTCAAGATGTGGCTCACGATTAACATAAATTACCGTATAACTATCACCAACGAAAGAAAACTAAGATTATAAAATTGTTAGATCTAAAATTGCACAGTTAAGTTTGTTTATTTTTTATTATTGCAGGTAGAGCGTGCATGATTATGTAAGACAAAATTTTTGTTAAGCGTGTTTACGTTAAAAACGCATTTATTGTTAACATCAAGTAAATAAGAGTACAGGATGAGGGCAGTGAAAATTTGGGAGTAAATCTGCCTGCAAAAATCAGACCAGGACTATGGCACATTGAGGTTCAATTGTGATTCTAGCTGAATCGAGGGCGGCTTATACAAACATGTCAATATCTACTACTCAGCATCTTGATAGAGCGAGCGATTCCTAACCGACTGATCGCGGGCAATATTCTATACTGGAGTCACGTATAAACAGGTGTTAGAAGGATACGTTCGCGCTGGACTGTCCTCTAAAGTACGACCAACTAAAGCAAAGCCGAGCTCAATCGGGGTCACGATATTTCTAAAACTGTGAAGAACAGACAAAACCAGATCGTTTGAGGACCCGTGGAAAAAAAACACTCACATTTATGTGAATGAAAGTGGATGAAACGTGAACATTCAATATTGCGAGATCGGACTGTTGTGTAAGGAACATTAATAAGGATCTGTTGACACTGTAGCAGGAGAAGATTAAGTGTGAGGTAAATTACAAGAAATCTTTCAAACGCCAATACTTACAAGGCGCAGTCCCTGCAGTCCGCTTTCTTTGCGAGTTTTCTTGTTATTTTTTTAGCAAACAAACGTCGCTCACGAGTGTACAGACGCGATTGAATGCTCTGTTTAGTCTCTTGTGCTGACCCTAACTCATTAATATGGAAACGAGCGAGTGCAAACTTCTCTCTTATGCATAGTTGGACTTTTTGTGCGGGACGTGAGATGTGGGCGGGGCGGGGGCGGCACCCACATTATTGCAGGTTGTTTACTTTGTATCTTTATGATATTGAATACTGCTTAATGTATATTCACTTAAATTAAAAATCAGTCCTTGTACCTAGTAAATCCCATGAAAAGATCTTGATAGAGAATATTTCTGAGCAATTTTTACTTGCGAAGTTCGACGATAAAAGTGGTACAGAGTACACAATGATAGCCTGCGGACACAGACGTATTTCTGGCTGTCGCTTGTCTCCGCCGAAAATAACGTTTGCGAACCCGAGCCAGGAAACGATTTCTGTGACGTAGGAATTTTAAGCAAATCACAGTTTAGCTCAAGTAGCCCCAGAACTATTGCGCGAGGTATTCGCTGCGAGGAGCACTCGAGTTTCATTCTATCATGGAATCTGATTGGCCAAGGAGAAACAAAAGTCATTACGTCAGAGAAATCGTTTCCTGGCTCGGGTTCGCAGACGTTATTTTCGGCGGAGACAAGCGACAGCCGGAAATACGTTTGCGTTCGCAGGCTAACACAATGACAGCTTTCACATTTCTGATCATTATCTCTTATCATTTGCATCTTAACAAGTTAAATATCTTGAAAAGGTTGACCATTAACCCCAAACATCTTAAAGTGGTACTATGACGAAAATTGCATCTTTCCTATCACAGCCATTTTAAAACATAAACAAGTAGCCTGTGTCAGAGGAAAAATGCTGTTTACTATATTCAAATATCTCTTTTCGTTCCAGAGATATTCAAGTTTTTAAAATATGCAAATTGGCCCAGTGATGACGCCATATACTCAACCAAATTTTGATCAAATGTGATGAAAAAAGATATCTCAGCCAATTTGTATCAGAAATGTTTGATTCTTTGCAGTACGATTCTACTAAATGTGCTCCAC
>Ga0126338_10001865_pt1 | contig 14069 bp, 5 predicted proteins | sample OrbCmetagenome_2_FD_92529 | JGI IMG/M metagenome (GOLD analysis project Ga0126338, IMG submission 92529) | Coral microbial communities from Petempiche,Puerto Morelos, Mexico - Orbicella C C metagenome | ecosystem: Host-associated > Invertebrates > Cnidaria > Coral | place: Petempiche,Puerto...
CATGAGCAAATTCCCCCGATGTAAATAATTCACATCAGTAACAATACCCCGATATAATGAGCCCACATATTACAAACCCCCGATACAACGAGCCCGCATAAAACCAAATCTCCCTCAGTCGATGCAGTAAACCTTCCGATGTAAACGCCTAACACGCACCCAACAAACGTATGATTCAACGAAGTTTCCAAAAAAGGAATCTAGATGAAGCGAACCCCCCCCCCCCCGATGTTATTGCTGTTGTTGAATGTTTATGGTGGTCGTTGCACTTAGCTACAACTAGCTAGTTCTCAGGCATGCCGCCTGAACTGAAAGAAAGAAATGTTTCAAATAAACATAACAGGCTTAAAAATCCCAACAGATGGGAGGCATATCAGTTGGCTATTTACAAGCATGACCGAGCAGCTGAACTACGGTTTACCGAGAAACAACTCCAGCCTAGTGGTCAGAGCGGGACTTGAAGCCGCGACCTCCGGATTTCAAGTCCAGCGCCCTAACCACTCGGCCACGCTGCCTCCGTGATACAACGAACCCGCACAGAACGGACCTTCCGATCATAAAACGAACCTCACCAACAGCAACAACAAACCCCAAATGGAAACACAACTTTGAAACACTCGATCAAGTGCATTGATGAGAGCTCGAAAGTTCTTGTCAGCAAAGCCTAACACAAACTTTGAAGTTCTACCGAACTTACTGGAGTGTTAAGATCAGCAAAATGTCCATACGCGAATGCGTATACTCACCATGTTAGCAATAACAAGAAGAATGGTTTGGAATTTATTTGAACCATACTTTTCTTCGTAGCTTTTGGGGACAATTAATGCTGCTTCCAAATATTTATAGCTACTACTGCTGGTTTCGCGAGTTGTCCTTTCATGTGTAGATCTCTTTAAGCGATCGTTACCTGAAAAAGAACATGCTCTAAGGCTCGAGTCTTTCTTCAAAGAACATCCAGAAAAGTGAAACATAGAAAAGCTTAAAGGACCTAGGCCATCATTGGCTTGAAACAATAGTAACGAGGGCGCGTCTTCAAATAATGGGCTGATGTTTTCAAGTTTGTCGTTAAAGAAGATGGGAAAGAAGAAGTAAGAAGTTTAGAAAGGAGTGTGATTAAGTTGATTAAGTTGATTAAGCAAAACAATACCCCACCCTCGTTACAAAACAGAAAAGAATAATGATTGATCTACACCAGTTAGAGGTGAATATGTTTTGGTTGTAAACTCAACACCTGTATGTATTTTCATTAAACTTGAACAATTATTAATTCCAATTTAATTATCTATGGTTTGGGAAGCGGCCAATAACATGATTGACAAGGCACATGTAAATCTTGAGAACCAGGCTTTTACCAAAGTTTCTTGCATTATAGCCAAAGATTTATATAGTTACCTCGGTAAGCAGCAAATCATCTTGCAATAGCCATTCGGGATAGGGGACAAAATTCCTAACAGGCTAAAAAACGTAACCAACCTGACGTCTTCGTTTGACAGCCTGATGCCTCAGGATTTCCAGGTGATAGTTTATAAATCAGATGCGGTGAGGAGTCAGCACTTCTTCTCACGCGCTTAGCCAAGTGTGCAGGTAGAGGTTGTACAAAAAATAAGTCACGTGACGTCCTTATCATACCTGACTGATAAAACAGAACATAAAATACAAATACTGGTACCTTTCTAATATACTGTACTCTATAGGACATTAACAATGAAAAAAAAGATACTAAATAAAATTCATCAAGTATGCAAGAATCGAAAACGTGAAATGGCCAAATGGGAATTAGCTTTGAAAAATAGCATAAAATAGCTCATTAAGGGGGCTTCGGCCCAAATGGGATCTGGAAAACCAGTAGAGTTCTGCGAACAGGATTAAGCTAGGTCAGTTTAATTTACGTGACTTTGATAAAAAAAGCTATCGTAGTATACAATAAAATCTCTAAATAATGTTTAACACCTACAGAAAAAAGGAATGGAGTAACTCGAAAGTCACAAAGAAGCTCGGTTGGTCAATGAGATAAACCTAATTTCAGCTGACATAACGTGGCCAAAAAAAGGTCTGTTGTCAGATGGGTAGACTGGACATCCCACGCTTCTGAAATAGTTTTCAAATAAGATGTGTTAAGAACCAATAAGCTTCAATATTTTGCTTTAATCGGTCTTACCAGGCTTCTGTCGCTTCTCAAAGCCACCAAAGAGTCTGGGTCAGATGACACTTTTCCTAAGTAGTATTTGTTCCTAGGTGCGGGATGAGTCGTTACCATACCCCCTCTATGATGCCTTTCAATGACTAAATTTGGTGACATGAGATTTAGATTTCGCTTTAATCTTAGCTGGAGTTTGGAGCCGAATGCATGCAGCTTATAGTGCAAAACATCTGGATGGTCAATACTCCGTCTGCGGCGAAAGCGAGACACAGCCCTTCCATTCGCCTCTGTTTGCTGTGGAGCTCTTACTTCATAATCGGGAACTTTAAAGAAAGAAAAAATAAACATCGGTTTCGTTTCGCCATGCGGAGACGCGTATTTCACTCGCTTAACGCGCGCATTCAGTCTACGTGTGTTTAATGCGGTTTTTAACGCGTTTTTAGACGCCTTCATAACACATGTCATGTACGTTGAATGAGTGAAGGCGTACTTCCTCTGTTAATAAACTACATTCATTTGTTTAATAACAACACCTCACCTGGCGAATTGTCAAAAAATACCTTAAAAGGTAGGTACATTCAAAAGTAGATAGAAACTAGGGACATACAAGAGTAGCCTAATCCACGCGTTCACTTACAGTTGCTGAGAAGCCGCGTAACCCATGGAGAACGCAAAAAAAACAAACAAACAAACAAAAAAAAACAAAAATGAAGAACGAGTGGTAAAAGACGACGGGGGTTTCCATAGATCTATCTCGTTCACGTTTTCTAATATATAAACATTGACAGCTAAAAAGGTACATGGCACTTACTTTCAGAAGGATCCTTAACACCAAAGTAATACTCTATTTCTCTCTTAGTCATGTGTTGGTGTAGATTCTAAGGGAGGAAAAAAATGTTTAAATAAAATGGGAGTTTAACCGGGCGTGATCACGTGGCTTTCTCCTCGGAGTTCTGATTGTAGTCTCGGTCGCAGCTGTTACTAGAGACCTCACGCAAAACAATTCTCCCAATTGATCGCCATACATGCTTTTCTACGTAAGTGTTGAGAATCTGACAGTTTATCAACTAAAGATCATATCCCTGGTCCTTTTGATGGTTTTTCTTCGCAATAAGTGTTTTATCCAATGAGCGTTGGCAGTTCTTCTAGAGTGATTGTTCACCGGATTTAATTTCTTTTCCAGGAATTTTAGTATCAACTGAGATTGGGACTTACCTTTTTGGATTCCCTTCCTAACACAGCATCTAGAAATGAAAAAAGAAAACCAAAACCAAAAACAAAAACAAAACAAAAACAAAAACAAAAACAAAAACAAAAACAAAAACAAAACAAACAAACAAAATTATTTTGACACACGCACGTCATTTATAAAAGGCCGGATACTTTTAATACATAATTCACCGACGCAGAGAGAATACATGAGAATGGTCATCAATTCCAATCTTATTTTTTGTCCTTCAGGCTCAAGATCATGGTGGTATATACAGTTTCCCATATGAACTTTAAGCGGATGCATGTACAAGGCCCTTTAGCCCCAATTAGGACAAGAGATGCCTCGTCTTCAAACGTAAGCCCAGTTACGTCATTTCACCTTATCCTACCCTGCCTGTGAATATATGTAATACGCTTTTATTTCTTTGTCGTTTAAACTGAAGTAGTACATTGTTTACAATGCATTCAGCTGTGAAAGCAAGAATTGCGTACAGCGGTCCTGTTGAACAGAGTGAATGGTAAATTTTGGCATACATATTTTTTCTTTTCTAATTCATCTAATTTTAGGGTATGTTTTTCTAGAAGAATTATGGTGTTTTTGTCAAGGCAGATATCAAAAGGTAACCACCTGCAACAGAGCTATTGTGTCCTTGCTAACAGACTGAAAGCTAAGTATTTTGACTAGACGAGTTATCTGTGTGTAATAATATTCTTACCTGTATATGTGTATTTCAGAACATGCAGCACAATGAGGACGGACCAGATACACAGTGGATAAAGCATTCTGTACATTCTAAAAAGCAAAATGGGAAAATAATGTAAGTCTCACATAAGCTTGTCTCTTGAATCCCTAGACCTTTAACGAATAATCGGCAAACAGGAACGAGAATATTTGTTAACTAGTAGAACCTTGAATGCATGTGTAAATGAGGCTTAACAGATGCATACTGGAATGTGCACATTTGTTCAGAGGTTCATCTGCTTCAGAGCTAAGAAAATGGTGAAACGTTTACCACCTACAGGATATAATTTGTTAACCTGTTTCCGTTTCCAAAATTGTTCAGTTTAGACGTCGTTCATCGACGAAAGGTTTCCGTAAAAGATCAGTCCTTTACCACGCCGAAATTTTTGCTGTTGCGTTTTGCGTAAGAAAAACAGAACATTGCTTGGTTACAATAGTAAAATCCTGATATACCGAAAAAAAAACAAAAAAAACAAGCAGCAACGGAAAGTATCTGCCTTTGATTGTATTTCTAATGAAGTGTAAATCACTGATCAAAGGATAATCTTTTACAGCCAAGCTTAGTTAAGATGCTGTAAGGAAAACGAATTAGCGGAATGTTTCAGTTAACTGCAACATTAAGCTATAAAACCTAAAATCATTCAAATTGACAAGACGACACCATATAAAGAAATATTAGAGAATAACATTTTCAGTTCACATTTTCATACATAGTTCCATGCATACTCTTGCATTATGTTTAGCCTCCTGTGAAATAAGTCATTTCTTTAAGATTCACGTACATGAAAACGAAACAGCAGCGGATGGAGAGGCGAAAAAGTGGTGCGGATTGTCGGAAAGTGGTCTTGTGGGATGATAATGTGTTACGTTATGTCATATTTGCATGCCAGCCAGCCAGTCAGGTCTGTCAGCCAGCCAACGTGTGTACTGTGAAAGCACCATATCCTAATTAATGTTCTTTTCAGAATTTCTTTGACACCGTGACTCACTGCATTGGCATTCGTTAAGGATATGAGACTAACAAAGAGTTAGGAAATGCAATACAAATCTTATATTGAGCTGCGTTGGTTTCTGTTTCCGGTCACATAAAACCATCAGAATAGTATACATTTCGCATTTCTTTGCAATTATTCAAAATAACGCAGCACTCGCTGTCACTTACCAAAGAAGTCAAAAGAAACTTCTAGATTTTGTTGTTTTCATGATCGTGCCATATAGGCAGGCAGAGATAATTATTAAGTGGATGTGTCCGCGACTAGTCCAGGTGTAGATGAATAATGAAATAATGGATCTTATGATGTTAATTTTCCGCTGGGCTCAAATATTAGTTTGCTGTTATATCGATCATAACTCAAAATGAGATTAACTGCTCTTAGAAATGCCCGTTACTGTGTCGTCACGCAATGCTTCATTAAAGCGCCGCGTGACAAGAAGAGACCAGTAGAAAGACTAAGATAAACAATACAATCTAATGCAACCTTCCAAGTTTTTTAACTATTAACTCGATTGTCGACAACTTGTTGTCAATTCCCCGAGGATAAGCCTGATAAATTTTTGCCTTGCGAGGGCAAGGGATAATTAAAAGACTGTTTAAACTCTCTGGCTTTGACCTTATCGCGCGCGCGGACAGTTTTCCGTTCGCGCGTTCTTTCGCGTCACGCTGCTCGGACTAAGAACAAAGACGAGCTACTCATGGTCTCTTTCATCTGTTTCAGTATAAACATTCCAACATGTGTGTGAAATACATGTCCCGTATCTTTGTTAGTAGCAGAATTTACGATAAGCCCAAAGAAAATACAAACTAACACTGTCTACGGCAAGAAAGCATGGCTTAGCTGTCCTGTGGTGCACGATGAGGATAAGAAAGTAAGTACGACAAGAATGCATCAAATTTCGCTGACTTTCTTACTTTTGCATGAAGCATTAACGCATCAGCTTTGTATTGATCCGAGGCAATTAACTGTGGCATCTAATGGGACTCTAATAAGGGAAAGAATTAGAAAAAGAAATTACCTGTGAATTTGCACAGGAGCAGGCCAGCTGAAGTCACTGACTCCTGAGTCTGTAATGTTCAGTGCAGATATAAAATGATGCAAAGGGCTCAAAGATCTGGCCGGAATACTTGCACAATAGAATTGACAAGATACAATGCGAATTTGACTTTGAAAAGAATAAGTGCCGTAGTTAGCAAATAAACTAATTTAACAATCTATTCATGAGGAGAATGGATATCATACTATTTCAAAGAAACTTTTATTCAACCTATTCATTCGTTTCCAAATAATGTTAGAATAAACTAAAAAAAAGAAAAAAAAGCTAAATTGGAACTTTAAACTCTGAGTCCACTAATGAGAATATGCTTTCTTAGATGTAAAGTTAATTCCTTTTTTACTTAGAAATCAATAAAAATCGACACCTGTTTAACTTAGCAATATATAATCAATAGGAAACGTGTTTTTCTTATTTATCTTTCCTTATTTATCTGCGATTCCATTTTTGCAGTTTCTAGAATGAATGAGTGTGTAGAGTCAAAGGCAAAGTTTAATTAGTACAAAGAAGTTTTAGCGCGTTCCAAAGAAGTCCATTTTTACCTGCTGAGTTGCTAATTGTTGCCGAGTCACAGGGCGAGATATCAATTTTGTTGTCTTTTAACGAGTGCTAGTACGTTGGCAATCAAGTGGGTTAATCCCATTCATGCGTGCACCGAGCTGTATCCTCTACTCCGCAACGTATCCCGGCAAAGATCTTTGTTTTTCTAAGCCATTTATTTGCTTACTCCGTGAAAATCTTAGCCTGTTACCACGTATTTTTGTCAAGCCCTCAATAGCAGGCAAATACACGTCGCAGAAACAATAAAACGTACAGCTAAATATATATGGGAAACGGAGGGAAAAGACAGATGTGTTAAAAGAAACCGTGCGAAACAGTCAGTTGGCCAGTGGTGAAATCTTATAGTTCAGTGACAGGAAATATAATATCACCTACTGGTAACACTCGGCTCGTATGATAAACATTTTGGTGGACAATAATGATTGACAAACACCCACCTTTACAGCGCCTAGCATTTATACACGGAACAAGAACCAACCGTTCCGCCGAAAACGGAAATTCAACAAGTACGTCCCAGAGATGATATTTTCAAATCATACAGGGCATGTAATGTATAGAACCAATTCTGTGGTTTATTTTGTCTCCAAAAACGTTTCTGTTTTCAAACATAATTAACTTTTTTTGAATTTCAAACATGACTGCTTTTTCAAGATTTTCCATTTTGACACCTTTAATTCGTTTCAACGAAGATACAACCGGATTATTTCTAATAAAACACAAGTTTGATTTCGCGCGATTGGACATCGTATTTGTGCACATGTACAAAGAAAACTCTTTTCAAAATGGAATTATAATTACTAAAAGACTACTTATGTGTATTTTACTGAGTAAAACCGAGAAATTCCAAAGCAGATATAAAATTAATAGTAATGAGACCACTTCAATACATTTCACAAAATGAAATTTACACCGATCACAAAACCGAAAAGCACTCAAAATATACTTTACCAAGATCACAACTAGATGGCCTCGAGTGTTTCATAATTAACAAACTATAAAAAAATATCTGCTAGCTTCAGTATAAATATGGAAATTACACTCAAAGTACGTAGTTAAAAATTCATAGTCTTATCTCTGACGACTACTCAAAATGGGATAACACTTAATTACTGGTCCCTTGGGAAATGATTAGTTTTTTTCTCCTCCGAACTCTCGATCACGGTTTTCCGAAACCAAAGCGAGAGAGACATAAGCGTTTCCCAAGGGATCAGTATTTAATTAAGTGTATACTATAAAATTATAGCACATGTGCCATGGACAGTCTGATTCGATATCTGATTACCAGGAGCTTAGTCATTTATTTCCGATTTGAGACCAAAGCGCAGAATAACTAACGTGGGTGATTGTTTGAAATGAAAATGCATGCATGTTTTTACTGGAAGCCACGTGGTTGTCTGGTTTAAACATCTGCGATTGATCTGCTTGCGTACCATGGTGAAGATCAGAGACAGCCTCGAAATGCTGTCTTAATGGCGTTTGCCTCCGCTGATCCTGCGTAAGGTGTAAGAGCAAGCTGAATGGTATAAACCCTCAATATAAGAGTTTCCCATTGAAAAATAGTAATAATAAAAACGTTACTGTGTTTGGGAGAGTGGAAAAAAAGACCGATTTCGACCTGGATGAATTTGTCAATGAATTTGATGCCAGCTTGGTAACAAAACTCAAACAGGATTTCTTATTTGAATAATTGCTTAGCATAATTTATTGTGTCTCTCAATTCAGAGAATCTTATAAAAGTCTGTCGTTTTTGTATCAATTTTTCGAGGCACGAATTGTTGACAGCTAATTGGATACGTTTCAATGCTTGACTTGAAACTTACGATGCGATCAAACGTGTTACGTCCTGAAGGATACATTTCGCAAATTCCCAAAGCGTGCACGAGCAATGTCGCTAAGTAAAAGATGCTGAATGTTTCATTTTAGAAAGGTACTAAGAAGAAATAAATTGTCCGAATCAATCAAACGTTACTTTAAAACAAATCCTCGTAAATTTCGTAGTTCTACCGACAGAGGATGCTCCTGTATATGTTTGGAGAGAGATAGAGGGTCTGAATAGGGTTGATGTAATCTCAATTATCAGTTAAGTTCTTGGCCATTTCTTAAGTATCATCAGTTAAGATTTCAACAGTTTTTCAGCTATCAGTGAATGTTGCAGATCTCGGATCTCAGCTTTCAATGAAAATGACGCCACTTCTCCTCTGACGGTCACCAGTTCTGACAGTTCTCAACTATTAAAACCCATCCAGGGGTAAACTAAATTAGTAAAATAATAGTACAGGGCTGTGGATTTGTTTTGAGTTTAATTATGCGCACCTACTAACAATTCGGGGGTCTGTCTATGTAAATAACATCAAATCAAATCACACCCAAAACAAAGCAGGCACACGTAGCTAGTGTAAATTAACTCAGCTCCTCAGTTACTTAGTTCCCGGCTGAGGGTTCCTTCCTATCGCTGCTAAGACGGAGTCTCTGGTGACTGCAAGACTGCGTGATGTCGAGTGACTGTTGCATGCATCTGTTTTGTGCCTTTGACAACATGTCACGGTCCACTAACTTTTTGTTAATTATAGCTCAGGGGCAAATGTAAAAAAGCGAGATGCAAGGTAATATTGAGTGTTTTCCGAGTATAGAAGTCCAAAAACAAATGAATTACCCAGACTCACTGTCACATATTTCAACAGCTTTTTGAGTTGGCAGTAAAACACCGAGGAAGTATAAAGCAAGAGCTTGTATCGACGTTCTTAACTCTTGAGCTTTGTCGCGCAGTCTGAATGGCGTACATAAAAGTCTGAGAACTAGTTGTTCTCTTACTTTTCTGAACCTGCAACATACGCAAAGAGCTCAGCCTTTGGAAATTTCAGGAAATAATAAACGAAAGATAAATATTTTAACACTGTTACTGACCTAATGAAATTTACATATCGAGTAGCTTGCGGGTTTGAGTAGCAAAAGTTCTGCTTACCTGTCAAAATTCAAGTCATAAAACCTGCACTGAAAGCCACACCAAAGGCAAAGCAGGCATGCAACTCAGTTGACAGGACGATGGATCATAACTGCTAAGATGTTATATCTACAAATGCAGCGATCGATGGAAATTTCCCATTGTTAGGCAGAAGACTTATGCAAATACTGCAATCCAATTAGCGGAAAGAGTACAATATCTTGTCACCGAGTATGCATATGGATTTAAACACTAATTAATTACATTATACTCATTATATCTCTATTATAACTGCATTGAAAAACACCGTTTTCTTTCACAGTCAAGAAGATAAATTTCACTAGCGTTTGGAAAATTGACAATTACCGAACAAAGTTGCACGGCACTACACCACTTTATTGTTTGTGGGTTAAAGGTTCACCACGCTAACGTATGAAACGTCTTTAACAAAAAACAAAACAAAATAAAACAAAACAAAAAAAATACTGACACAGTATTAGCAATGGTACTCAGACTATTTTAAGTTACGTCGGCGATGATGGTAGTAAAGTGTATGGCCTATGTTACTCTACGCTTTTTAGTGGATTCTGGAACCTTTTGAACAATTTAGCACGGTTCATATACACAGATGGGATGATCGAGAGTAGTACCAGTATTGGCAGATGCAAAGAGACGACACAATTTTAAGTGAAGCAGTATCGAGAAAAGCGTTGAATATTCTACAATGATATAGCACCTCAGATGATAACATTAAGAGTCATGATGAACACTAAGTCACCTTATAATTGAATACTTTCACCCAATCAAACGACAACGAAATTGAAGCAGATTAAAAAAAAGAGATTTACCTTGGGAACGTTTAACATGAATCCCTTTTCGATCGTTTGGTCGCGTTTACCAAGTCTAATAACTCTTAACTCAAACTTTGCCTGAGCAAGGTCCTGCTGTAGTGTGCATTACTCATATTCAGCTTGCTCAATTAAATGATTAAACACATTAACGGAAACCCACGAGGCGTAATGGTCTTAGTGTCCAATATTGCAGACAAAAAGCATCCATTTCTGTGACGCGCCGCCTAAAAATATGTACGTACTTGCGCACGGCATGGATAAACCTTGCGAGAAAATATGAAGAAAAAAAATATATATATAATATAATATAAATGAACTATTTGGATCAGTCAACAGGTCCTAACGCGCGGACACGAGTTACGTTCTGGTAAACTCAGAAGACAACAACAAGACAATCATATTATCATAGTTCGGTTTCGGCTTCGATATAGGATTTTATCTATGTGCCATTTGTTTACATGTACACTGAAACAGCTAGAGGAAGTAATTAAAAGCCATGGATAAAAGGAGTAATTATTTTCCTTCACGTAAGCTTTGAACGTGTAGGATAAACGGGAAGTTAAACTTTTGAGGATGGACTATGTCAAGATAAGTTCAGGAAGAAGGAAGCAAGAAGGGAAAACTGTTATTATCTGACGTTAGTAATATTTCAATACTATAACACTCACCAAGGCAACTTTATACAGAGTGGCTTCCAAGTTTAATCTTTACTGACGTATTTTGCTGATTTCCTCTGAGTTTTACCAGTTGAAGTAACTCAAGCCGCCTCTTTTAGAACCGATAAACTGATCCTGATAAGTTAATTTTGTTACGTGTCAAGCTCTGAATTTTGGAATTTCGTCATCCATTCAGATTTCCCATATAGCTCTTGGGCACTAATTAGCGCTTTGTTTACAAAAGGCGTTTTTGGTTAGTTTGTTTCCCTTAGACATTCAAAACAGAAGGGACAGCGATTGAGTTGTAATGTAAACTCATCTCGGATTATTAATTGTCTACGTTTTAAGGATGAGTCTGCCAACTTGGTAACTAAAGGAAATTGCATTGACCTATAACGCAACAAACATATGCATACCGTCTACAAGCGCACACTGTCCCGCACGTTAAGACACATGCAGCTTGCGTATACAAAAAAACTCAGAGTATTTACATAACTTCTTACTCATGGGTCGAATGACGATGCATCGGTTTGCCTGCAGAGCAGGCGGTGTAGTGAGGCAGAGCGAGAGCACGTCGCGCGCTACGCTTCGCGTCGGCCCGCTAAACCACCTGTTCTGCAGGCTAACTTTGTAGCTTTGAAAACATTACGTTCCAGCTAATCACTTCATCCCTCAAGAGGGTGTTTGACGTACCGCCTTAGTGCTCCGAGGCAATTTGGCAAATGAGACGTTGCGAATTCATAAGATTCTATGGAGGTTTTTTTAGAGTACGGTATTGAGTGAAGAATGATCAGAAACTTTGAATCGGTGTCAGGTTTTTGCGGTTAAAGCCACAATTAATTTAAAAAGTTTCGAGTATATTCTTGAACTGTGTCGCAAAGCATTTTCGAGTCTGTTAAATTCGTCTACAAAGCGTGCAAAAAAAGTGTGTGGAGCTAAATTGACCCTCTTAAGCTCTGAATTTTTCTGCCCAAGGAATCTTCCAAGAAAGAAAGTAAATTTGGGGGATCAAGCCCGGGAAGCACAAGTTTGTCTTAATTAGCCTTTTGATGCTGTCTCAAGATGTGTGTCGTGTTTCGTGATCTTCATCGGAGTTAGTGTTTAACTTGACCTCTGCCAAGTGAAAACGTACATACCGGTTTATTTCACGGCTGGTGAATATTAAGAAAATAACATGAATTCACTGCGACAAAAAGTGCATCCAATTCTAAGTTTCCAGCTTATACGATCATACGATCACAAAACCTCCAAAACCACTACCAACCATGTTGAAACAAATGAAAACATGCGTTATCATCTTGTTTGAAACAAGTCTTGGCCATCTACATTCAAACCCGCTTGCAAACCCTTCTAAAAACATGGACGACTTACACAGGAATCTTCCACTGATCAGGGATGAAAATGATCTTTACAACAGAAATTCAGGAGTACTACCCGCTGTCAGCAAACTGACAGGAGCTCTCCACGCAGCCGCTCGCATTTCTCTTTGCGGGGCCTGTACTCAGCTTCGGTGTCCTTCTTGCTACGGGATTCATCTATTAGCTGCCGACAAAGTTCCATGTCTCACCAAACTGACAGGAGGTAACAGGCCCTAACAAGCAAACAACGGCAACCAAACTCTTCGTGACCCGGTCAAACGCCCCTTGTAAAGTGTGATAATTGGTGCCCCACGAACAATTTGAAAAACAAGGATTGCGAAATTCCACAATCGAAGACACTTCTAGCTTGACGTGTGATAGAAATGGTTTATCAGAATCAGTCTATATGGATTAATGCCGGAGTTTAAAACTCAAAAGAAACCAGGGAGTGATTTACTTAGGGTTTCTATATTTTATCACGCGCTAAAGGGCGTGCATACAAAGTGTGGAAAAAAAAAAAAAACAATCACCAACCTTAGGGCACGTTTTGATAACGCAGGAAAAAATTAAGTTGTTCCTTTGAGGATTGGAATCTATCCGAGAAAGGTACATTACTAGAGAAGAAAGCAAAAGAAAAAAAAAGCAGCTAGTGTAAATATAATCTGTTTGTTTCTGTAAATGCTGAGACGTTGAGCGGACAAATGGGCTTCCGGTCCAATGACAACCCGCTAATGGCTGATGCATATGTCTTTTTGTGGTTCAGAAATGTTTCGTTTCTTGCAAGAATTAATGTATGATTGTCTGAAAATGTTTCAGCCTTGAAAGCTGGAATATATAAAAGAAATAAACTAACTAAACACCTACTGTGAAACCCCAGGATGCAGGTTAACGGTTTAACGGTTTTTTTTTTTTTTGTTAATTAGTGCTCAGGAACAATTTGGTAAATAAAAGCTTGAATATGGATGTCTGTGAGTTCCAGTACTAAGTAGAAATGAATAATCAGAAACAATCCATCAGTGTCAACTTCTTAAGAGTCTGCGGTAACACTCAACAGAAGTATATAAAGATACTGCTATCACATTTTGGCAAATTTTGGGGCTTTCGTAAGTAAAAGAGAGTACATAGGAGCTATTTATTAAGCAAATATCAATGAACCCATACAAAAAAACTAGACTCAAAACACCCAGGCATGCATGCAATTTGTGCAAATTAAAGAAACTGCTCGATGGCATACTTGCCGATGGACTTTTCTGAGCGTAATCCATGTTGCGAGTAGAATGTAAAAATGTCAAAAAAGAAACACAATCCGTTCTCTAGAGTCTAACAGCTGGCATTTCGACAACACATTTTACATCATATATTTACTTCATCGGCTTTTAAGCTTTAACTATTTGTAAACACAATGACAGTTCTCTCTCCAATACCACAACTACGCTTATACTTATAATGCCAATTTGTAATTTTTTTAATTTAGTTCTAGTTCTTCGTCAATTTCGCTATAGGGTGACATTGTCTTTCACTTTCCCAGTCAGACCAAAAGCCACCTGGGATATTATTTA
>Ga0126338_10001866_pt1 | contig 14065 bp, 9 predicted proteins | sample OrbCmetagenome_2_FD_92529 | JGI IMG/M metagenome (GOLD analysis project Ga0126338, IMG submission 92529) | Coral microbial communities from Petempiche,Puerto Morelos, Mexico - Orbicella C C metagenome | ecosystem: Host-associated > Invertebrates > Cnidaria > Coral | place: Petempiche,Puerto...
AAGGGGCCAAAGTTAATGCGCAAATATGGGGGGAAAAGCGAAAAAAACCCACCCCTTGGAGCGCCCCACCCCCCTAAAGCCCCAAGGGGGGGCCCCCCCCCCCCCCCAGGTGTTATTCCTGACAAATGTTCACATTTAATAAAATATGACTCTAGGACTGCCTTGATGTCTTTACACAGTAGTTATTACTTAATACAAGTATATCATTCAATAGCAAATTGTTGGTGCTAAAGTAAGGCAGCTGTACTTGCACAGACAGGGCATAAGTCTTTGATTGCTTGTTTCTTGTAGGTAAACTTTATGCAGTTGGTGGCCTTGTTTGCGGTGTTGGCGTGCACAGTGGTGCACCATTCAGATATTGTGATAATGGAAGTGAGTGTTTTGATCCTGATACTGGTCAATGGAGTAGAGTGCCACCCATGAATCAATGTCGCAGCAACCACACAGTACAACCGTTAGGTAAGGGAATGTAAAAAATTGTTTCAAATTTCATAAAAGCTGTGTAGACTACTATTCTGTGGGAGGCGCGGTGGGCTCATGGTTAGTGCGCTGGTTTCCGGATTGATCAGTCCGGGTTCGAGCCCTGGCCAGGGACATTGTGTTGTGTTCTTGGGCAAAACACTTTAGTCTCGCAGTGCCTCTCTCCACCCAGGTGTATAAATGGGTACCGGCAAACTTAATGCAGGGGGTAACCCTGTGATGTACTAGCATCCCATCCAGGGGGGAGTAGAAATACTCCTAGTTTCTTCATGCTACAGAAACCAGGATAAGCTCTGGCCTGGTGGGCCACTTGGCTTGTATGCAGACTTTTTGTTTTCTTTACCTGGACTACTATTCAGGGAAATCTGGGAGAGTGAGCTTTCAGGGAAGTGATATCTCAGTTGTTTATTTTCTACACAAAAGGAGTAAATCTGAGATAAAATTTAAAGGTTCGTGAAACAAGGATTGGCAAGTAATGGCTTCTACATTTTTGACTTTCAGTAAATCTATAATGATTGCCTGTTAGTGTATAGTACTAAATAATTATTTATTTTTGTCCAGGTGGCTTCCTCTATTCTCTTGGAGGCTATGATGGCAACTCATACCTCAACACAGTGGAATGCTACAACAGTCACACCAAACAATGGAGTCATGTGGCACCAATGCACTACAGTCGAAGCTGCTTTGCCACAGCAGTTTGTGATGGATATCTTTATGCTCTTGGGGGCTATGGGCCATCCTATCTGAGAACTGTTGAACGGTATGACCCTGCCTCTAATTCATGGGAGATGATGCCCGCAATGAGCACGTACAGAATCAATTTTGGAGTGGGGGTTTTGAATGGATGCCTCTATGTAGTTGGTGAGCAAATGTTTTACATTTGGTATGTTTAATAGTGTTCCCGTGACAACACAATTGATTACATGAACATAAAAACTTTATTTAAGAAATATAAAATATGTACCGTGTTTCTATAACTCGATAGTGGAAGTTTGGGAGACAGGTGAGTGTTTCCACAGCTTTTTCAAGTTCTCCCAAACTTCTATGAGTGTTTCTATAACTTGATAGGAACACAGAGAACATGTTTTCTCTTTCTTTTAAAAAATTCTGAGACAAAAAAAGAAAACAATTAATTTTGTTTACTTTGACCATCAAAATGTACATTCTCTTTACTCGCGCTATCATTACATCTGCTCTTGAAACAGCTTGTGCCAGTTCTGTGTTTCTATCAACTTATAGAAACACTATTTTAAACCAATCAGCGTGCATATTTCCTTTGGGTTATTTTCTAATTTTACTTATTTTATTTTCAGGTGGCCACAATGGCGTGTCCCATTTACGAAGTGTTGAACGATTTGACCCAGTCTCCAGTGAGTGGACTATGGTAGCCCCAATGAGTCGCCCTCGCACAGGTCTTAGTGTTGCGGTGTTGAATGGACTTCTGTATTCAGTTGGTGGTCATGACGGCACAGGTTATCTTAGTCTTGTTCAACGCTACGATCCATCTTCCAACACATGGCACAATGTAAAGAGCATGTGCTCTAGTCGATGTAGTTTTGGAATAGCAACTCTGTAAACATTTTCAAAATTAATGTGTATATAAGCAGTTATTCAAAATTTTAATTATGGACTGAAGTAATAATTTTATTATTGAATATAGATTCATATTGAGCCTTTACTAGGAATATCACATACATACCATTTTGTGAATCCAGTGATGCACTTGTTCAAGACAATATTGACCATATTGTAATGTATATAGGAAGAGCTGGAAAGACTGACACAAGTCAGTCCATAAAAAGTCATCCAGCCCAGGACCCTTGTTTGAGGAATTAGTTACCATGCACAATTCAGAATGTGAAAAAAAACAAAAACAAATCAGGTGTTATTCAGTCTGGACAGGAAAATATTTGATGTTTCTCAGTTATTTTTCACAGACCTGGTCACCCAAGAAATGTTCCTTGACAGTTCGCTAGCTCAGTCACATTCAGTTTAATCTTTGGTTCATTTGTGTTGTTTTTGGGATGTGTGTTTCTCTTCCTTGCAGTTGAGCAGTCTGATTTTCCTGTCATGTAGGATGAATGAGTCAGCTGGCCTGCTGTCATTTACTCTATCAAAGTTGAAATTCTTCCAACTTCTTTTCATACGTACTGTACAGTACTTTGTGATTTACTTACTAGGAAGAGATTTGATTCATGATAAGTTTGCCCTCATTAAACAACATTCATGCACAATGCATGACCTAGTAGCAACTTTCATACATTTATTATATGGCATATTCTTGTAACTGACAAACTGTGCACTCTAATTGGCTAGTTGTAGGGAATTATAATTTCTCCCATAATATGCCCATGGGTGGATTGCATGCTTGCTAAAACAAAGCAAAAAGCCATGTAGTAAACAACTTAATATCAACCTCAACTGTTCGGTCTTAATGGGAGAATCTCAAACCTCTACCTTGCCATATTAACCTCACTATCGCTCTGACAGTCAACACGGCAAGGTCTCAGTCTGAGATTTTCCTGTAAAGACCTCACTCTTGGTTGATAAGTAGTTAGTAAGAACATTTCATACAAAGACTTGAGATAGGGTTTTGGCATTGTGGTTTTCTCACATGAGATGCTTAGCTCATTAAATGTAGGCTAAAAAATTGTTGAAGAGGGTTTTGTAAAGGAATGTTAAGTACTTCAGAAATATCCATACTCCTGACATAATGTTTTTGGTTAGCTCTCCCCCCTCCCTCCCCTCCCTCGCTCAACCAACCCTTAGGAATTTTCAGTTTAACTAGTTCTCCCCCCTCCCCCTCAGAATTTCTGCTAACCTTCCTTGGGATAGGAATGGATATTTCTGGAACTGCATTTAACAGTAAACCATAAGATAGATAAGAAATAATTAAATGCAAGAGGAAAGGGGAGTCAAAAATGCTTTGTAAATAGATATCTTCATTTTTCGACATTGAGCAATAAATAATATGATGTCCTCTTCAGCATGTACCTTTGATATACTTTTACTGAGACACGTTAAGAACTTCCTCACCAGTTCTGTTTGATTCGACCAAGAATTTTGAGGGTATAGTATTAGTTGATGTTGTCAACATTGCCAATGTGATGTGAGACTTCCCACAAACACAATTCAAGCTTTGTTTGCATTACCCAAACTCAGTATCATATTTGTGTTTTATAGAATATATTATACAGCTGTATCAAAGTTATATGACCTTAAAATAATGCAATATTATATTATCAATGTGTTTTTATGAAATTATTTCAATTAAAGGACCACTAAGAATGTGAGCAGCTTTTTTAATTGTCAAAGGGCTTATAATAAAAAAAATGTGCATTTTAATGTGCTGCACATTATTGCTGTTCTAAAAATATAAATTTTGGCTTCACTAATCAGTAAATTATATTTGCTACAGTCAAGTTGACATAAAAACCAGTAATGAAATGTACTATTTGGCATTATATAAGAGATTATATGATGCGAAATAGACTAGTCACTTACCCTGCATAGAACCAATGATGCATGCTCTTGTGGATCACTGGCCTTGAAATAGTCATCCCACATGAGGCTGCAATAACAAAAAATTACAGTGGTGAAGCTGACAAAGAACTAAGCAAACACATACAAGCTCCGCCAACTCTATGAGGGGTCACCTCTACAGTTTGTCCCTTCCTGTATCTCCTTGTGTGAACAGTACACCATCTCCCTTCCTGCGAACGTACATTTTAATGCCATCCAGCACTGGCATTATGCTGTTTACCTGATTAACATAGAATACAATGATAATCATTCTTGTCAGGTTCCTGGATAAGAACATCTTTCTTACAGTTTATAGAGTTTTTATTTTTAGCATGGTATATATCCCATGCTCATAATTTATCACTCTCTATGGGAAAGGAAAACTTAACTTGACTAAATGATGCTGCCTTGAACCTTCAAGTTTGCATTTTTCTTTAAATGTTTGTATTGAAGAGTTGGTCATACATCTAAGGGAGTTTATCTGCTTGTGATAGGAGACAAGTGGTAACTCCTCTTGCCTGATTTTTTTCTCTTTCTTAGAGATGTATTAAGCTTAGCAGAAACTTCCTTGATGTTGCAGAATTGTGTTTATTTATTTATTTACTATTAATAGATTTTAATAATTTTATTTTGGGGGCAGAGTTGAGGATCTGACACTATCTGCAGATTTTTAATACCCTATTCGTAACTCTTTTAGGGAAACAAAATTTAATATAAGTTCTGTATACTGTAGGCTTTAATAATTTGTAAGAAAACATTTTGCACCTCATTGGTTAATACTATAATAATTATAGTTATAATTATTAAAACTGTAGGCTTAACCTAAAACATGGAAAAAATTACTACAGACAGTACTTGTATTTGAAATGACAGTTTTCTGATCAGAAATTTTTAATAAATTTTTGAAAACAAAGATTCTGACTAGAGCCGGTTTCTACCTGTGGCAAGTGTCTTGGACAATGATTTCCTTTTGACCAAGGGGAAATTTAAACAGTGTGGCCAGGCTTTAGCGGCCTACGCAGACAGTCTTTGGGCTCATCACACAATCTTCCGCACAAGATTGCGTGACGAACCCAAAGAGCGTCTGTGTAGGAGGCTTGCCAGGCATTTACTGTGGGACAGTTTGCAAGGGAGGACAGTTTAGGAGAATAGGTTGGAGCTCCATACTTTCACACATGGAACCATTCACACCTCACCTGTAATCAAAACTTACTACAGTTGAACCTGTATTAAGCAGTCACTCTCAGGGAAATGGCTAAGTGACCGCTTATAAATACAGGGTGATTGCCTAATACAGGTTGCAAGAAGAACGGTTCAAATACAATCAGTGCTGAAAAGTCCTTGTACCTTGTTACATATTTGAAACTGTATGAACAAATAATTGACACTGTGTGACCATTCAATACAGGTCAAGACAATAGAGATCCAAAGTCCTGTTGGGACTTCGCAAATTGACCACTAATAGAAGTAAAAATTACAGTAATTAAGGGAAGTAGTTTTCGGGACTTTAAAACTGACCGCTGAATAGAGGGTGACAGCTTGATATGGTGCCACTCAGTACAGGTTCAACTGTATTTTAATTTCCAACTTGATGATGCCAAGACAACATTGAAATGTTTTTTGGTGCGGATATTTGTTAATGTATTAACTGAGTGGAAGATTGTACAAATTATACAACGGCACAGTTCATCTTCATTGAAATTAAAGGATTTATCTTGATCTTTTCCAAAAGGGCATGGTAACAAATCTTGTAATCTGATCGGTTCTTAGTGCGGTCTGGATTTTCCTATCTCTGTCCATCGTCACAGTAACGTGTGAAAAGTTGACAATTATTATAAAAGTGGGAGGGAGGAAAAATAAATAAGTTATTTACTGGCTATAGTCAGTCCGTAAAGTGCAAAACTGTGACCTTGGACTTGAAAATGTTGCCTGAGGCCACAGTTGTTCACCATACAGACTCCCAACCGGCGAATATCATATATTTCAATCTTTTTCCCTGATCGTAAAGTTCACAATATGTTAACCAGTGTCATTTACAAAGCATGCTGGTGGACTGCATGTCAGAGGTAAGGCTAAATAATTAAATACAGACTACAACAGTGGAAAGAGTGGCATTTTATTTCATCGACACAAATACCTTTATAAGTTACTATGCGATCATATTCTTCTTCTTCAAAAATGACATATGATCCGACATCAGTCAAAACATATTGCCCAATTTATTATTACAGAATTTATTAATAAGTTGTGTCCCTGTACGGCCACAAGTTTCCAGTTACACAATCTCTAACAAGACTTTGTACAGTAGAGATATCTACATGCATGTTCCAGAATGAAGTGGAGTTTAATGTTTTCATTTATTTACAGGATAAGGTGTTAGTATTGTACAGATCTTTGAAAGGAGGGGTCATGAGTTAGTCAGGTTTACTGCTGTTGGCAAAGTAATAACCTTAACACCCTACATCAAACTCCTTTCAAATAGCCATGACTAGAGCATTCTTGTTGGTCTTGGTACTCAGTTGCAGAGCTAAGTTCACCTTAACAAAGTTTAAAAAATAATTAAGTTACTCGTGACAAAAACTTGTGAATGGTGAGTCTGATGCAGCATCTCGCCCATGGGACTCATCAACCTTTTCTGCTTCGGCAAAGTCATTAAGCACCATCCTCCAAGCCCCACTTTCAACCAATTGCAGTGCTCAACCTTTTTGCCAAAGCAAAAGCATCTTTGATGTGTCCCTCTGTCCAGATGAAATACTGGGTCAAACTAGCCATTTACAAGTTTTTAATAATTATTAACATTTCATACACAATACTTTTTAACAAAGATTAAGAAGCATGTTATGATGCTGATCATACCGTAACAATAATTTATGATAATTATGCACTTACATTATCAAATAATCACATTTACATCTATTTTGCAGTGCTCTTATTAATTTCCTTTGCCATCTATAGTTAAGTGGTGTAATCTAATCTTCAAAATAAACTAGCATTAGTATAAGACTACCAACACTAGTATTTCACACATTTTCATAACCTTATTAAATACAACTTACATAAGAAACAAAAATAATTAATGTGTAATCAACTCGAATCATAAAATATCACCAAAAATGAAGAATTAATCAACCTATAACAAAATTTCTGAATAGGCCATATTCGTATTCTCGGTATTGGTCGAACTAGAACTAGCTTGCAACCAAGGCTAGGAGGAAACATTATTAATAATTATTTTTAGTGTTCCTTTTCATGGCTCCTAAAAAAGCAACCCAACTATCATCTTCTGTTAGAATACTCTTACTGTTTTCTTTCTTTATTCCTCAAATAATTTTTGTGCTATAGTTGATTAATTGGTAAAAGGACTTCCTGTTGTCCAAATTAAGTCTGTAATTATATTCATGATTATAACAAATCAGAGTGCAATTTTGAGGTTATCTGAGTTTATGAGTTTGGTAATGACTTACAGTCGTATGGTTACAGACCAAATGGGACTCACACAGTCCTATTACAGTTTGATCTGAAATGACTTATTTGTAAATTAATTTCATTTATGACGGACCAATGCCGATCAGCGCTTTGACTCATTTTTGAAGCCTCAAGGTGTACTTAAATCCAATTTAGGATTTTGACACAAAAATATGTACAAGAATGTACAAAACATACGAAATAAGCAGACAACAGAAAGCACCCATCCACCCACCCAGGGATGAACATATTGTGTGCTCAAGGAAATACTGATGGACAATAATAAAAACAACTAATTTTTCACTTTCAGAGTTCTAAACTTTTCATTAAAAATGAAAAATATTTATTTCATAATGCTGTACACAAATAGCTGAGTTTGCCTTTGTTATCAACAAATATGCCATTGTGATAAATAGATGCACAATAAGAATATAATTTTAAATACTAATTAATATACCTATAGATGTTTACAGTACAACTCTCCAGCTACGATGGTGCCTGAAAACAGTGACAAAAATCTTTGATATTCTAGATTGATTATCTTAAAACTGGCCGTAAAGGTAATCCTATGAACGCAAGTGCAATTAAAGATTTACAGTAAGAGTGATATTTGAAGTACTGCAAATCCTTAATTGATTGAGCTTTCATACTTCTACTCATTTATTACATGACTGAAAAATTGCGCACACAAAAGTGTCACACTCTCCCTCCTTCATTGATGAATTTATTGACTACAGCAGTTGGATAATAAATCTCTTATTAGTTGTTTTGGTGTGTAGTATCACTTTATATTTTTACTCGTTGTTTGTTATTTTGACTCGCCCTACAAGCTCAGCAACAATACAGCACAACTTGTAAAAATATACAGCGATACTACACACCAAAACATCTAATAATATAGATTTATTATTGATTTGCTAAATAATGCATATAGTGCAAATTTAGAATTGACAATAAATTAGCCTGCTCTCAGCCAATCACATTGAAATAATTTTCTCAGTCACATAATAAGGCTAGTTTTAAATCAAACAATTTTGAGTACAATAATATATAAATAAGCAAAAGTAACCCTACAGGCTTGTGTAATTTGTAGTCTTTGAAAAATTTACAAGTGCTCCTTCATTCCAAATTGCATGAGAAAAATTATTTGATTATTTGCGCAACTATATACCTGTAATTTAATTTCAACTTTCTGCACCATTCAGGATTTATTGATGTGCTCTCAGCCAAACAGTGTTGAAATTTTTGAATGTATATTATTACACCATAAATCTAAACATCTGATTTGGCACAATTATAAAGAAAATAAAGAAATGCCACTTAAGCCAAAGAAATTCTTCACAACACACATGACATTCCTTTTTCCTTCCCAAGTTTTTACAGAAATAACATAGTTGCATGTATATGATGGTCAGGAAAAAAGGTTTAACCAGTATTTTCACAGCAAGAATTTCTTTAACAGCACTTTTCACAAAACTTTCAACAAACAGTTTCCAAAATTTGTTTGAAGTTCCTCAAGTTCACTATGAACTAAGTCATTTTATTGTTACAGTAGTTACAGTTGTCAAATTAGTCAAAGCACAAACTTCAGAACATGGCGGTGAATTCCTTTGCCAACTTAGTTGCCAAGTTGTGAACGTTGACATGACAGAAGTTCGAGGCCACTTTAACCATTCTTTACAGCCATGTTAAGGGTTAAGAGTGCAAATCACCATGACATTCACCTTGACCCATCAAAATAAATTATTATGACAATTAGCAAGAAGTTCCAACCAGGCTCTAGAAGACTTCTGAATAGCTTGACGACGATTCTATGTTCCAAGTAAGTATGCTCTCACCTGGAAAGACAAAAAAAAACTTAAAATGATCCTACATTAGAATGTGGAGTTTACATTAAAACATAAACCACGCAGAAATATAACATGTGTCAGTCAACAGGATGCGCTTTCAGCTATCCTCCACGCTGTAATGATCAAAACACTGCTAAAACATGGAGGCTTTCGAAACATTTTCACCTTTGGAGACTTAAAAATACATGGTTTTCATTTGAGAAGGCAAAATTTTCTTAATGTACATGGTAAAGTAGGAGAAGATGCTGATGCCATTTTGATTCTTAAGTGGGCAAGAGAGACAAATGCATCAAAATATTAAATTGATGCATTATACTAGTGTGGAAAGGTGGATAAAATGTGGATAAAACTACTAAGCCAGTTGTCGTACCTCCATTAAATGCAGTTGAGAAAACACAATAACAAATGCAAGCTCAAGAGGACCAAAGTAGTTCAACATCTGTACCCAAACCTGAAATTGATAACAAACCAAAGTCAATACCAAACATCAACAGCCTGGTTACATTTTGTATTGTATTACATTTTGATTATCAGTAACCTTCTGTCAGGGTGTTCAGTAGAACAACAGGTGGATTTTCCACCTTCTGTCAAGACAAAGGTAGCTGGGTAAATGTTCTGGCTTCAAACTGCAGGGACTTTACAGCATGCAAAGAAAGATGTGTCCCAGTGTTGGCCTGTCACTTGTACCTAGGCCCTCCCTGAGGGAAACTACATCCGGGCTCCCCAGATCATGTTGTTGTTGTAACACGAAGTCCTCGTGGTCAAGCCCAGGAATAAAGACTGTGTTCATTGAGCTCTCGATATTGTTTGAGTCGTCTGTACCGCCCGACACCAGCACCCAGGGATAGAAGATGTTTCAGTTGGTCTAGCAGCTTCTGTCTTTAACTTGCCCAACAGGCAAGCAGCACTGTCTTAAGTAGCATCAAGGAATAGGGAAAATCAAGATTACCAAAATCATGCTTCTTACCCATAACTTGTCAAACAGGACTGCAAGGATGGTGAATTGCAGAAAAGCATCAGCACTGGACACTTTCCAAAGCCACATCACAGCCCATGTGCTACGGTAACTCAGCACTTCTGCCTGTAATTCCTGTTTCAAGAAATAAAAACAGCACCGATCAGAGTTTCCACTTGGTATTTATTGTAGCAATTATAGTATTATACTAAAGTGATTCAATAACTGATCATTAACTTAGACGAAATCACATCAAACTTTGTGCCACTAAAAGACATTTGGTTGCACTCGACTGTGTGGATGGTCCAAGCTTCTTTCTTTTGACAATTCCAAAAACACCAAACTGATGAAGGACATTCAGGCAAAAACGTTGTGATCAAAATTTTAACTTGAGTTCCAGCGGACATAAACCACAAACTTTGAAGGCAAAATTGAGATATTCTTGAGATTTCACACAATAGAGGAGAAGAGGCAGAGATGATTGACATCTACCAAAGCTCAACTTTCCATCTCCATTTTCTGCATTGAAACTCATGCATGAATTCACTTTAATAGACCTGTTTAGCTTCATATCTTTATTACCCATTATAGATCATGTGGAGAGGTTTCAATAAGATCAGTTAAGGGGTAAAATCCTCCACCATATCCAGCAAATTCACCTAAAGTTGCAGCCCAATTTCTTAAAGAGATCACAGCAAAAATTGAACTTCAGTGAGCCTCCTACTTTGCAGCTTTGACCTCCTACGTAAAGATTATTGAAACCTCTACATGTGACATTCTCTAAAACACCTTTCCTTCCTCTTTCTAAAAGTAATAGTAGATTCATACCTATTTGAACATGATTTAAGTCGAAACAGAAAGACACTCTTAATAGAAATGGACAACAAAGCGTAAGAGGTCTACTGATCATAGATGTGTTTCATCTTCCCAGTGAAGAAGCGCAGTAGTTTAAGAAACTAATCATTTTTGAGAATGGTTTGAAATATTGATGTCTACATGTGTTCTTGCACTGGAAGGAAATATAATACACCAGCAGGTGTATAGAGCCAGTATAGAAAATCCACTGCACATTCTTGCTCCAGCATTTTATTTGGTAGCCTAAGAAACTTACTGACAATAGTCACTCATGCGTCTGGGTCAAGACAGGTAGGAAATGTGAGAGTTAAGTTTTTCGGGAACACAAGGTGGCAGAAACCAGACTTAACACAATGATGCTGAGCGTCTAAACCAGCATTCAATGACACCTGCATTATGAATATACTTATAATGAGCCTATGAGTATAATAAAGATACCCAGACGCATGATATGCTATGACCAGTTTATTCAGTTATTTATTTGCACTGAGCAACGGTGCATTATATCTAGATGGATTCAAGTTACACAAATTTTCTGCTAGCTATTCAGAATCATAAGGAGTTTCTTTTCATTTTCTGACTTAATGGTCTTACTGCCACCTAGACAAAAGGACAGCGAACAAAGGAAACTATTGTGTCTGTTTTGTGCAATCTGCATAATGACAATCTGCATAATGTGACATGTGGACAATGTCTGTTTTCTGCAGATATAAATACTGTACAGTAAATAGACAATGTCTTGTTGCATATAACTCTTGGGCATATTATACATCTTGGTAGATTAATCCAGTAGATTAATTCTTCTAACTTTCAACAAAATTTTCAGAAATAACAAGTTCTTATATATAGTAGGACTGCTGTAAGCTTACATTTTGTACTTTTCTAGGGTAGTCTGTTTTCATAAATTTAAAAATCGAGAATATTTCCCCGTTTTTTTTTTACTGTTGTCGGCAAATTAGGCTCTCTGTACAGAGATTTACCCTGAATTATACAACAAATTTCACTCTAAAGGAAAACGAACCTTAATTTCCAAGTCCAACAATAGAATATAAGAGCTTACTACAAGCAGCTGCATGAGTAAACATGCCACTTACCCTTGGTATATCTGGGTTAGGTTTCTCCAGTAACTCCACATACGAATGCAAGTAATGATCCCAAAAACCACTTCTGGCAATTATTTGCACCACAACAAGCAGCATTTTAATATTCACTGAACGCCGACTAACATGGACATATCGCTCCTCTTCTTCGCTTTGAAAACACACCGCTTTTCTTCCCGATTCAAGTTCATCATGAGGTTTTGCTCTGACCCGTTTCCACGGTGGATATCGATTTAGAAAAACCGCACATGCTCCTCCAACTAAAAGACCGCCACACATATCGGCAAAAGCGTCGACAAGATAACCCATGGAGCCCCAAACGGACATAAAATTCCCCTTCAAATTTTGTTGAGCACGAAATACAACACCGTCTAAAATATCAAGCTGACAGCGAAGTTCGTAAAGGACAACTCCGAGTCTTCGGATACCAAGGGAGCCCGAAATAAAGCATTTAGCAGCCAGGACAGCGAGAAAGAGATGAATTCCACTGATAAGATTGGGAGTAACGCCGGGAACGGCGTGTAAGCCGGTATTCTCGTTAAAAAATTGCATCCATGGAAGGTTTACGTAATGATCCGTGTGGTCCTGCATCCGGAGTTTTATGGATTTCACGGGGAACATCATATTTTCTGCCATTGATGAATTGTAGAATGAACCATGCTCTGCAAGTTCATCGAAGAAGCTGAGGTCCATCCACACAAAAAACGTCACAAGCGCGAAAACGAAGTAGAAGCCACAGCTTTCTTCACAACCAGCCATGATGTCGTGTTTAAAGTCGCCAACTTGAACAGGTATCAAATCTGTCTTGGTCGGCCACGAACTGGGCTTATGGTGTCGTAATGCCGTCGTGAGAAGACGCAAAAACTTTCTCAATCCATTTTGATAATTAACAATGCTGACTTTCAAGTTCTTTTCTCAAGAAAACGCTGCGACTTCTTTTCAGATTTCCTTTGGCTTTGAGAGCCACGTGATCAACTTTTTTCCATATTAGGAGGTCACACTTCGGGCCCGCTTTGTGATCGGATTATTTCTGTTGAACGTGTACGTCAGTGAAGCAGCGTTGTCGTTTGGATGGAAAAAAAATTGTTCCTTCCAATACAACAATGTGGATGAATAAAAGAACTTCCTGTGAAGACCACAGGCTTTTGACTACTGCACAATGACCTGTCTCTAATAATAACTCAAATCATGCCACATCCCATATATGGTCTTCCGGTCCAAAGACTACATACCAAAGAGAGAAGGAAACAATATTAAACGTTTACGAAATTCACGATTAAAAGTGCTTAAATCGATCTGTCGTTGTATGTGTTTCTTTTTATAGATTCTGACAAATCGGTCGCGAAGAAAGCGCGCAAACTTTACGTATCTTGGAAATTTTTACTGAAAGACGGAATGTCATTGACACATCATTCGACATCACACCACTTATCCACTTATCAACTAATACAGGGGAAACCCTCGCATGAAAACAAGGTCACGTTCAGATATTGAGCTGGAACAGTGAAAGTGGAGACTCATCATCAATCCCGCGTAAAACCAGTTTTACCCGATCTTTCGATTGGTACAGCTTCGTAAATGTTATAAAATTAGCTTAGTTTTGTATGTGCTTGATTTCCGCCGCTCTCTCATGATCAGGTCCTCCCCGAAACTGAGAGGGGGTGAGCGCGGGCTCACTTCTCGAAAGTACGGCTGGTGATCGCGTCATTGATCTGACCAAAAACGCAAGCTCCTGGTTGACCGCAAACCCTGCTGTTTCTATGACTCTGAAGAATCGCATAACAGTTTCTACGCATTTTTTATACAGTCGATATTGATATGCGTAAGAGACGTGATGG
>Ga0126338_10001867_pt1 | contig 14063 bp, 4 predicted proteins | sample OrbCmetagenome_2_FD_92529 | JGI IMG/M metagenome (GOLD analysis project Ga0126338, IMG submission 92529) | Coral microbial communities from Petempiche,Puerto Morelos, Mexico - Orbicella C C metagenome | ecosystem: Host-associated > Invertebrates > Cnidaria > Coral | place: Petempiche,Puerto...
CGAAAGCCCCATAATGTTGTCGTTTCTATTCTCGTCACTTTAACACTACACAATCAAATTATCAACGTTCTAGAGAAATTTTGCGTCGCCTTCATCGGATCTATCAGCCGCAAAAAATTAAGACTACATGTTATAGTATTGCTTTTAGGCGCTGCGTAACAGCTATCACATTCGATGGCAGTAAATTGCGGGAATTCATGGCTCGCCGAACAGTTTGCGATCTCAAGTCGCTACTTGTTTATACTTCGCGCAGTGAAATCTCCTCAAAAAGGATTTTTCCATTGGTTTTCACACCAAAATATTCGCGCAGTTAATTGTTTTCTGCGGCCTAAGAAAAAATTGACTGGCAACCAGCTCTGTGTATTGTTTTTATGTGACGGCGCACACCTGTCTTGGATGAGCGGCGCTGATTGGTTCCAACCACAATATTCCATAATTGCATGCAAACTTTTCATTTTGAATTCAAGCAATATGGCGGCTCGGATAGACGCGTAGCAAACACTGCGTAGAAATAACATGGCTGTACGTCAAGAAGACGCAAGGAAGAAGCCATCGTCGCCGAACGGAAGGGCTTTTTCTTCGGCGACCAAGTCGGGTGATGAAGAAATCGTGGAACAGCTGCGACGCTTTAGCAGCGTTTCACAGGAAGACTTCGAGAAAATGAGACTTGCCGAAAAAGAGGATGAATTTTTTGCGATTAGGAAAGCAACCGATATAACAGAGCCAGATACTAAAGGCGACCCGTGCCCACCTCTGCCTATAAAGATCATTCAAGGCTCTTTCAGGCACGTGCTAGGTGTTCGCGAGGCGTGCTCGAAAAACGGAACGTTTCTGCAACGCACGATTGAGTTGCGGCGTAAGCCGGGTGAGACTCTTGGATTTTATATTCGCCAGGGCGATGGATGGGAACGTGAGCAGGGAATTTTTGTGTCTCGTGTTGTTTTAGGAACAGACGTGGATGTTTTTGAACTTTTGCGTGTTGGTGATGAGATTATTAAAGTGAACAAAGTGGACGTACGGACTATGACCATTCAAGATGTTAGCGCCTTAATGCAGATGACAAGGAGACTTATTCTCACTGTGAAAGTCCTTACGCCGGTTACAGCGATGGCCGCCAAGCGACTAGCTATGAATAAAGACAATAATATCCAGGGTTTGAAATCTCTGAGTCCGAGAACATCCAGGCCATCGAGATCCGAAGCGTCCGTGGACTCGGCTTCAAATTCAAGTCGGCAATCCCCCGACCGTCGCGTCGGTAGCGACAGACGTCTAAGTAATACATCTAGTCTCAGCCATCAGGCAAACTACAAGGTAGCAAATCTAGTCATAGGAAAAAACCGCGATGCGATGAGCACGGGAAATCCTCAGTCTTTGACTCCCTCAGGCTCGAGCTACCGAGGCTCGCGTCGAAGCTCCAAGTCGCCTGTAGCTGGACGCAGAGCGCTGTCGCCAATACGGGAAACGTCAGCAGATATATTTAACAATGACGCCGACGATCGCATGTCAGGTCATGATCGGGAGCGAACTAGCAGGGCAGCCAGCGTTGTGAGCTGGTCCGACCAGTTCTACAGCGAATCCGGAGCGAGTAGCCCGGTGAAACACAAGCCTACCGATAGGCGGCGATCTGAAGCGCAGAGTTCCAGGCCGAAGTGATCTGCACAGCGGAAAACAAGATTGGAACACGAAAGAAACGAAACAAAATAAATGCCTTCAAAGTTTGCAAAGAGATTACGGCTCGGAGCATGGGTCAAACTTGGAATTAAAGATCAAGGTGGTTGAATTTGATCGCAGGAGAGAGAGGTTTATTAAAAAATCATGGCAAAGAACTGAGTGTTTTGGCGAGCGAGAGTTCTAGCTCGCTTTTAGTACTGGTTAGCTCTTGCAAGCTGTCAAATTGACCGGATTTGTTTTCAGGGATTTATCGGAATGCAAGATGTGGAAACAAGGATGTTTTTATTAAGGAAGGAAGTACGTGTTAAACAATTTCTCAGGACTAATATTAGAAAAACTTTTCTTCATAGGTATATTGTATCAAACAAAACGCATTGCAAAACAACGGACATTTGCTTAAAATAGTCAAATCTTGTCGGGTGTGAACATATCTGCCTGACAGAACTCTTGAATGCTACTCAACCACGGATAGGAGCGAGACGTTTATTCCACTTTGCAACGACAAAACAATTTCCTTAAGCTTCTTATACAATTTTGGGCGACGCATAAAAAAATGTAGGCTTGCAAAAGCACTGCGAGGAAATAATGTACGGCGACGCGACAATTGTAAGGTTTCAATTATTCCATTTTTTCTGTAAACATTTCATAAGACAACCTTAGAAGCGAATTTCGAGAGCGTCATACGAAACTGAAATAATAATAATATAAAAAAAACACCGTAGTCGACCGAGGAAATTTGAAGGTCCACTAAAATTTTTGAAAAAAAAATTATGAAAATGTTCATGAATTTGAACTTGATACAAAATTAGAAATCTTCCGCCTGCACTCGCGATATGTTTAGATATTTTTCTTCGATTCAATGCAATTCTGCAATTATTGTGCGGCTAGATTTATTCATGGTAAATACGAGAACCCTCTAAACATAAGAAATATTACTTCAAATGTTTATTTAGGAGCTATTATTTTTCCTTGTCTCAATATGTTAATCTGCCGTGTAAGGTCAATCGTTACAAATGAGAGCGGAAAAAATTCTTGAGTAATCGCTGACGGAAAATTCGGGGCATCGTTTGTGTGTCTATTTCAAGCGACCTCTTAATGATCTCGAGGAAACGATTGGCGTCACTGTCGATGCGAAATTTTTATTCAAGATGCTGAACAAAGCATTGTTTGAAAGGAAGTTAGTCGGGCCCTAAAGATAGCTCTGCTTGCAGTTAAAACAAAACAAACCGCGCACGAAAATACCGTCCATTGAATCACAAGAAAACAGCCACCATTTCAATCAAAACTAGAGGAAGTGTTTTAACTTATTTTTCTTGTAGTCGACTTTCGAGAAATAACCGAGGTGTAGATCCAAGAAGATTCGAAAAATAAATTATAAATAATTAAAAACTACGAAAACTTGTTTCGCTGTTTTTGTGTTACATTTATTTTCTTTCGCATTTCGTGGCTTCAAACGCACGCCCGAGCCGTGTCTCTCTTCCATTAAAGCGGTAATTTGAGAAAAAGTAGGCAATAAAAGACCGTATCTACTGGACACAAGAGGATAAAAAATATTGCCTAAACTTTACCACTGTTTTATTAGCTACGACTGTTAGCACCTGCTGTCTAGAAACCGCAGATTATATTTACTTTTCAACCAATAACACTCGAAAATACAACGCGGGCCGTTCTGTTGACTGAAATACTTCTCCCGAGATAACAGTTTGGGAATTTCAAACAAAACTGCCAAACTTATCGTACCATCTCCGAAGGATGGTAACCTATTTTCTTGACCTAAAGATAATGCGAGAAGATTCTATAGATGTTTCAACTTCAGCGATATCGCTGATTCATATCTGGACGCGCTAATTTGCTTTCAGACGAAAAACCCACTTCTACATTTGTAGAACCTTATATGGCGACAATAATTTTTCCTCATTCGCCGAGAGGTGCTCAGTCGCATCGCTCGGGCATTTAATCACAGGCAATAAAGCCGATTAAAGGGTTAAAGGCGAAAGTTCAGAACAGTTTTAAGATGCATTGTCGACTAAAGATTCAACGGCGAGGGCGTAACAAAAAGCAACTCCATCAATATTTTTGTAACAATGTTGCAGTTTTAAAAATCTTCCAGCGCAACTTGTTACACAAGACGATTTTATACGCAACAATATCGCGGTAAAAACCGGCTCGTGCAACTTGCCGAGAGAATGTCGGTTTAAAAAATTCAAAAATCGGTGCTGCCAATCTTGTCGTGTTACATCACCCTCAGTTTAACTCAGTAAAACGCTCTCTAGTGTGACTATTGCTCACGCTGTTTATAAACATTTGCACAATTTCCATTGGTTGGCTAACTGTACAAGCGTGACACGTGACTCAGTAAATGCTCTCCAGCGTGACTATTGCTCACGCTGTTTGAAAACACTTGCACAATTTTCATTGGCTAGCTAACTAGACCTCAGGTACAGGCGTGACACGTTCTCTTCTGTTCTTTCGCTTTGCTTTTTGCAAACTTGTTTACCAGCTTGACTTCTGTGCCTTCCTTAAACGTAATTTATTTCAAGCTTTGATCATCTGTCAATGCCTCTTTCTTCACAATCCGATTCATTTACGAAAAGATTCAATTTCCTCTCATTTTTTTAGCTCGAAGAAAAACACAATCAAATGGCCCCCCTCAATTCTTTAAATCTGTTCGTTTACAGCAAGCTGTCAGACTCGTCAAACGTTCTCTTGGTGTTTCACTCTAATTCATTGTGACTAAGCCTAATTTACTTTAAAACGGTTGGTCTTCTTGAATTACTTTTTTTCTTATTCCATTTTCAGTGATCTAACTGTGCTTCGTACTTAATGTTTCAAATAATTTGTTCGCTTGCTTAAAAACTGTCCAGTTCCTTTTAAATTTAACAAGAGATAAGTCTTTCGCTTCCTTGATAGCTGATCACTGGTGGAAATTTTCTTACACGGTTTCACGAACATTTCGCTCCATAAAAGAAAATAATTAGATTAGAAGACGCCCAGAGAAAAAGGTTAATAAGCCGAGGCCATAACATAGCGTGCACGATTGCTTTTCACATAAACTCGATTAATTACACTATTCCTTTAATATCCTTTAATCTAATTGCAATTTTGCTTTTGCTTTTTTATTCGTTAATTAACGTTCATTCGCCTAGTAAGGCAGCGTCCACACTGCGCCGGAGAAATTTGAAAACGCAGTTTTATTTCTATGGTTAGGCCTACCGTTCACACTAATCCGACACGAAAACCGAGCTCTCCCAACAGGAACATTTTGAAAACGCCGGCTTTGCGTTCTAGTGGGGACGGGAGACATTTTGGAAGCGGAGCTTTTTGAAAACGGAGCTTTTTGAAAACAGTGGCGTCACGATAATCAGATGATTTCCCTGACCGAATTCTTCCTCACACACAAATCCAAAATGAGCGGTGATTGCTGCATTTACAAATTCTCCCGGCGTAATTGCAATTGCAATATCGCGTTAATTAATGTTCATTCATCGAGTTTAATACTGACTTGCAAAACAGTACTTAATTACTGATTTTAAAAGACCTTAAAAGTGAGTCTGAATGGACATAGAATACAGGCTTCGTTACACTAGTAGTACCGGACAAGACATATGTAAGAAATTAAGTGACAAATTTTAAATTACTGATTTTAAAAGACCTCCGAAGTAAATCTAAATGGAGATAAATTACAGGGTTCGTTACATAAGCAGTGCCGGGCAAGAGATAGATAAGAGAACAACTGACAAATTTCTTAATCCAATTTGTAATTTTCCAACTCAGTTTCCATTTACTTTTGATTTCTTGTACAGTGATAACACTCAAACGTCGAGTCATTTAATCAATGTGGTTAATTTAAACTTTTTTTCAGTCTACGGAGCTTGTGTCTGCTCTCATCTAACCAATGAAGAATATTTTCTTGTGGTGCTGTATGTTTGGAGTCTTTTTCCAGTTTTAGAATTGGCACTCGTACGGAGATATTTAATTTTACCACCAAATTGGGTCTCAATCTCACCATAATACCTTATCTGCAACAAAACCAAGGTTTGAGCACACAGCTGACATTAATACCCGCAATTCCATCCAGACGGTAACAAGCTTAATTGTTTCGGCCATTCTACATAACAAACTAAACCTCTCTACCAAACCCCCTATCGTTTAGGAAATAGCGTTAATCACACCACCCACGCGTGGGTCATCCGGCAAATTACATCCGTGAAGACAAAACTAATGGGGCTAACACAATATGCTGTATGAGGATAACTGATTACTAAAATGGTTTTCCGAATTGGCAGCCAGAGTTTTAATCTAATTATATCCCAAATTGGACGACAATACTAGGAGCCCACATCAGTGTAATTACCAAGAGTGGCTCTAAACTACAATGAGCGGGTGCTAAAATACTTTATGACGGATACATGACAGCCCAAATGGTTTTCCAGTTTGATTGGTCGAGAGCTCAAAACCAAGTTGTTAACCAGCAATTGAAGTCTGTGTAATAGAGATTAAAAGTGCGGTTTTTGTTCAAATTTTGCGATGAAATATTAAGGATCACGAAATACGTATCTTGATTTCTGTGACCACCAGAAGATCCATTTAGAACGGAAATGCTGGGGTTTATAATTTTCATTGCATCGCTTGCTTGGCGTCTGGTGGCAGCAGGTTAGTAACGAGTTTATTGTTTCAGAATAAGAAATGAAGTGTTTGAGAAGTCCTTTGTGAGTTTTGCAGTCGGGATTTGAGCTCTGTGCAAGATAAGGTGTTGAGTTCTTGGGCAAGGCACTTTACTCTCACAGTGCCTCTCTCCACCCAGGTGTATAAATGGGCACCAGAGAATTTAATGCAGAGGGTAACCCTGCGATGGACTAGCATTTCATCCAGGGGGGAGTAGTAATATTCCTAGTCACTTCATACTACAGAAACCGGGATAAGCTCCGGCCTGATGAGCCACTTGGTTCGTATGCAGGCTCAACCTTTTTTTTTTTACCAGAATCAGTGTTGAGTTCTTGGGCAAGACTCTGTTCTCTCACAGTGCCTTTCTCCAATGGCCTAGTATCCCGTTCGGGGAGGGCGGAGGGCCAAAACTCCTTATCACTTTATGTTATGGGGAACGGAGTTACGCGGTGTGATCTGATGGAGCACCCACGCTTAGACTAAAGGTCTTTTCCTCCACGTCTGACAAGGCGAGATTCTTAATTGCACAGTAAAATGTTGACACAGAAATAACAGTGCCAATATTGTCACCCGTTAACGGGTGACACCAGAAAACCTTGTGAATTTCTGGCCACCCTGAAAGAGGTAGAAAACTGATGACCACATATCAATCAACACATGCCAATGGCTACTGAAGCAATATTGATAACACATCACAACAAAGTCCTTAGTCCTTAATAAATTGGTACAAAATGAAACCAAGCGTTCCAGGTAGTAGGTACCCTATCAACTTTTCCCATAACAACAGTAATTCATTTCAACACTCACTAGACTTTTCATGGGAATAGATTAAGTAACGCCATGGGAAATATCGACAGTTTTTATTCGTCTTCCAGACAGCTTTTTGCTCACCTCAGTTAGGAAAATAAAACAATCTTATCTTTGGATAAAACAATCTTATCTTTGGATAAAACAATCTTATCTTTGGATAAAACAACTCAGCGCTTGAAGGTAACACAGTCTAAACACGACAAATTACTTAAAGCTGTTTAACTTCACTGTACCGAGGGACGATTTCTTTTAAAGAATAGACCACTTTTGATATATTAAAATTCAGCTTGGCAGCGAGGCCTAGAGGACACAAACAAAGGAAATTGAATGACCATGTTTATTCATTTCTTTTGTTTTTGTTCTCTTGGCCTCACTATCAAGCTGAATATTAATATGTCGAAAGTGTCCATTACCAAACAACATCTTTAACATCGTGGAAACGGTTTTCGGGGCTTCAATACAAGAATCAGTATTTTTCGTTTAATAAACGAGGTTGATTTTAATTCTCAGAGCTCCTTGTAGTACACGCCAGTTCCGAGAGCAAAGAGTACTGGGTACCAAGGGAACACGTGACCTTAGGTGTTCAGGACACCGACACGATAAAGTACCTGGTGGATCAACTGTGCACGATCTTTCACCGGTCCAGAAAAATGGCCCTTCACAAGGAAAACTACCCGTGTAGAAGCCGCTCGAATTCTCTCATGTTATTCAATCCAGCGACCAAAGCAGAATACAGATTCATCAATTCTACGCTTAAACAGTACAAAATCAAGAATGGGACGCGCTTGTACTTGTATTACTCTTAAAGCATCTGAGTCACTTGTAGGAATATTTCGTGTAAACTTACTGGGGCACTGGATAGCCATTACGGAGGTCGGTCGTCATGCAACGGTCTTGTGTAAGTGTTGCATGACGCGTGACGTCTGGAATCAAGGCCGTGAAGGAGACTGAACACCATTTGGTTAATTCACGAATAAAAGCGTGGTTAATAGATGACAAAACAAAAGAAAACTGAACACTGATCCTTGAAAGGCAAAGCATCTTTGAATTCGTTCTGCACAAGATTGCACAACCTAGGGGTGCGAAAAAATTTCATGCTCCAGAATATTTCCACCACTCCCTCCCCCGCCCCTCAAAAAAAACAAAAACATTTTTGTCCGTCCCTTATCATTGCAACTGTTGCATCTGAGACGTAGCAGGATGGCGCATGGCCAGCAGGCAGTCGCCTACTGGCCAGGCCAGGTATTTACTCGGGTTCAAATCAGAGAACACTGTACTAGTAAACTGTTCTGAAAAAGAAAACAACAGAGATTGCAAATAAAGAAAGCGCAATGAAGAAAATGCCCTTCACATAGCGCGCAATAACACTGCAAACCCAGAACCTGTTTCTATTATCCTCAAGTGTGTACGCTACAATTAAGTAAACAGAAGATTGGTTCACTCGCATTGACTTAGTTCTATGTCCTGACAATGGAGTAATACTGCAACACTTCCACTACCGCGAAGATCAGTTTCCTTTACAAGATGAAGTTTATTAGATAAGGAATTTTACATATTTGTTATAAATTATTTGATTCAAATCAATTTTACAGACATCTGCTTACATTTAAAAGAAAAAATAAGCCTGGCTCTTAAAGAACAATATGGTACAACATATGATTGAAGTCTTGTCTCTAAATAGTCACTGTATCAGAGTAGTAAAGCGTGAAGCCAAACGTTCAAGATTAAGACACTTAAAAATCCACAATTTCCCTAAAGGCATCTCTTGCTTTGCTCTGGTTTTAAGCTGAGGAAACCACGCAACTAAAGAGCTTTTCCTGTAGAGAAGTTGCCAGTGTGAATAGCCCGTTTTTAACAAGCAAAAAAGAGCTTCATTAACATGTCAACGCAACTACTTTTGAGCAAGTTCTTGCTTTCGAAGAGTTTCCAATACTGTTCTTCAACATAAAAATAGCATTCGTGATCACTGCGAAAGCTGTCAAGCTGACGTCACCATAAGAACACGTAACGTTCGGTTGCCTAGCAACCTATCTGACGGAAATCGCGCGGTCACTAAGGTCACGAAGGCGGAAGTCGGACCGAAAACAGGGGCGTTCACACCAAGTACTTTAACGACTGTGATCTCAACGCGCAGAGCTGAATATCCCTGGTTTTCACAACAAAACGCAGCACCACTGCTGTAAGCAGCCTTACCATAAATCCACAGCAAACAATTCCAATGAAATACATGTACAAAGACCATGACAAAGCACTTCATCAGGCCTTCCGATAGACCTGTATGAAGTATCCATTGGTGGCGCTTACAGCCGCTGGCATCAATGACACAGACCATCCGCCGAGTGGAACTAAAGTATTTATATTGACTGTAAAGTTTTAATTACGTGCGGTGGGAAGCACACTATTAATGGATCCTCGTTAATTCTTCAACAACTTTCACCAGATCTTCGACAGTACACTCTTTCTTCATACCACTACCATCATCAATCTATCGGCAAGAATAACACCAACAAGCATCAAAACTCGTGCTCTGATAGGGCGAAAGCCATGCTCTTAAAACGAAGATTCACGGCGAGCTTTTTCTACCGAGATGATGTTTTGAAACGACTTTAAACATTTGCCTCTGAACCTAATCAATTTGCTTGTTTACTTTATTTTAGAATAGAGCTGAGAGCTGAAAGTTCAAGAGTGTCTTCTTTATCAGGTATAAAGACACCCATTGAAAATTTACGTCATCAAAAGACTTTTTAAATCTTTTCACAACGTTACCAGTTTCCAGTTGGCTTGATAGCTCAGTTGGTAGAGCACTGCACCGGTATCGCAGAGGTCATGGGTTCTAGTCCCGTTCAAGCCTAATTATTTTTCAGGCTTCATTTCGCAGCTGCCTAAAGTCGCGCACATATCTGACATGATCCCTAGCGTCTTTAACTCAATTTGTTAGTTTTGACTAAACATTTTGCTGGAATTTTACAGTAGAACAAATATTTCAATGAAGCAACACAACGCAAGACTCACTTGAAGTCCCACGGCCACCTCTTCCATCTTTGCCCGCGGGAGGTCTAGGTAACTTTCGATGAGATCTCCGTCCACGAAGCCGATCGCAGGCTCAGTTCTCCGTTCATTGGAAAAGGCGCGCCAGGTGGAGAGAAGTCAAGGAAGATATTATTTAACCTGAAGAGGTTACAGATTAAAGGAGCCACGTCACGGTTTAAGCATCTTGAAAAGTTTATCCTAAGGTTTTAAGTTCATCGCTTGTAATCCATTTTAATCTTCTCCATCCTTAACCATCCTTGTTCCTTTATGGTTTATTTTTAACTCTTTTGTGTTTTTTTGTCTTAGTAAACCACTATTTTCAGGTTTCCTTCAATTTAAAGGTAACTTTGTACGTGGCCAAAATAACTCAAAATGCCGTGACTGTGCTCCTTTAAATAAGACAAATGAGGCGAAAACCTGGAATATTCTTCCTCATGAAATTATATCGGTAATTTACCTTTCTAACTCCGGATGTGTCCTTGGTCAGAATATTTAGTTAATGAATTCTACCAAGAGAGGATGAAGAGTAAGTGAGTTTATCTCTCATCTAGGCCCTATTCTCGTGACCCTCTCAAGCTATTTTTAGGTATTCAGTCCACTCGCGGATGTTACCACGCACGTTTCGTGGATGGTTTCGTGAAAATGCGTGTAGAGCCGTTTAAGTAGTCCATGTGAGTAAAATTCGCGGCAGAGAACTGCCTACTTCCATACACTCCTGAGTTTTCAGATGCCGGGAGTGATCTAAAAATGAGGGACTATTTTGGGAATAAGGCCTATATGGAGGAAAAACGTTCTTACACGTCATTCTTTCTTAGATTCTTTAGGTTGTTGTTTGTTTGTTTGTTGTTTGGTTTTTAGTATCGTTAATTAAACCAGCTCTACTGAACTGAACATTCTTGACTAAATGTTGGGTTAAAATAAAGAAGAAAAAGAAAATCGGAAAACAAACGTAAAGGATATAATCCATGGTCAATTTTTCCTACACTCTTAATAACTTTACTGAGTTTCCCTTGGACTTGCGTCAAGAAGGCGCTTAGCTCTTTAGGTAACTGGGCGACAATTCCTGTGTGTTAAACCACGCATATATCGTTAATAAGAAAGCTCCTAAAACTGTCTTTAGTTGTACCTATAAGAATGGTTGTAATCTATACAGTAATAGGCATTATTAGGTTTTGTAATTTATCTTCACGTAGGTGTCCTCTAGTAGTAGAGGGTTCTCCCTCGGCGAAAGTAACCGAGACACTAATTATTGTTATTAAAATAGACTTGACTAAAGTCATGAATTTTCTTCATAAAAAAATTCTGAAATTATTTGTCATTCTTTAATCCATTGCTCGGAACAATAAACCTGTCCCCAGAGCTCCTCAGCTACGAATTATCGCAAAATAAGAGAACTTCGAATAAAACTTTGCACTTATTATGCAAACCATTTTAAAACTCATATACCGACTCTTCCAGGCCTTATGCACGGCGACACCTAGTTACAAAAGTTAGGTACAGGTACAGATACATGTGGTCTCCTCCAGCGAGGCTAATAATCTGGAATTTTCTATCTGATAAGTCAGCAACAATCTCGTATTTCAAAAATGGAAATCTGAGGAAGGACAAGAACGTTACACTCCAAGATTCGTTTGCACTCCTGGTTTAACGACCTGAAGGTGAGATCTATAGGAAGATGAAAAGAAAACCTCTCACCAATTGTGCCATTAACGGTGCCGAAAAGGATGCAGCCTTGAAAAGGCGTAGAAGCTTCACCAGGGTGTTCCATGACTAGAGATCCTAAGAGAGAAAAAAACAATAATAACAATGAAACTAGTTATTTCGCCTTCACCGCGACTTAAAGTTGACGGAACTCCGTCTGACAGAATACCACCTAATATATATCGGAGAGAGGTAAATCGGTCAAAGACGTAAGAGACTACTGGGGATGATTGCGAGGCCAGGTCACCATTTTATCTCTAAATGTCTAGTTCCAGTCTCTTCCCTTCCCTGTGTTGCACTTAAACGAAAACCAATCCTGCTTTTCTTGTCCAATCAAGACCTTTCCGTCTGAGATGAATTTTCTGTCGTATTTTTCTGTCGTTTTAGTCAGGAAAATGGACGGTTACATTCGAGACGGGAAATCCGTTCTTCACCCACAGGGCTTCAAATTAGAGGCGATTTGCGTCTCAAGACGCATTTGTTTATTGATATAGCTAGAATGGTAGTCATTAATTGATCAGGTATGTTTTTTTCTTTTCTTTTCTTTTTTTTGATATTTATATTTTTCTCGGCATATTAGCATGACTGTATTGCTAGGGGCCTAATCAGTCTCATCTACCCGAGTTGAAATAAAGTTACTTACTTACTTAAGACGAGTTTCCCATCTAAGATGGTTGGATTTTCGTCTCTAATACGAATTCGGCTATTATGCCCGGTCGGCAGTCCTAAAGGTCAATTCAACGCACCCTGGCAAAATGCATTGCCTTGCGACTCTTTCTGGCGAGTACTACACGAAGAATAAAGGCAACAGTTCACTCAACCTTGGTTGCGCGGCTAAAAGTACATGTACCGTGTCTAAATACGTTAACAAACTCTCCCAGGTGGAACTGCCCAGCTTCTTGCAGATAAGATCTGTCATCATCGGCCGCTGAGCCGCTGTCTTTTTGACACGTAAAGAGGTTGAACGAATTTTCTGCGCCCAGGAAAGTATCGTCATCAAGAATCTCCACAGCTGTCATCCAGTTTGGGCTGTAATCATGTGCAATCTGACAAGAATGAACGAAAGAAAACGTTTGTAAACTCCACCAAAAATTATCGACTATCCTTAACTCGTAACCAGAGCGCACGACATCCTTAATCAGCGGACGGGAAACGTGTGTCCTCATACATAACGTACCTACCGGAAATGCGAAGCTACCGCTGGTCAAGGTGGACGCGAGCTCTCGACGCGAGATTGAACAATCCCGTACATTGACTCCGCGAAAATAATGGACGAAATCACATAAATTATGCAAACACAAATTAACTACTCACCTCTTCTAAGCTTCCTTCCATTGACTTGTAGGCCAGTAGGGTCATGGATCTCATTAAGTCACCAACCTGGAAAGGGAAATGCCTTACTATTAAAATAAATTCTCCCAGCCAGTTCCACACTAATAGTAAGAATTGTTTTGAGACCAGTTCAATTAATTTGTGTATTTGGTTATGTCAGGAACGAGGTACAAAAAGCAAAGATAATTTCGGTCCGTCCGTCCGTCCATTTGTCCTTTTGAAACAGAACTACCGCTTTTGAATTCAAAATCAATTTCTGTTTATTGGCGTAATCACAGAGGCGAGGAAACCAAAGCAATTTCCCATTCACCAGTCCGTGGCTTGGCTCCTTTGTTCAGAAACAAGAGCATAGATTCTTTTACCCAACCATTTGGAACAATGTACATCAGTTACGGAGCGTGGCCTTTGACCAATATGAATGAATTCATCTCACAACGGAAACACTTACCACCACTTACCAATATAAAATCGCCTTTGGACTTGAGATATAAGGCCAAGATGTTATTCAAAAAGCTGCACTCTACTCGTAACTCCTTATCCGGCGTCCACTCATATATACTGACCTGTTAAAAAGTAACGACCAAATTAACTTTTTTTGTTGCTAGACGATGTTTTTAGTCTTTTATTAGTCGAGTGTATAACTAACAACGTCTAAATTTATGCTATTTCATTCGCTGCTTGAATAATCTTACTGAAAGTACTCATAAACCATTTGCGACCAGAGATTTGAATTGAGCGTTGAAACATTATCACTCCATTTGAACCGTTTATCCAATCTCTGGACCACAAATATTGAGTACCTGACCGATTAAAAGCATCGAGAATTCTCTACACTGTTTTCTAAACATATTTTA
>Ga0126338_10001869_pt1 | contig 14060 bp, 4 predicted proteins | sample OrbCmetagenome_2_FD_92529 | JGI IMG/M metagenome (GOLD analysis project Ga0126338, IMG submission 92529) | Coral microbial communities from Petempiche,Puerto Morelos, Mexico - Orbicella C C metagenome | ecosystem: Host-associated > Invertebrates > Cnidaria > Coral | place: Petempiche,Puerto...
AAGAAATCTTCCAGATTCAACTGTGGAGTGGGACTGAACCCATCAGAAAGGGCCAAAAGGGGCACCTCTTTCGGAAGGGAGGTATACATAAGGATGGGGCATGGATTGCACTAGTTCAACTGTACAAAAGTGAGAGGGAAAACTGTCATTCAGGTATGTGAGTGCCCTTCAAAATATCTCGAGAAAATGTTCCAGAAACTTAGTCTTCAGCATTTCAAGGGCTTAAAAATGAAAAATTTAGCCGAAGGGATGCCAGTATGAAGATATTATCGGCGCGAAAAAATTATCGGCCGGATTGCGATGTCTTGACAGTACGGATCGAGCGCAGCGAAGTCCGTACAATTCCGATATCTCTCAGTACGGTCCCGAGCAAGCTTGGTTAATTAAAAAAATTATTACACGACTGATGTTTAGAGAATAATGCCACGATCACGGACTGGAAAAAAGCGCGGTATTCTGATTGGAAGCCGACAAGGCGTATACTCACGTGTGATGTTAAAAATTGAACCACAGAAGGGAAAGAGAGTTGGAAGAAAAAGAATGTTTTATGTTTAAAATAATCAGGCTTTTTTAGAGCCGTAAGCCATAAAACAACCAAAAAATCTTCAAGAAAGGTCATCCGGGATCATTCGGGACAGTGTCCGGTACAATATCGAGAGAATATTGGACCGGCAATGGAGGAATCTGTTTGGTCGATTTAGTTATTGGCCCTCGGAACTAACGTAATCGTGTAATAAATACATATATACACATGTTTTTTAAGTTGATTGCTTTTATGTTTAGACCTGTTTATGGACAGTCACGTTAACATCTGTTGAAAAGAGGCCTTTTCTGATTTTTCTGAATTATGGCCAACGGCGCGTGGATGTCTTGCGCTCACAGTATAGTACACGCTTCAACAGTCAAATTCCACTGATACTATCTACCACCATCTGTGGGCGCAGACACTTGGAATCTCTTATTCTTTTTAAAAGGACCGTAGCCCAACTGGCGAGATAAGGGGGTCTTAGTTTAATTAGGATATTACCCAATTTATGCCTTATCAAAATCGTTATGACCACAGCATTGGAAAATAATTGGACGTGGCGAGGTACCCCCTCTTACCCCTTCTAATGTAATCGGACAAACCGCAGCGCAGGAGTACCGTAATTGTTGAGGCAGATGACCAACCTCCGGTTCAGTTGTCGTTTCTGAAAAAACATTTGATTATATCTTTACTTCATTATGTACAGATGTAAATTGTGGCATTGAAGCTGTTTCAGGTGCGCGATCAATTACCGCCGAATTTCTCGCAGCCCGACCGCCTTAGCTAATTGTTTCAATGACAGGCGCTTGAGAAAAAGCTTCCATAATGAACTCATTTGGCAAGCAAAAAAGAACAACACTTTTATCTGCTTCATTGACACAGCGCGACAATACTGACAGGTTTGGAAAATATATGCGGTTTTGGTCATAAAACAATTAGCGAATGTAAACAAATCGCAAGAAAGGGAGAGCACCAGCCGTTTTCTAATCTTCCGACATTGAAGAACTGTCTTTTGTTTGTAAATTCAACAAATGACACGTACATGCAACAGAATAAAAGAACGATCAGTATCTATCCGCAACGTCTGCACAGAGGGTATATTTTGCAGCTAATTCCCTCAGGAGGCGACGCATCATTACAGCGATATTCAAGTTATTAATCCTTGAGTTTACATATAACCGAATCACGTGTCTCGGCCTTGTCAATCACTTGAGCTTTAGTAAATTCGCTGGATTTCATTTCTTTTTCTTTAGTATTGTGAGCGTGCATTGCTCCGTTGCTGCAGGCGTAAAGGAAACTGTACTGTAGTAAATTTGGTGTTGAAACCTTGCGAAGGCCGTTGCATGGAAACATAACAGGGGCGAAACCCTTCGAAGTTCAGGTATTTAACATTTTTGGAGCAAGTGTTCGGCATGCAAATGGCTTCGGCGGATATGAGCTCACTTGAGCAGCGTGCCGCTTCGCTTTTTGTTTGCCGTAAGATTTTTCCACGGGTATTGCGTGTAAGTGCAGAAATTAATCCCTTCTTGTTACGTATACTATCTATTATTCAGGGACAAAATGGCCGAAGCTGCAGAGCCTGGTAGCGGGTTCAACTCGAAGAGTGTTGCTCTTCGAGCGCAGAAGAAGATCTTGGGGAAAATGGCTTCGAAAAATATGGCGAAAGCTTTTGTAGACGACACTACAGGAGATCTACTAGATCAGCTGTACAGGCTAGCCAAGCTGGAGACAGGCAGCAAGAAAGAAGCGGAAAAACTCGTGAAGAACCTTGTCAAAATTGTGGTTAAGATCAGCATTTTGTTTCGCAACGACCAGCTGAGTCGGGAGGAAATTCAAACAGCGGAGAAGTTTAGGAGAAACTTTCGGTCTGCAGCCATGACATTTATCAGTTTCTATGAGGTTGATTTCTCTTTCGATAAGAAGTTTTTAACCAAGAATTTGGAGGACTGCCGAAGCCTACTCCATGAAATCATCGAGCGCCACCTGACGGCGAAATCGCATGGACGGGTTGATCACGTTTTCAACTACTATGCAAATGGCGATATGTTAGAGAGAGTATTTCAAGAGAAACGCGACGGACCTTTCGGCGTTATTCTCAAAAATATCGTAGCCAATCTGAACAAACTAATGGAGGAAGGCAATCTATAGGATTCCTGTGTACGGGATATGGCAAACTCAATGGGACTTTCGGTTATCTAACTGTACATTTACTGTGACCTTCGATTCGTCATCGTGTGGTTGCATATATCTTTTTCAAAATATGCGAGGCGTGTATTAAACATACACAGTCTTTATTGTTATGATATTTATTTAACCGTAACTTATATTAGACCTTTAAGTGTCGAAATTTTTAGAAACAGTGAAAGTTACAGCGTAAGAATATAATGATTCGTGGAGAATTTTTGTGTTATTTTCAGGCATTTCGTAGTCTGAAATGTTTACTCGAAATTCCAGGTGCTCGACCTTCCTGTCGAATAAATTTGATTTCTTAAATTTCTTCACAGATTTCAACAGCCTGAAAATTGTCTGTGATTGAAATAATCACTATTTATAAAGAAAATATTGATGCCTCTTCGTTCCATTTAAAAGAAAACTGTTTTAAAGAGGCGATGGCCGTTTTCTGGGCTGCTGTTTCTTTAATTTCTAAATATTGAAATATATCATAAATGAAAGGTATTACGAAGATCCTAGGCCGTATAAATTTTCCTTTTTTATCACAATTGTTTGAAAAAATTCATTACTTGCATTTTCAATATTGCGAAGTTTTAATCCTTATCACCGGCCGATCTTCTAGTCTCGGAGTAAGATTAAACCGAACATTTTGGTGTGATTTACTGTCTTAATTCAGACTGCTTCCGTTCAAAACGTCCTCTAATTTTGAATAATTTTTTTTATTTGTATAATTGATTTTACATGGAATCTTAAATTGCAACTACACACACACAGGAGGTTCTTCTGTTGTAACCATTTAATTCATCCTTCCAAAGATGTGTTCAGCAGTATATATACTGGTAGTTATGCCAAGGGAATTTTTAGATCACGAGTTCAGATTACATAGAACGTAAGTCTTATGCTTAATTGTGTCGTTTTATGATAAAATAGACAAAAAAATCAATCCAAGATCCCTTTGTTTTCATCTTTAACACTAGAACATTGATTGGACAAAAACTTTGCAAATTATTTTCACTTTTTATTCCTAATCTCTTCAAAGAGAGAATGTTACAGAATAACTTTAATGATTCCACAAGGTTGAATAATTTAGTTAGATGTGTACTGTACAAAGCCTTTTAATTTATAGTGACTATGTTTGTATGTATTCACATACTCTGCCTAGATGTAGAAATAAGCTGAAAGTGATCTATTAAAAAGTAATTTTCTGAGATGGCATATTTTGACCTACTGGATTAAATTAATGACTGTGATCTCCACTGGTTTTTCAAACTAAATTAATATTAAATTTTTTTAAAATTAAGTTTTCAGTTACATTTAATTTCTTTTAGCATTATTTTAGTAGTTCCCAGGAAATAAATTCAGGAACCAGCTCTAAACAGTAGATTTTTACAACATTTGGAAAAATATGAATTTTCAATCCATAAATCTAATTACAGTTTTTTTGTATGGTTGAAAATTCCTGCTGATTAATATGCTTTTGCATGTGCAAGTTCTATTAAAATATTTTGATAGTGATTCCTGGTATTAAAAACAGCAAATAAATGATATTTTATTTTTATTAAAACATAAACATACCCATTCAGAATTGTGACGTTCTCGTCAAATTTTGGGACTGCTTCAGCTGATGTACACTGTATATGGAATGGCAAGTCAGCTGATTAGTACAGTCCTGCGGTGGGAGGTGATAAAAAGGATTTAAGATGGCTCGGGGTAATCATCATGACGTTGTGCACGCAAGTGTTACGTTTTGAATTCTGTTTTTGCATTCATTTTTACACCCAGTCCTCTCAAACTTACTACATGTCATAAGCAATGATTAAATAGCGTTTAACTGTCATCTCTGTTAAAATTTTGGGTTGAAGCCTTGAATTATAAGTGCTCAAAGAAATGCGTCTTTTACTTTTTTATGGTTTTATTTGTGATTTTCTTGAATTTCCATCTGTGAAATCTTCCAAAATTTTCACAGCACATCGCATCCTTCGGAATACAAGTTTTAAACACAAAAAAAATAGGGTTTGTTTAGGCAGTTTTTTTCTATTTTTGCACATTTGTGTCTTTTACCTTGTTTGCGAAAAAACTGGTCTTATAGATTTCCCTGAAAAACGAGCTCCGACTAAACTAAAATAGTTACCACCAGTCTGCCAAATTTTACGAAATTTTACTTAAGGAAATGCGAGAAAATTCACCGTCAGTTTTGCTTTTTCAGCTCATGTTGATGGCGTAAAATAGTGAAAAACACTGACATTTTCCTTTGAGTGCACGCAGATTACTTGAGCTGTCATCCTCAGCATGCGTGCAGTCGTAAAACTATAGGGAGCCACCTTAAAACCAGCTAAGCAAGAATCCACGTCAGCACCCATTCCACTGCCAACTCTCAACCATTCTGATTTGCTTATGTTAGTTACAATGGATAGTTTTCGTTTGTTTAATGAGTAACTGATCACTGCTCTCACTTGCTCATGGCATGTTTCACTGTGTGCTATAATAATAAAAAATGATTGTTGGTGGGAGTTGAAGGAAGCTTTACCCAGTTTTTGTTTCAAGACTCATTTCAACTGTCATTCTTGCTTGCTGTACAGGCGTATTCATCAGATTGATGTATTAGTGTAAAGCGTACATTGCATACGCAAATATCTTTGTTTGTGTGAAACAGTCATGGTTTTCATATGAAGGGGTGCATGGAAAAAAGCTTTAAGTGACTCTTGACCTCATGTCAAATTCTCCTTTCTTTCACAGAAGGAAGCTAAAAGCAATTTGCTTGGAGAATCTTGTAGTCTATCAGATGTTACGTAGGGTCTTTTTCCATGCACCCCTTCATGTGATCTTAAGAGTAGTTTGACTGTTTGTGTGTACATATTTTATTTATCCAAGCTTTAAATATTTCTTTTTACACATGTTAATGGTAAGAGCAATAACTGAAGAATATTGCTTATGGCTCAGTTAACATTGATTGACCCAGAAAGAAGGAGAGACACTTTGCTATAGTCTATATGACTTCCTGTAGACACAATATTTCTCTTTTGTACCTTTCATTGTCAAGCTGTAGTAAGAATATTACAATGTGACAGTTCGTATTTGTGTTTCACCACCAAGAAGAAAAATGATCAATCAAAACATTTGTAGAGAACAAAGTGATGGTGAGCTAATAATTTTGAAACATCGACAATTTATACTATTTTATACCTGAAACAAATGCTTCCTTGAAAACAAACCAAGTCGAAGTCCAACCTCTCTGGAAACTGTCAGGGTCTGTTTTGAGCAGTGTTGGATGGTTTTGAGGCAGCTGTCACTAGATTGGGCTAGAAGGAGTTCTCATATTAAATTTTGATCTGTCAATCTATATCAAGTTATACTTGCCAACTCTTACATGTACACGGTCCATAGGCACGAGTCTCTCACCTAGAGGTTGAAAATTTTGATCTCGTGATTACAGACAGATTTCTTGGGCCTAGCTGACTGATTTGAAATGTAACAGCCTTATATGACAAGGTTTCAAAAAAGTGTAAACCTGAACCAACAAAAGAAAAGAAGGTTCACTCATTGACGGTAGTCAAAAGCTCCCAGCAAATGTAACCACCTACTTCATGATGTCAGCCCGCTACTCTGCTGGGATATTTGTCTAATTCATTAGAAACAGATCACAAAATCAGCTGCCTACTCCTGTCCGTCTTTAACAATAAAGCTACATGTACTTCCTTTCAAACATCCAGTGAACCCTGCACATTTAGCCCGATTCTACCATTATCAGAGAAAAAGTATATAAATTTGCAATGTTCAAAACAATATGGTACCCCTTATCCTCTTGGATACCTATGGCAGCTAAGAGATGGGGAAAAAGGAGTTACATATTACTACATTGTAATAATCAAGGGAGTAGTTTCTTTATTTAGCTCTAATAGATGTTAGTTGTTTTTGGCTTTTTCTTATTTATGTGTCAGTTTTCCCTCAAGGTCTTTTCTTATCTATTCTTCAGGATGTGAAATAACTCAGGCCTCATAAACCTGGACTCTGGGAGTCACCCCTATGACGTACCCCCTTCCCTTGTCAAAATAGAAATTAGCTCAGCCTGGCAAATGAATCTAGGTTTGGAGACAAACTTTACCTTAGCTTGCTTTAGGACCTATGTGATTAGGACAGGAGTGTGCTGACCTGTCTGCAATGGCCACCTGCAAGAGGTTATAAGCATATCATATGAGTTCCTGATAAGTTTCATTTTGGCCACAACTGTGTATATAAGCTTAATATTTTGAGCGAGACACTTCCAAGTCATATCTTACAGAGTTTCATAGGTCTTCATAGCCTTTCCACCGTACCTCCTCATCTTGCTTGCATGGCGATGAAATCATTACACCATTCAGGCTGTTGGCGAAAGCTTGGATATTACAGGTCCTACATGTACAACTACACCCAACTACACACAATCTGTTGCTTCCACACTTGACTGACATGATTTTCCAAGGGAAAGAAATTCCCGCGCATTTCCGACCGCGAGGTACTCGACTCCATATAGCTAAATATGGCAATGGTAACCTTATATGGAATCTCCCCTACGGCCATCTGCGCCCGGCAGAAAAGCTCTTCGTGTAAACATTACAAAACATGCAAAAATCACCGAGTCAATATAAGTTGAACTCATCAAAACAGCTGGAATTTGAACAAAGAGCGCTAGCGACGAGTTGCTTTGTCAAGTTGGATATTTCTTGTACTCGATGCGCGAGCTGACGACGTACCCAAGATGTCGAGAAGCGATCGGTCGAAGTCGAACAAACATGAAGTTGGGGAACTGTCGTTGTTGGTGAACGGGCTCAGTTTTTCGTCGCTGGATGTCGGTTCTATCAAAGACGCCATTCGGAAACTTGATGCTCGTTTAGAAGAAAATACAGCAAGGTAATGTAATACTACTCAAAGCGCGACTGAACTTTCAAGTAATACAGATATGATTCACAAACCATTTTCTCTTTTCGCAATTCACACAGAGTTAAGAAACATGTAAGTTTAAGTTCAGCTGGATGTAAGCTTGCCTGAATCTTTTAAAAGTAACCTTAAATTTGTGGCCTTGGCTTGACAGTCACGACAGGATTGCATTGCATCATTGCTTGAACGTAAACGTAGTTGCATACATAGCAGACACAGTGTAAATGATAATCAGCAAATGAACAGACAAAACTAACACAAATGATGGCTGGATTTATTCTAGAAAAATATGTGTGATAATTATGTTGGGTGGTGCATTTTTGGTTTTCATTTGACTTCATTACCACCATGTTGGTGGTCATTATCAGAACTTATTACAGTCGAACCTCTCGTAAGCGACCACCCAAAATGTCAACCCTAGGTGGTGGTCGCTTGCAAGAGTTAAGACCACTTTGGGTCAAAATTTTGCTTCATTAGCATGCAGTATTGCAGAGACTTAACCCTTGCATCAGTGCCCATCTAAACCCATGTAATAACTTTTATTAGCCACAAAAATATTTTTAAAGCTTTCTAGAGTATTTATGTAGAATATTTAACATAGTTCACTTCTGATATTAAACTGCCTAAAAAGGCGAATGGAGCAAGTCTCATGATAGTTACAAATTGAATCTTTAATGTTGTGTTAACGTTAGGGGAACTGAACATGAACTAAAAAGGATAGGATTGCTAGCTTTAAATTTGACAGCATGTTATTATCCAATTTCCACTCTATAATTTGTTGAGTGGTCGTTTACAGGAGGTTAAGAACAAAAGAAAATTTCAAGCATTTAGCTTTAAAAGTGGTCACAGTTGCTTACAAGAGGTGGTCGCTTCTACATGTAAGAGGTTCCAAATATAGTGTCTTGACTGGGAAAATTTTATTATGTTAGAAAACTGGTCGCTTGGAGAGGTGGTTGCTTATGAGAGGTGATTGAAACCGGAGGTTTGACTGTATATGACAAATAAGTCCATGTCGAAAACTACCAAATGGCTGACCATGTTTAACTTCCCCTATAATGCGTAGCAAACCGGTGAGCATTGAGAACATCATGTATGCCTATGGATGGTGTCTCTTCTCTTTGATTTTACCAGACCTCCCAGGATCAGGGGCCTTGCGACCCTTAACTTGTCACAGAGGCCTACTCTTCCAGCTCCAGACGCCTACCTCAAAACATTTTGAAACCCCTGAAGATAGATCTGTCAGAAATTGTTTTTGGAAATTGTCTAACTCCAGAACATTGCACAAAAATAAACAGTTTCTTCTTTTGAATACATTTTTCTTTGATGTCAGTTAAATTAAATAATAATGAGAGCAGCCTATAAAATGTAAATAATTATATACTTAACTTTGGTGTACATACTCACTGAGAATTGATGCATTAACTCAGCAGAATTTTAAAAGAGCCATTAAATTAAATGCTTTTTTTGAACTAGCTTGTTCAGGCCTTATTGGGGAAATATTGATCTCCTTCTTTTTGTGCAATTTTGTGGAGTGACGGTACCGGTCAAAGGGATTGCAGCACCTACATGTGTGTAAAATGCGTGTAGTCTGCGTGTAGTATTCGTGGACACTGCGGGTAAGGTGCGTGTAAAATTTACTGATCCGGTAGTTCCACGCATTGGGGTGTAATTTCACCTATATGCGTGTATTTTAATTGGTAGAAGAAACCTTTGTTATTCATACACGCATTTGCGTGTATATTGCAAAACAAAAAGCCACTACTAACTTGTATTCGATACACACGACTGTCACTCCTCTCAGTGTTCACAACAAAAGGTAAATTTAAAAGCCAACAAGCATTGCTAAATAAGTGGACTAGCTCGAGCACCTATCAAACAAATACTCTTTCTTATTCCGTAGCAGCCCGCACTTCTACTTAACATCAAAACTTCTAAATTCTTAAAGATCTCTGAGCTTTCATTTACGTTGGAACACGTACGATGTACGTCGCAACGTAATGTTTACCCACACACAAAGTGTCATTTCAACTCCTGTTCTTTCGATAACAATGAAATAGGGATTCAAACAGAAACTCATGGACTCTCTCTTAATCTTAAATGGCGAAGAATCAAAGCTTTTTCTGATCAAAATCTAAGCATTCGTTAATTTTCAAGTCATCAGGTTCTTATGTAACCTTCTGACCACAACCCGCAATGTTTACACCCGGTGCGTTTGATTATTCAGCTTAACTTACCATGCATTTGAATACCGATAAGCTAGCTTTGAGAAAACATTCAGATTTTCATCCGTGGGTTAAGTCCGGTTGACAGATCGTTGCGTGTCTGTATATGTGTACACGTATGGAATAAAATGAGGTAGTAACAACAAACATCTTTCACACTGCACAGGATTTTCGCCTGGGTAGATTTTGGTCACATGCTAGGCAATGCTATTCAAGAAACAGATCGAATTTCATTTTTATGAGATCAAAACAATATGTTTTCAGGCAGAGAACATTCGCTTCTGAGCACTATCAATGACGAATCTTCAAATGCTTTTTAAACTTAAGGAAGGATAACTGATGTTTAAAAATTAACAGAAAATCTCAAGCGAAATATTGTGTTTTGCTGTTATTTCATGTCTATCAAGCCTCAGTTTGTCAGTCCCTGGCGCCCTTGTTGTTTCCCAGGAAAAGGAAAAAACACGTCCGGAAAAGCTTTTGAACACTGGTAAACTCCAAACTTTTCGGAGTACGAAATATTTTTAATGAATCTTTGGATTGATTTTAAGTACACTGATTGCTGTTAACTAAAACGGAAAGCAACATTATATGTTCATGTTCCACTATCTCAGTGAATCCTAGCACGCCTGCCAGTTGCTGGTGCTGCTGGTACACGCAATATCACATGAACTGCATGTAGTTACACGCATGTAATTACGCGCATTTTCGTGCATTTGCATGTAAGGTGCATGGACGCTGCGTGTAATGTGCGTGTAGTACACACGCTTTACGTGCGTGTAATGCTGCAGTCCCTTTGACTGGTACTATACATGTAACCTGTGGCTCAGTCCATAAACCTGCAAAATATAACTTGACTGATATTTCACCAATAAGGACCTCCCACTAGTTCAGTAACATATTATATTCTGATCAACTTCTTTTGTTTGTGTCACCATCATGCAGAGTGAAAATTTGATTTATTATTAACCAGTGTACAGTTGCTGGTTGATACTGTTTCATGTACGTGTATATCTAGGAATTTGAGTGAGAAAGTGTTGATGAACTTCCTTTTCAACAGCTTGCAAGAAAGTTGGGGACAGTTTGTTGATGTCTGCAACACCATTTCAAAAGACAAAACTCAGGATTCATCAGAATGGCTGAACTCTAAAGATGCAGTTGATTTTTTGACATCTTCCAATGTTACACAGACCAGTGCTTGCTCTTATGAACCTATAGCACTCAACTGCTTCTTAAACAATGTGGTAAGTTGCTGAAAACATTTGTCTTGTTTCTACAGAGTTATTAATAGTAACAAGTTGTAGTGGAAGTTTGGGAGAAAAAGAAACAGAGTCACAACCATTGTGAGGTGTTGACTTCCCAAACTTTCATGAATGTTTCACAGCTTGAATGAAACAAAGAATTTTGTTGTGTTAAGAAATGAAAGGTAAATTTCTCTTCTTCGGAGTATCATAAACTCGGGAATTCTCATTGTTCATGGAATTACCAAATCTGTTTTTGGTGGTGGACTACTAGAGTATTTCAAAAACCTTAAACATATACATGTATAAATGTACACATGAATCTGCTGTTCAGGCTCACAACATGGTATGGTTTTAATATGTAACAAAGTTGTTTAATTCTTGCTTGTATATGTACATGTACCTTTGGTTGTGGTGATAAACAATCTTTCTGTGCATGTAACGTGTAGATTCAGGCCCTAGAGCGAAATCCTGGTAAAGAAGAGTCCATCTTTGAAGACCTGGTCCAGTTTGCATCTCAACAAGGCATCCTTATGCCGTTTGGTCAGCCAGATAAAAGAGAGGATGGCGAACAACTGGCAGAGGTACCATTGAACACCATTGTCATAGAGGATGAGCAAGCCACTGATGTGTTGTGGGAGGCAATCAGGAGTAAGATTCGTAAAGGAATCTGGACACTTCTTGCAAACTTACCTCTGTCTGATCAACACAGTGACCAACCTTGTGATGAGCAAACTAAAATCAAGCTGTTGCATGACTTGTGTTTTCTTTACCCACCAGATGAAATCTGGAAAGGATACAAGAATTATCGCAGACAATTGATGGATCAGTACATTTCTAATAGAGTTTTGTTACAAAGGATAGAAACAGATATTGCTGTTTCGTCTGAAGTTCCAAGTAATGTTGTGTCATTTGTTAAGTTATGTCGCGCAGTTGAAGTGATGATATATGAAGATGCAATGATTTTGCAAGAGGGGATTTTCCCTACAATGGTACCAAGCTTTGAGTTCATCCATGAGTCGTACTTAGGGAAGATAACACAAGAGTTACAGTCTGTATGTCAGACCTTTGATGTTAACAAGAAGGATGACCAAGGATTCTTGAATGAAATGGTGCAAGCACCAGGAAGCAGAAGAGGTTCTAATGTATCACATGTTAAACAGACTGATTCAAAAGACAACCTGATAGCTCATAAACATTGCTTTGAGGCAATGGTTAATTTGGAGAGGCTTGTGGACAGAGTTACAAGTCATAGATCAGAAAATGAAGGAACAGGTACGTATAGTGTACAATGTATGTAATGTGGGTTCTGCAATGTACATGTACATTATGTATCCAGCCCGTTCAATATTTTTTGAAGTAGTGGAGGTAACTAAAAAGGTAAGCAGCAGCTGGTTTTTTCTTATGATTGAGGAGGATCCATGGCCTAGTGGTTTGGATGCTGGATTTGTAATCCAGATATCCTGGGTTTTAATCCTTCATCCTGTCACTAGATGGATTTGTGTTTTGGTGGTCTTGAATCACAAAAAAAGAGCCAACCGGTCAGCCTCCTACCAGTTTTCGTAGTATGGTCACCACTGGCTGTGCTCTACAGACAGTTCATATGGTCCCAGAGAAACTAGAGTCCAGAAATTATCTTCATCTATATTACAGAAACGTCAGCCTGTAAAAGTAAAAAATATATATCCTGTGCAGAGCTCAAGGCTGTGGTCTTTAGAAAAATTGCCAGAAGGCCAAAGGCTCCTAACTATAAGATCATGGGTGCCCAGCACTAAGCTTACACGAAAAAGGTAAGTTCTTCCAGTCACCTAAAGGCAAAAGTCACCTGTGGCACCCGGGCACCTCTAGAGCATGGAGCTACATGTACTCTGTCTGACAGTAAATTCAAACCCCAAGATTTGCTAAAAGAACTATCCAAGAATTGGTGGAGGATGCAGTTATAGGAAACATGAAATGTTTGTTTGGTGTGAATTTTTAATATAATTACTTTCAATCATGGCTAATTAAACTATCTGATTTGTGTGCTTAGGGAGTAGGGTTGGTGGTCTGCAGAATGTCGCAAGGTCCCCTTCCAGTCCAGTCCTGGGACACAGGAATCCCAGTCGTCAAAGCTCCAAAAAGAGTGCCGATATGCCATTTTATGTAGCAGAAGGAAATTTGCCTTTGCCTTTTGGTAAGTGGAAGGGGTACTGAATGCTTTGACATCTCCACCATCCTAATAAAAATACTAGCAAGACCTAGTTTTTGGCATTCTTTACTTGTTACTGATCATATTTGACCTTCACTTATTCAGGTTCTGGTGGTGGTAGACTTGATTCTCAAACTCTCGGCAGTGGATCATCTTCAAGTCAGGATGCCCAACTGTGGCCTTGGAGAGATGAATTTAAGAGCCACATATCAAAGATATCAATGGCTCTCAGTGAGAGTATCAAACAGACATGTGAGAAGGCTCTTGATGAGGAGATGCAGTTATACAAGTCTTCAGAGAGAATACCTACAGTTAAGCTAAAAGGTTTGAAAGGCTATTGCCTTTTTGACTACATGTACATGTCTCACAAATTTTGAAACCTTCAAATTGTTTTATAGAGGAACTCTGGGCCACCAAGTGGAGCCCCATGCATACTCATATAGTAAAGAAAAGGAAATCCATGAATTGATTTTCTCATGGTTATCATGGCTAGCGGTATTACTCGTGGGCGCGCGTATGCATGATGACGATGACGTCTGAAGCTATCAATAAGATGTAAAACCATCTCCAGTGAGCAATGACAATTAAAACGCACACTTTATCCAACTTATTTCATTGTTATGTAGTTATTAACCTAGACTTATTGATAGCAATAGAGTATTTTTATGTTGTATTTCATTGTTTCTTTGTTGGAGATATTATCAGTCCCATAATACACTGAAATCTGAATGGAAATAAGTTATGTATGTATGTATGTAATGTAATGTAATGTAATGTAATGTAATGTAATGTAGTGTAGT
>Ga0126338_10001871_pt1:0-5000 | contig 14058 bp, 7 predicted proteins | sample OrbCmetagenome_2_FD_92529 | JGI IMG/M metagenome (GOLD analysis project Ga0126338, IMG submission 92529) | Coral microbial communities from Petempiche,Puerto Morelos, Mexico - Orbicella C C metagenome | ecosystem: Host-associated > Invertebrates > Cnidaria > Coral | place...
ATGCAATATTCGGTATTATTTTGTTTATTGAAAATGATGGTCACGTGACTAATCACGTGACAAATTTTTAGACTCCCAGATACTTTATAAGTTGCTGTTATATTAAGAAGCAAGAAATCTAGGTAAAGAACTCCGGAGAAAGCTTAGAAATAAGCATTTTAACTCAGCCTCGTTCCCATGTAAGGGCCTAATCTGTAATTTTTTGACATGCGCGTAGCGTGGTTCTGGGGTAAATTGGGGATGGCTCCATATCAGAAAATGTTAACCTTATAGAGGTTAGTAATCCTGGAAAGTTTCATGTTTTTATCACAAAACGAACAATTCTGGTTATTTTTGGCTCTTAATAGCAGGACTGTAAGAATCATTAAAACTCGTTTCCTTTTCTTCAATTGGCAGTGTGAATTTAACCTTTCTTGATTCAAAATTTGAGCAGGATTGTCGTTTGTCCCCTTTGTCCATTTGAAGTTCCCTTTGGTTAACTCTTTCTCTCTAGCCTCTTTGATTGAACGGAAGAGTTTATTGCATTTATGATTCAGCTGGGAAATATACTTTAAGGCTATATAGACTGGATGGCGCTTGCAACGATATGAAAGACCACTGTTCGAAATATTTACAAACGTGTCGAGTGGGACTATTGCAAAATAAAAGCTACTTATGAACACTGCTGCATGGAGGATCTGATCGCACTTAGAGGTAAAACGACCTGATTTAGAGAGAAAAAATTCTCCTTTTTATTCCAAATTAAAAAAATAAACACCTAGTTTTTCTTGGAGGTGAATAACAGAGGATATCTGGAGTTTTAGCACCCAATAATCACAACGCCATTATAGCTTCAGCCATATCAATTCAACTCTACATTTCCCATAATCAAACACGTCTCCTAAATGGCTTGTTTTCGTGTTGTGGACGCAGCATGTATACCTTACCTGCAACAATAGTGTATTGCTCTTTGGTGTAATTGAAACAATGGGCAGCTGACACAATCCACTGCGGGCCCACAATCGAGCCTCCACACCAATGAGTGTGATTGTAATTAAACTTCACTTGCCATGGCCAAGCTCCTGGTTGAGCCTTAGTGCCTCCAACGATTCTGGAGCTTCGAGCCTTTGTACCACATTTGACATTTCCTATTTAAGATTTTACAAACAGGAAGTTGAGTTTGTTTTCTCAGTTGGAACGGCAACAGCTCCAAGTGTTTCTGTTCTTAGCTATTTATCTTTCCCACATACTAAATACAACTTTGTTTTGGTCTGCATTCATACTTTCTTTCTTACATTGTTTTACTCACTTCACGTCTTTGAATCACAATTCGGACGCTGTATCTAAATATCCGATGGCTTAAGTGGTGGTTTGCAACCTTATGCTCCAGTCACAGGAGGGAGGAGGGATCATGAGTGAGTGTTGCAGGTAGTTTAAGAGATCATTTTAAAGAAGACGTAATTTTACCAGAAAAAAAGAACTCTGAGACCTTGCAATTTTCAGTTTAATTACAGCGGTTATAAATCACGCGCGACCTTCAGTCTAGACAAAACCTAAGTTTTGGTGGACGTCAATCATCTTCGCCGCCTCCTTGCTGACTGCATGCAAAATTAACAGAAAAAAAGTCTGAAACCTTGCAGCGGTCCACTCGTAAAAATTATCATTTTGCTTTCAGTATGTACTGCCAGCTCACTAAATATACATTGGCATTAAATATTCCTTGAAATGCAGGCGGGTCGGGTTTTTCAACGGTCATTCGCATGCATGAATGACTCCCAGATCGTGTCGGGTTAAGAAAAAGAAAACATAGCTTAAATTGCAAATACTCTACTCAAATTGATGTTTCTCACCTATGTTCATCTTGCAGCATTTGAACCATTCAAAACAGTAGAGTCTGTCACAGCCAAATAGTAACCATCTTTCTTGCACTTGCTAAGTCCACTTTTGTCAAATGAACTCCCTACATTCTCGTTATAGCAATGTTCGTATCTATCTGGAAGTGCGTTTGGTTTACAACATTTGGCCTCTTCGATGTTATGTAACCAATCACCATCAGTCTGGTAGAAACCTTGGACAAAGTAACCATTTGGACAAACAGCCCATGTGTTCGTGCTAACAAGAACAAATATTAGAAAGAGGACTGGATTACATAATATTTGAATATCCGCTGCCGAGACATGGTACCTTGGATAATGTTAGATAACGATTGCAGTACCGGTGTTAAGAATAAGAACAACGTAATGAAGCTAGCGTACTCACTAATCAAGGGCTGCCCACCAGTTGGTGTTTTTACACGACGATGACGTGTCCTGATTCGGAGGAAGAGCAGGACAACATTTTGCTTTCTCCAGTAAACGGATCGTGTCGCTGAATCCCGTATTAGTATTCCTCCAAATCCCAGTAATATAATGCGTCGACGAGTCACACTGAATCCAGCCTTTCTTGTCAAAGCCTCCCCACCAGGTGGCAAGCTTGCAGCCGTCGTACATGCTGCAACATTTGAACGCTTTGATGCAGTACAGTTTGTCGTAGCCTCCCCTGTGGATACCTGTCAGGTAATAACCGTTGTCGTGCAGTTGCTCCAGCCTATGTTGTCGAAAGATAATCTGACCCTGTGGTCTTCATAACAGTGGAGATAACTACTAGGCAAGTTTGTGGGTTTACAACAGCGGCCTTCCTCGATGTTGTGAAGCGAATCATCCTGGGTACTGTACAGTCCCTGAATAAAGTATCCGATTGGACAAACCGCCCAGTGGAAATTCCTGATGAATACAAGATAAGTTGATTTAAGAGGCTATGGCCAAAACGGACATGTTATTGTGTGTACTGAACCATGTCACTACGTAGAAAGATCTTATGACTCCTCTTTTTTTGCGATTGTAACAGACAGCGAGTTCACACTGCTTGTAAATTACCTCTGTCATTTTTTCGTTTGATTCAAGATTGTATCCCAAAACAGCACAAAGAGTTTGTTGAATTCGTTGTATTGAACAGAATTTAGAGATAAAACATTTGCAGAGTCCTTCTCAGGCTAATTGCATTTGTCCCAACCGAAATAATTAAAAACTGAAACTTCGTTAAAAAGTTTCCTGGTTCCAGGTCCCTTAAGCGGTGTTCATTTTTAATAAAATCATGCCCAACACATTTTAAATTTAAGTTTCTTAATAGTTATAAATTTTAACTGATTTCACTAACCTGTCAAACTCCACCCACCAGTTCGCATTCGTACAAGTTGATGCTCTGTCTTGGTTTGGCGCAGGACCCTTGCAACACCTCGCTTCTTCCAGCTGGTCAATTGAGTCAGAAGCAGTCCTGGCATTTCTATCCTACAAACCGGTCACATACTCGGTATTTGAGTCACAAGTGGACCATCCCTTTTTGTCAAACGATCCTCGCCAATTCGCCGTTCTGCATTGACTCCAACAGGTATCCGCCATCAGCAAAATAATCAACAAGGCAAGGTTCAGTTTCATGGTAGTTCCCAAGCCGCCTCGCTGTACCTGTATGTCACACAGACTCAATTAAAATGACTCTAAAATTGTTTTTACATCCTTCATTCCACCATTTCATTTTGCACTTTTATGTCGTCCCATTTCAATTTGGCACCTGATTCCCTTTTACTTGTTGTTTGACATTCCCCAAGTAACGCGTAATATTACGTAATCTTTTGTACCTCCCATTGTACCTTTCCGTGAAAATGAATGAATACACAACCCCGGCCCGCTATTTGGAAATATATACGTCGGGTCTCAAGGGAAATGCAAAATAGTTGGAGATGACAGGGCTTTAGACAGCCGTTGGTGAACTGTTTTTAAAGGAGCTACGGCACGGCTGCACATCTTGAAAAGTTTATAGCTTAAATTTTTCAAGTTCGTAATCCGCGTTAATCTTCTCCATCCTTTACCATCCTTGGCCCTTTATGGTTTATTTTTATCTCTTTGGTGTTTTTCTATCTTAGTAAACTGTTTTTTTTTTTTTTTCTTTTTTCAGGTTTCCTTAAATTTCAAGGTAATTTTGTACGGGGGCCAAAGTAACTCAAAATAACGCGAGTGAGCTCCTTTAAATAATCATTCTAACTACACTCATACGAGACATTCAATGTGAAAAGTTTACTGAGGATGCGTCAGTCAGCCATCAGATTCAATATTTATCTCACAAATTTAGCTAATGGTTCCGAGAATTAGAACCTGTACTACGCCAGATACGAAAAACCACTAAAAAGCCACCCAAAAGAATATTTTCCTCATCTAATGCAGCAGCAAGAGATTCCGAGGAAAGGGTATTCTACAATTATTTACACACGCTGATCAAATCGAAACATAATCATGAAAAATAAGTGGGCGAACACTACGACTAACCGACCTATAATGACTTAAATCTCCCACCAAAAAGCCTTAAATAGCCCCTAAGTATCCTTTGCTGCGCCGCGAGTCTCTCCAACGTGTCGTCAGAATAATAATTTCCGAGTCATTCGTCCCTCAATCGTCAGATATTACATTTTCTACCGTGGGTATGAGTTCCGGAGAAAAGATCTTTCAGTGTGAAAGTTTACCATAAGAATTATTGCTTATGGTAGTTTTTCCTCTTTGAAGCAGAAGTGTTTTACTTTTTTTTTTAACGAAAAGGGTAATTTCATATTACGCCAAGGTTAGCTCATATTGATCATCATTTATTGCGAGAGCTGTATAAAATTAACAAATACACGAAAGTGCCTTACTTCAATAACATGACGAGTGCAGTTTCGTTTTAACTAACAAGTTCCAAGTTTCCATCGATGTGAACATCGATCATTCTGAACAATCCAAACCCTACTTCGAGCCTTTGACTTTTGCCAAGCTAAGATGCTTACTAAAACTTGAGTATTTTGACTTTGTTTTGCTACATTTTGACTGAGTTTCTTGGCTTTGTTTGGCTACATTTTCATTAAACTGATTGTGGTGTGTTTTTAACAAGCCCACAGGATGCTTTGTTTTCCTTCACCGTGCATCGTGAACTTTACAGTAAATCACAAATAAAGCTTG
>Ga0126338_10001871_pt1:7500-14058 | contig 14058 bp, 7 predicted proteins | sample OrbCmetagenome_2_FD_92529 | JGI IMG/M metagenome (GOLD analysis project Ga0126338, IMG submission 92529) | Coral microbial communities from Petempiche,Puerto Morelos, Mexico - Orbicella C C metagenome | ecosystem: Host-associated > Invertebrates > Cnidaria > Coral | place...
GGTCTCGTTCTTTTATTGCAAGGTCACTTGCGAAAAAAGAACAAGACCAATATTTCTCAATAAGGGGGATCAAACAAGCTACAATCCTGGCCAAAAGTCCTCGGGACACTTTACAAAATGACAACTGCTGACGCTTTATTTTGAAGTGGGAAGCCATTATTTAATTTGCCGAGCCCCCATCCCCCCAAAACAACGCTGGAATAGTGGGTCTACTTTGGATGAATCAACATCAGCATTGTGTTGGGGGTGGGGAGGCCAGGGGGAGGTGGACAGAAAGACCATATTGGCAAAAGTGCAAAGTGTCCCAACCAGGATTGTAGTTCAATAACGTATTTATTAGGAATGGCCCTTCTAAAATTTTGCAGATAAATAATTGAATCAGTTCTCGGTAAGCGAGCGCCAAAGTTAAGCATATATTTGCATTTTTCAGGCCGTTTTCGTAAAAGCTAACAATAGACCATTTTACAGTTGTCTGCTCAGTGACCTGGCCTTTGAATGGCAGCAACAAAAGCAGTGAGGTCTTTATCAAAGCAGGGTCACCTCCAGCCTCGCTGCCATTCAAAGGCCAGGTCTCTGAGCAGACAACTGTTAAATGGCCTATTATCCTCCACTGGCATAAAGGAAATGTTTCTACTAAAGAAGCCACTGTTTTGTTTTGTGCAACGTTTTGGTAAAGCAGTTTGCCAAAACAATTTCGGAGAGGTTCACCTTAGCGGTCCGTATTGCAAAATTCGGAACGTTCAGAACCTCTTTTCGTCCTGGACCAATTTGCCTTATTCAGTCGTTTTTAATTCCATGTTTCTCAGTGGGTATAAAAAATTCGTCTATGAATTATTTTATTCAGATTACTTATTCATTTATAATTCCTCCACGTTATGTTAAATTATGACCGTTTCCAGCAATGACAATGAGAAGAAATGGAGAAGGTAAGATATAGCCAGACTAAATGTATGCCCTTGAATAAAATTACATTTATTTTAGGATAAAAATGAAAAATTTAAACGATATCAGGCTGTTAACATGTAAGAGTTTATATATATCCAAATTGCAATATTTATATATGTATGTGGTGAGCTTCCGGTTCACTACAATATATGTCCAAAATTTCATTCCCAAGTATCGAAATGATAACAAGACTGAGCTTCATTGGCTCACTAACATAAATTACATGGAAAGTATTGAACACGTTACAAGTTGATTAAAGGAGCTTAATCTTAAGATTCTCCATCCTTAGCCATCCTTGTTTTTTTATGGTTTATCATTACCTCTTTGGTGTTTTTCTATCTTACTGAACTGTTATTTTCAGGTTTCCTACCATTTAAAGGTAATTTTGTATGTGGTCAAAATAACTCAAAATACCGTGACTGAGCCCCTCTAAACAAAATACAGTGGGAAGTAATTATCAGGAACCACAAGGTTTTCGAGTTAGCCACTAATAGCGATTAAGAGTTATTTTTAACCAATAACGTAATGCTAGATTATATTGTTTAGAGTATTGTTCTGACAGTAAATAATTTTTTACTTCTTCCGTAAAGGAAAATGCACTGAGGTCTTTCAGGAAAAGAGAGATATCATGGCAGAAGTCTATTGTCTGATAGGAGAGCATCTTGTTTTCCAATGTACCAAGACGTGGTTTGCAGAAATTATGCTCCAATAAACCCCTTGAGTTGTTTAATTTGTATGTCGGTCACTGACGTATTGAGAAAGGTTGCCGGTCAGACAGGTTTGGTAACTCTTGCTAGACGCCCTTTATGCGACAGATGCATAACCTTTAGAGCATGGAAAAGTGAACAATATTCACTGTTAGGACATCTAGAAGATTTAAGACTAAATAAAGGCTGCAGCTCGTACGCTTATGGACTAGGGTATAGCGGAGTTGCTTAAGGCAAAAAGAAAGATAATATATTTCTTTGTTTTGAAATGAGTGAAATGACACCAATATTTCGTGATATTCGAGAGCAAATATAAGAGATGTGATATTTCCACGATAAAGAACCATCAATCATAATACTCAGATATTTTATGTCCTTTTTCCTCTAGTAGATGGCTCGACCCGTTTATGTTTTGTAACTTTATTTCTATACACCACCCATAACATCTCACCATACCTTAATTAACTTTTCCTAATTCAGAGTTAATTAATGTTTCAAGGCTTCTTTTAAGTCAAGAGCTGAAGCAAACGATTACGTCATCCACGAATATGCTAAAAGCCTGGGCCTCTGAGCAGTCTAGTAGATGATTGACATATACAGTCGAACCATTATTAAGCGGCCGCCTCCCATTTCCCTTAGGGTGGCCACTTAATAAGTGCTCGACTGTAGTAAGAATAACAAGGGTCCTAGAGTGAGTGATGCTTGATGCGTCTAGTACTATATAACTTTACTCACTTCTTCATATATATGCGCACAGCTCGATGTATACATTACAAGCGGTTCTTTTCGACACATTTTCATCATTTTATAGTCATCTTCAAGTTGTAGGTATACGTGAGACAAATTTCTCCTTCGCTCCTCCCATCACTTCTTCGCTTCCTGTTTGTAGTGTCTATGATCACCGCGCGGCACCATTTATTGGCTTGTAAATTGTCCATGTTTCAAAAGCAATATTTCTTATTCTAGAACCGTTTAGACGGTCGACAGCGTATGCTTTTATTTTTTTAAAAAAAATAAAGTTTAGGCCCAGTTGTTCGGAGGCTGGATAACGCCATTCACCGGAAAAATCGCTATCCAGTGGATAAGTGTTAACAAAATATTACACGTTATCCGCTGGTTAGCGAGTTATCCGGTGGATATAGAGTTATCCACCTTTCGATCAACCCGGGCCAGACCGATAAACCAATTCAATGCTGTTCAGTAGAAACTGAATAGCGGCCTGAACACAGATTCATTGATTAACTGCCCCTGGGTCTCCGAGGATGGAATCAACACGGTTCGTAGAAGCAAAAAAACAAACTGGTAGCTAATGTTCATTGAGTAATTTTTTCATTACTGTCCTTGTAGGTTTTCTTTAGGTAAATCAAATTGGTTGTTAATCTGGCTATTTCCTTTTTTTTATCTTAGTATTTTTTTCATCCATGTTAACCAGTAAAATAATATGCAAGTGAAGACTCATCATAAACCACAGCGAAATTATTAAGCCTCGAATAATCTCGGACGTTTGCCCTTTTTGATGTTAATTTTCATTCAATGACAAAATGATTCAATTCGGACACTCCGGCAACCGCTAATTGTGGAAAAATTTGTTTGTTCCGACGAAAAGCTCATGTATTTTCTCTGAAATTTTTGCGCGATTAACACAGACACCGGCTGACACATGCAACGAACACTTTCCTGTGATCCAAGTGACCGGCACACTGTCACATAGATTTTCAGTGGTATCGACATCACTTTTCCGAAGTAATCCCGCACGTGATACTCATTGCAGTCAGCCAAGTCAGCGCCTATATCTAACTGCGGCTTGAGGTTAGACGTTTGCCGTTCGCCGTTCAAACGTTAGTCGATTTAGATTGGAGTAAATTGGAACGAATAGAAATCATCCTGTCAATGCTTTGGAAATTGTCAAAAAAAAGCGCCAATGTTTTTTTGTTTTTTTTTTAATAATATGTTTTCTAGGATGTGCAGCTTTCTAAAGAAGTAAAGCAGCATAAAACACATTCTGAGCTCATTCAACTTAAGCCGCCGCCATGTTGGATTTCCACTTAGGATCAGTGCCTTTCTACAAACAACAACAAAAGGCTGGGTAATTGCTTTACGGCCTAAAAACGATAATCAATTTGTAGAAAAAGGGTTACTTTATTCAATTTCAGCATTTTTATGTGGCATAAAATAAAATTTAAGGCAATGAAGGTTTAGGTAACTGACTTATGTGAGAACCTCTTTCTTGACGTTAAACACGCGAATCGAAAACCTCAAATGTGACGTCTGGCTCTGGTCACGTGAACCCTAGCGGTTCGCCGTTCGCGGGAAGGTGGATCTAAAAGTCTCTAATATATGCTAGTAGCTGGTGGTACGACTATGTGAGAAGAGAAGGAATTCGAAGAGTCGAGACGTTTGTTGTTCGTTTGTTGTTCTTTTGTTGTTCGTTTGTCCAAGCTCACAGGGGGTTTGTCAATTCCAGCGGGCTGGATATATATTGACCAGTGTATCTTATGGGCGAAACTTTTAACGAACCTATGAGCACTCGACTATGAGCGAACCTATAAGAAGAGTAGTGAGTGGTAAATGCGAGACTTTGTAAGAAGGCGAGACTAGCGTTTTACTTTACGAGCCTGAGACATTTTGATGACCGAGAATTCAAAGTGTTTTAAAGAGAAACTTGGCGAAAAAACAGTTTTGTTCCAAATCACAAGCTGATGTTTGTGCTAAATAGTTTCAGCGATTTGAAGTTGACAATTCTTTGCCTGTTTTGAATGCTGGGCGTTTCCTTTTAGCTATTTTAGAATTTCAATTTTCCCGATCAGGCAAGGGAGGGTCAGTTCGGGATCATCGCGGAGTTAGCCGGTTCTAGTTAGTTTGTTCTGTGACCTTGCATAACTTATACATGGATAATTCTCGTGTTTCTTTTGATTCTGACGAGTACGTTATTATTCGGAAGTGCGTCGTTTCAGCCAATAAGCCTGTTCCTTATCCCACCTTTAGAGAGTCCTTTAAATCTTTTCCGACATTGTACCGGATATATCTAAATTCAGTACAGACTCTGCCAGATCAGGTGGTGCCGCTTTTGGCCGCAAACTCTCTTGTGTCTGATAGCAACCTGCAACGCTACGGCCGTTGGGCCTCACTCGCGGCCGAGAACACTCAGGTAAAAACAAAAACTGTATTTTGCTGGCACGGAACAGAGGGTTGGGGGCGGGTTTGAGGTGAAAAATGTATAGTGGGATAAGAGTTTGTAATTAGTTGCCATTAGCAGGGTGAGACATTCTACCGTCAGCCTTCGCCCTGTCGTAATGCGAAGGGCGTTTTTCTCTTTCTTCGCCAAGCAAGAATGTTAGTTCCGATTTCCGTTATATTTCTTTAGTGTTGTCATATAATTACATAGCTGTAAGTTCCTATATTTGTGTACACTACGTTTAATTAGGATACCGTAAAACCCCAAGGGTAGCACGACTGCCTTGATCGGGGGCACACGTTCCCCATCCCCTTTTTTTCTCCACCTTCTGGTTTTCAGGGTTTTCGTACCGGTATATCATTTACGCACTTAGTTTTCTCACTTCAGTCTTGGCTGTCCAACGCACCCAATTTAATCACGATATGTGTCGGGATGAGTAATGGAGGCATATCAAATATCAGCCATGCTGGTATGCAAGTTACACAGTTGAATATCCAAATCCAAGGAAAGTCAAGCTGGACTGGTACGAGCTGCTGGGTGAATATCCCACTCCGAAAACATGCGTCCCAGCATGGTTAATTTTGAACAATGTTACCGGGTCGTGCAAAGTTCCTATTCTTTGATTTCTAGTATGACCTTAAAAATCGCACAGGTCAACGAACATCAAATCAGTTAAGAAAACAAACTGGTCTCAACGCTTACCGCAATGTGCGCCATCGCTGCCATTAAACAACGTTTTATATTAATTTTTGACGTCGTTTGGACAATGTTGCAATTTCGTCAACCAGAATAAATACTGGACAGGGTTTTGGGTGCACGTGAAATGGGCGCTAAAAGAGTACAGAGAAAGCGATAGTGGGATCGGGAAAAATAACCTGACAGCGGTGCTTTCCGCATCATTTTATTTCTAATTGTTAATACTAGCTACATGGAAAGGTTGATGCTAGGCTAAACGAAAAGACATTCACACAGTTGGTGTCATCACTAAGCCACACTAAGCGCTTGTCCAACTGAGCTTCGTCAAATGTTCATTCAACGTCCGGCTGTGAGACAGACAAACAAAACATGAATTAACTCTCTTCAAATACCAAAGCAACCAACTAATTACATGTACCACGCCTTCCCAAAATCTGTCCCAGTTTCCAGAGTTCCTAACCATCCTTTCTCCTTCTGGATGTGTACAAGGTAATGCATTGGTTCTCTGATCAAAGAAAACAGATTTAAAAGCTGGCTAGGTTTTTTTACAGAACCGTGCAGACCCTTTTTATCACAGGATCGTCTATATGCAACTGTATCTCTCTAACTATATGCAGTCTGTTCAGGACAGCGAGGCCATAATCCACACACCCTCTTCAGCGACATGTCCCGTGAAGATCATACAAGGGCCAAACCACTCCTCCGCCTGGTCCAAATGTCACTAGAGATAACATGGTCGTATCCAGGTGGGAATTGAAAAATGTCTTCAATCGTGCACAAACCTATTTTTTCGCTAAATGAATTATTCCACTAGGGACCGCGATCAAATTCTGCGGTCAAATACGCAATAAAATGATTGAAATAGGTAAAGGTAAAGTCTGCATGCGAGCCAAGTGGCCCATCAGGTCGGAGCTTATCCCGGTTTCTGTAGCACGAAGCGACTAGGAGTATTTCTACTCCCCCCTGGATGGGATGCTAGTCCATCGCAGGGTTATCCCCAGCATTAAGTTCGCCGGTACCCATTTATACACCTGG
>Ga0126338_10001872_pt1 | contig 14048 bp, 6 predicted proteins | sample OrbCmetagenome_2_FD_92529 | JGI IMG/M metagenome (GOLD analysis project Ga0126338, IMG submission 92529) | Coral microbial communities from Petempiche,Puerto Morelos, Mexico - Orbicella C C metagenome | ecosystem: Host-associated > Invertebrates > Cnidaria > Coral | place: Petempiche,Puerto...
ACGAGTCTCGTGAGAAACGAGACGCGTCTCGCGAGACGGTGGTAACTTACTTTTGAGCAGTACTGTATATATTATGGTAGCTTAATAAAGCTTTGCAGGATCTTAAAGCTATGGACATTGCAGCTTTTCTGTGTGATTTCATGGCTCACAAAATAAACTTTAGGCAAATTTTTCCTCTGAAATTGCAGACTTGGTTACAAATCAACCACCACTGATGGTGTAAGAGAAATCAGGGTTAAAACTAATGCTCAAGGACTAAATCAGGAGTACAATGGCTGTTTGAAGGACTTAATTATGTCACTTGCTGAATGTTGTCTTCCTTGTTGTGTTTCTTTCAGTCGTAAGCTTTTCACAGACTAATGCTTTTCCTATTGCACTTTGTTTCTCAATCAGCAACGTCTGAAAACAGATGAATATGAAGACATTGATACTTTTAGTGCTGATGTAAACTTGCTGTTTGATAATGCTATCAAGTTCTACAAATCTGATGCACAAGAACACAAGGATGCTATTAAACTTAAAGAGGTGTTTGAAGATGCAAAGGCTCGCCTCTGTTCTCAAATGCATAAAGGTAAATTATGCAACTGAGCTTCCCTTACAATTTAAAGTGAATTAAGTGTAACAGCTGCAGCTCTTGATCCAGCATATTTCTCATGATCAAGAGATGCTTGACCATGCTTAACCAAGTTCTCAGCTGAATTCAGTTTCTTTTGTCCTCTTGATTTGGTACTGAAAGGGATATGTTTAAATAGAAAACCTAGTTATTCTGTGTGATTGGAGAATGTTGAATTAAGTCTGTAAGTCCTCAGATTCTTTGTTCACAATTGAACAGAACAATTATTTACATCTCCAGTGAAGGAGTAAATAGATTATGCTTAAGGTGCAGTGCAGCTCAGATATAAGCGAACTACGCATACACAATTTATACTGAAGCGTTCAATCTAGTTCCCAGGGTCTCTCCTCTTCTCGTCCTCCTCTTTCACTCCTCTCTCGCTCCGGGTGGGTGGGAAGATGGGAGATCCTGGGAACTAGGTTGTGAAGCATTCTGTGGCCTAGTCGAATATATGAGATCTCAGGTTTGCTTGACACAAATTATACTCTCAAACAGTAAAATAACTCTTTCCTTGATGAAAGAATTGTTTAGCAAAGTTTTCTTGGTGCACCGCTCATGTTTACTTAATTTTTCTTCAAGGAATAGTTCTGTGTATCAGTATGTGTCAGCAAGTCATTTGCAAGATGTTCCTTAACATCATTAGTTCCGACTAGATCTTGCATCAAAACTGAAATGATGTCTACATTTCTACTTGGCACAAATGGTTCATTCTAGCAGTTACATACCCTTTCTTTGAAGAATGGAGTTTATCAAAGTTTCCGTAACATGTGGTTTACATCGAGGTTAAAATTTTTTCTGCAAGCAAAAGTTCTTTGTTTTGGTGTGTGTCTGCTGGTCACTTGCACGAACCATGTTCATATTCTGTCGATTGAAACATGTTATCTTCCGGTTGTACTTGGTACAAATTGTTTGCTCTTTGAAGATGGGATTGTTGAAGTCTCATCCCTGTTCTATTTGGCAGAAAGCAGTAAATTGTCCATTCAATCCATTTAATAGGTTGCCCAATTACAAAATGCTTGTTCCAGCCAAGTCTAGTCTGAAGGCATGTGCGTGTATACGGTATATGCGTATTCAAAATAAAGAAAACTCTTTCTGGCTCTGACAAGCTCTCAAGTTGTTGAAAACAACAATGACCTGTTAAGAAAAGAAGAAACAATACGTTAGCTCCTGCATACTAATGAGCCAGAAATGCCTATACTGTATACGCGTATGTGTGTATGTGTGTATATATGTATACATGTATATGGCTGATGCAAATAAATTATGCATATATTTTGGTTCGCTTATATCTGAGCTGCACTGTAGGTATGATCATGTGTTGGGATTATACTTAAGGTTACCATAGACCTTTTGGGGTTGTCCTTAGCCAAGGAAATTGTCAGCATAAACTATGAAATATCAATGAGTGATTCTAAAAATATCCATACCCTACCACGGGGGGGCATGAACATTTTAACCCCCCTTGCCTTTGGAAATTTCAAAATGCTCTACCCCCATGCCCTTGGAATTCCAAATCGTTAACTCTTCCTCCCCTCCGGAATTTTGAATTATTTTTCAGACCCTTTGGAGCCTAAAACTTCTAACGAGCAAGAAACTTTTGCCTTTTCCTCCCTCCAAGAAAATTCTGCTCACAATTTTCGGTTAAGCAAACAAGCAACTCAAGTTTATTATAAACGTTTATCAAAGTACAACGTAGCTTTCCCTTCTAAGTGTTATCTTTAAGTTGCTTAGCAGCAAATAAACCTTTTTGTTTTAAGTTCATTAGCTTCATATTTTCAGGAGTGTACATCAAATTGATACCAGTGGAAGACAAAAGTAAAGTTTGCAATGTACCGTCATCCATCATATTCAAAATTTTGTTCATCGAGTAACTGCTGACCACTAGTAATAACTGTAATATACCTAGTCTGTTTTGCGACGCGTGAATAGGTCTAGAAGTTTTTGTAGAGCGCTATGCCCCTACCCTTTTATCACCGATCACTTTGTACTTCTTCTCTTGTGTGTACATATAAAAGCTTGCTCCCATGCTTACCATCAGGGTTTGGTGTGTTGTAGAAGTTTTCATCAAGCCCTACACCTGAACTCGTTCATAAACGATCATTTCTACATAATGAACTGTACAGCTCTAGTATCACACATATCTAGATAATGAACTTTATGGCTCTATGGCTCTATTTTGCCCGTATATTTTACTTTCCTTTAATGCAGTAATAGTCCTTTAAATAGTATGTTTCTACCGCAGTATATTTTACTTTCCTTTAGTACATTAGTACGACATATATTTTACTTGCCTTTAGTACGTTAGTACAACTGTATATTTTACTTTCCTTCAGTACATTAGTAGGACAGAATATTATACTTTCCTTCAGTATGTTAGTACATGTACAATGTATATTTTACTTTCCTTCAGTACGTTAGTACAACCGTATAATTACTTTCCGTCAGTATGTCATTGCAGCAGTATATTTTATATTCCTTTAGAATGTTAGTATGATATATATTTTACTTTCCTTCAGTATGTTAGTACGATGTATATTTTACTTTCCTTTAGTACATTAGTGTGATCATACATTTTACTTTCCATCAGTACGTTAGTAAGGTGGTATATTTTACTTTCCTTCAGTATGTTAGTAGCCCTGTATATTTTACTTTCCTTTAGTACATCAGTATGATCTTGTATGTTACTTTCCTTCAGTGCGTTAGTGGTGTAGAAATGTGTGATGGTAGAGCCGTAAAGCTGTACAGTTCATTATCTAGATATGTGTGATTGTAGAGCCGTAGAGCCCGAGTAGAGCCATAGAACTGTAGAGCTGTAGAGCCATAGAGCCTTAGAGCTGTAGAGCCCAAGAGCCGTAAAGCTGTACAGTTCATTATCTAGATGTGTGTGACCAAAGAGCCATAGAGCTTATTATGTAGAAATGATCGTTAATGAACGAGTTCAGGTGTAGGGCTTAATGAAAACTTCTACAACAGGCCAAACCCCATTGGTAACCATGGCAACATGCCACTGTTTTATATGAACCTGCAAGAGAAGATTAAACAATTTTCTCCTACATCCCCTACTAAGTATTGTGTTTGTCCAAGGGTGTCCAGTTGCCTTCAGGAAGGTTTTTTGATGAGGGGGACTAGAAAGTACATTTCTGCCCGATAAATCGAGAGCCTGGATACAAGTTTGTGAAGCACCTCGAAGGTTGAAGTCGGCCATTTTGGTTTCATGGGTTTTTCTTTTGTAAATATGTTGTTTTTTTGCCTATTGGCGTTTGCTCACAGGTAGATGAAAGTGGTAGAGGTATTTATAACTGGTCATGTATTGATCATAACAGAAAGAAAGAAAGAATTGATAAAAGAAACCCGCACACACAAAGCCATAAAGTGGGATCGTGCTGGGATCATGTTAATTTAGCATATGGGGGAAATTGAGCTCGTAGCTTTTTTTCTTGGCAAGAGAATTTGATGGTTTCCACTCGCTTTCTCTCCTTGTGGAGTCCAAGGTAAGTTTAAGTTCTTGATAAGTTTTGATTTCATCGTTTTATTTTGTATACACACTTTGAAATTCTGCCTGTGTTAGTATCTGACGGAAGTTTGAAATTTGTTAGCCTATTTTAAAATACTTCAACTAAGAAATTCAAATTGCCTTATCTTTTGGTTTTGTTGTTCACACTACTTTTCTTTTGTATTCCGTGCAGTTTGACCAGAGGGAAAATGTCTTCACGGATGGTATACAAGTCAACCTACATGTGAGCTCGAGTCAATACACTCTGAAATATTTTAGTGATGGATGAAAAAATTAAGTCCAAGAGACTGTGTAGATCTACTTTTTGTGAAAGAGATGTGCTGTCCAATTGTGCCTAACATAAGCCAGATGCATGGTGGCTGGTGAAGTAGAGTTTTTTTACTGCTAGAAATGAGAGATTAAACAAACTGAAATCGAAACTTGAAATAATTATGAAGAAGAGAATGCTTGATACTTGTCAAAATAGGTATGTTCTGTAATCATTGCAAAAATCTTTTAGAAGAGACATATCTGCGATCCTTTTGAATATTGCTACATTGCTAGTGAGATTAGTACAAACAATTACCAAGATATATAGGAATAAAATACCGTGAGTTTTGTTTCCAAGAAAGAAAATTGTTTTTTTTTTTACTTGCATACACTACAATATGTAGTACCCTTATTATTGTATTGTACCAAGCTGGGCTCTTCTCCCTATAGTTGACTGAAGGTGCACTTTTTTCAGGCTGGAGGTACTATAAGACTTAACAGGACAGGGATTTCAAACATTAATTGATTATTTATTCAAGAAATAAGATCTAGTAGGGCCACGTTAGGTTTGTGAAAGGGGTTTCAAGCTAAGAGCTACATGTATATGAAAGGGAAGCCTTTCCCGTCAAAAACAATTATTAAAATGGATAGGGTTTTGACCTTGGGGCAGAGCCTCCTTTTATAAAACTTTGTTACTTCCCTTCCCCCTCCCTATATGGACATAGTTATATAGTAAAAAATCTTATAAATTGTAACTACATGTAAAAACACCCCCTTCCCTTTGGGTTGAAGATTGAAACAAAACTGACTGAAATGATCGTTATAATATTGAAGGAAACACTTTTCTTTCTATAGATTTCCCATTTACTAGCAAGCTAAAATCGAATTGTTCCTGTCTCACGTAAGTGAAATTGGGCAAAATACTCTTGGCAGTCTTAGCATTCTCACGGTGATTGCCTAAAATAATTGTCAAAATCATGTATTATAATTTTGCATAATAATTATTGTTATACAACTATTTCATAATGTTAACGGAACAAGGACCATAACCAATTTACCTTGACCTAAAATGCACTGCAGACTCACTAATATTATACATATATTATAACCAACACCAGTGACTGGTGAATATGGTGAACTCTCATTTAATGATTTCAGTTTGAAACAGGCTGTAATTATTCTTTAACACTACATCATGTACAAGTTAATATAATAACAATGTTCCAATTCCAATCAAAATTAATTATTATCCATTTTGAAATTTATAAGCAGTCTGTGTAGTCTGTGTAAACAACCTGTTATTTGATTTTTGTATTTCTTTTCCATTTCGAGCAGTCTGGGCTTGAGCCCTGTCTGGGGACATTGTATTGTGTTCTTGGGCAAGACTCTTTACTCTGACAGTGTCTCTTTCTTCTCAGGTGTATAAATAGGTACTGGCAAATTTAATGTTGGGGGGTAGCCCTGCGATGGACTAGCATTCCATCCACGGGGTAGTAGAAATAGTCCTAGTTGCATCATGCTACTGAAACTGGGATAAGCACTGGCCTGATGGGCTTCTTGGCTCATATGCAGACTTTACTTCCACTTCTGAGTTGCCATTTGCCTCTTTTTAAGAACGAATGCTGGTGCAAAATATTTCACATGAAAATGACTTGATTTTCATAAGAATGAACGTACAGGTGACTTACATTTTCATATGAATAGTTTTGCACAAAGACTTGTTTTGCCACAGAGGCAAAAGCCAACCTAGAATTGGCCTATTTATCCATGAGCTGGCTCAGAGAGCCTTTGATTTACATAAAATTCTATGGTGAAACAAACACAGGATTATGCTCCATTACAGTACCAAGCTACAAACAAGACCAAACACACAACACTCAATTGAATTTACTTACAGTGACTTTGCTTGCCATTTAAAAGTAAATTGAGATAAACTGTAGCGATGATTAATCATTGATGGATGTATGAGAAAGGCAAATGATTGATGATTACTGCTACTTTGTTTGCGAAAATAGATCAACTCAGCAATTCCACACGGCGGATAGGAAAATTCCATCTGCTCCTGGAACCAATCAAATTGTAGGATTTGTTGAATTCTGCCATCTCACAAACAGAAAAAAATAAAATGTATTACATTTGTATGGTATAGAAATTGCTTGACAGTAATTATTGTCGTGAAAATTCTATTTATGATTTGTGAACACCCACCTTTAAGAAGTATAGCACTTATAATGTGTAAAACTAAAATTCACTAAATTTAAATTATTTAACAACATAATTTTTACTTTTAGTATTTCTACAACTTATTAACCATGTACCATGTACACTGTCAAATCAAATCAAAATTGTTATTTTTAATCTTTGCTACCTGTTTTTTTTTTTCAAAAGGGGGACCTAGAATGCCATTTGAGGAAGAAATGGTAGGTTTGTTCACTTTATCTGTATTCTTGCATACAGTGTAGCACAGAAAATTTTGGCCGCTTTCTGTCAACAGAAAAACTCTTACTCTGCGAAAGTCAATTAAATAGTTTCATTACCATAGTGAAAAATGGTAGCCATTTTCATAATAATTAAACACAGTACAACTCTAGATTATTATTTATTTTCTCAATGGGCATTAAACATTTCCAGATGTTAAAGAGACATTAAAGTACCTATGAAGTGAAAAATAATTGGTGTTAATTTGAAAGGTCTTTCAAAGTAAAGAAGAATGACATTTTCCTTTTTGGAATAATTTTATCTTCTTTTGTTTTAGAGATATTGATGTTTTTGTACTGTTATGTTTTGCTGCTGGGTTCCCTGTGAAGACATATTTAGGTTTGTGCATGCGTAGAGGTGGCCTCTTTGAACGGAGACCAGGAGGACACTGAGTTAAAACCTCGGTTATGACAAGTTTACCTCGGCTTTTAGGTCAGTTTTAGTCCAAATTGTCAGTGTTTTTCTGAGAATTCTACCGTTGTAATATTGTGGCATCACTGTGAGTTGTTCTCATGGCTTATCGTGAATTAAACGTTCTGGTTAAAGTGAATTTGTCCATGGTTTGTCACCGTTCGCAGCTACATTATGCAAATGAGGAAAGTGATGATGTTATAAGAAGTACCACCAAAGAGTGAAAAATTGAATCAAAAACATATCTAGAAATGTTGGAGCAGTGTTCTTCAAACTTAGCACCAGAAATGTACATCATAAAGGAAACAAAATGAGACCTGTTGTGCCATTGCCATGACAACACTCTTAGCTCCAGTCTCTTTCTGTCAAAAACCAAATATTCTCATTTGCAACCCTTTAAAGTGGGATTGCATAATACAAAAACCTCAATATCTCTAAAACAGAGGAAGATATTCCAAAAAGGTAAATGGCCTTCTTCTTTGTTTTGCAAGGTCTTTCAAAGAAGCAGCCATTATTTTTCACTTTATAGGCACTTTAAACAGATCTAATTAGCTATGGTTCCTAACGATAGTCTCTTAAAGCACACCTGTAGGGTACGCTTGTAGGGTAAGTAGCTTCCATTGTTGTGAAGGTAGTGGTGGAAAGTGATTACTAAAAGACTAATGGAAATCTTAAAGGTGAAGGTCACTCCAAAGAATGTATATTTTTTGTCAACGCTAATAAAAACCTTGCACTAAGTTTAACCACTCACCAAAGTTTCGGCCTCTAAAGTGCAGGTTTTCCTTATGAAATTCGTCTTCAAAGAAGCCCAAAATTTGAGCATTGTTGCTGCCATTTTGACGCCTGAATGATATTGTCCGCGACCCACCCCTAATTCCCTGGTGTTTTTTGGAATATTTCAGAGCGAGCGAAAGCGCAGAAATAGACCCTATGCGCAGTAACCACAGACACAAGATCAGGTTTCAAGACATCATTTACTTAGAGTTGAATGAATGAGGGGTCAAAATATTAACAAAAGGAACTCAACCTGATGTGAAAAACTGATAATATTATTTCTTTACTGCGCGACAAAATGTCCCACAGAAGCTGAGAAAAAATGAATATGTGAAAATGAGTTACCGGTAATTATTGACTTCAGCGGACAAAACAAAACCAAATAGAACACAATTTCTGTTCTTGTACTATAACAGCTAACATTTGAGAAACCATTGGAAAGACATCTAAAAATCAATCTGAAAACAAGAAATCAAAAAATTTCTTCACTGTGTGACGAAATATTGCAGCGCTGTGAAAGAAAGATGAAAGTTGTAAATCAAAAGGCGACAAAAACAATCCAATTATTTTGAGATCAATCGTATTTCAACTGTGTTAAATTAGTGGCCACTTAGTTCTTTTCTCAGTGGTTCTGTAGTAGCTGAATAAGACTCCTAAAAATATATTTGAACGAAGTGAATAAACTGAGTGGAGGTCGCCATAAACTAAATATGCAGAAATCCAGCGTGCAAGTTACTGTTCACTTTTAAAATGCCTATGACATGAAAAATAATTGCTGCTTATTTGAAAGTGATTGTGATATCCAATCAGAGTAAAGTTGGTAATTGTTAATGTAAATATGGTGGAAATTCGGTCATTGCAACAAAATGTGGCGTTCTGAACATTTCAATTGCTCCTTTATTCGAAAATGGGGAATTACGACTGAAACTCCTGTTTCTCGTTATTAAAATACACAAGAAAACTACACACTGGACTTCTATTCGGATAGTAATAGTGAAAAGGAAGTTTATTTTGGAGGTAGAGAGACCGCCAGACCATGCGATTTGTCCAGTAATGCGATCTTTTAAGCCAATGAAAGCAGTTCGTTTTGTTTAGTTCATCGAAGAAATGGTACTGTTTTCCATTTCAGAGTGATTTATTGACATAGTGAGTATGAATGTTACCAGCCAGTAATGCTTGTAATTCACAAGATAAGTGTGTTCAGCAAAAATAACTTCTCGACTGTAAATTTTATTTTGTGACACGGAAAGAAAAGGAAATTAATGTCGTTACATGTTTGTTGTTACATGTTCATAAAAAAAACCTAAATATTTTTAAGCCTGATGAAATTAATAAACTCAGATTCCCTCAATGTACAGTTTATCTAGCTCTGAATGTTTACAGAACGCCGCTTGACCATCATCTTTTGCTTTCTTAAACTTTGGGATCAATTCCTTTCTGCAGTTTACGATTTCTTTTGGTAGGTCTGCCTATATTTTAAGACACTTTCCTTTTAGCTTCTTTGCTCTTGACATTACCAACTCTTTATCAGAATGTTGCAGAAACCGAGTGATGATCAGTCTTGGCTTATCTTGTGAAGGGTTGAGCCTCTGGATGCGATGAATTCTTTGAAACTTGATGGTATCACGTCACTGATATCCAGCTCATTCTGCACAAATCCAACTAACTCTTTGATGTTCTCCTCTGGTGCCAGATGTTTCTCTGATCCCATAAAAGCAAAGGTTTCCTTGTCGTTAATACATTTCCATGTAAAGCTTTTCAACCCTCAATGTTTTGATGTCTCCCTGAAGCTTCTTCACCCTCGCTGTTTTTTCTTGAAGAGATTTTTTCCCAGTGCTTCATTTTCTCCTTCACTTTCTCAGTTTTGAAGTTTGCAAAAGACATTCCTTTGTCTAACATCTTTAATGATGATGCGGTGTCTTTACTGAAAGATTCAAAGCATTTGACCTTCTCTTGCAATCAATTAACCTTTCCATTGACAACTTTCATGTAGCTTTCAAGATTGTCCGGTTTCTTTTCCATTTTATCAGGTTTCTCTAAAACTAATTCAATCTTGGGGATGACTTTTTTAACTACCTCAGACGTTGCGACAACATTATCACTTTTGCTTTGCAACTTTGTCTTCATGTGTCTTTTTATTTGGCTTTCTTCTCCAGTGGGGAAGGAGAATCTTCTTCAGACGATAATGACTCACTTCTCCAAGGCGGTTCGGTTCTCTCTGTGTGGGTATTTCGTTTAAACTTTTCTACCTTCTGTGCCGTGTAACTAAGGCTGTACATAATTTTTACCCAGGCAGTGAGGCCTGGGTTTAAATTTTGGCTCCGTGTTTTTTTTTCCACGTTCAGTCACAAATCACCATCTGGTCTCTAAAGCGCATGTGCCACCTGTGTATGCATACAGCACATGGAATTTACAGAGGTTGTCGTCGAGAAAAGATAGCACAGATTCCATGAATTTTAGGGCGATGAAATCACATACAAACGAACACACTGTTCAAGGTAGACCAACACTAAAGGATGTTAAGCATTTTCGGAACGGGTCGCTGCAAGCCTTATGAGAGATCAATTTATGAGCGAACATTTTGAGTGAATCATGAATCATGTTATACCAAAGGAGTCATCAACCGGGGCTATGAATTCATCTGTTCGAGTACACATAAGTAAAATGCTCTGAGAAACTTTGTAAAGTGTAATAAAGATAAATTCTCGAACTAAACGATATTCTCTCGTTATTTGCATGTAACAGAGTTATGTGTCTTAACAAGAGTGAAACTCATGTAGCGAATTATTGTACATTTAAGCTGAAAGAAACTAATGTATGTTGACCCCAGCAAAACAATTCTTGGCTTGCACTGTCATGCAATCCTGATGCAATAAAAAATTTATTCGAAAACCATTTAGTGGATTAAATCAAGAAATTGTGATGTTATAGGAGATTAATAAAGATGACACTCCTTGCATTTTTAAGTCTGTGCATTTTCCCAAGCTCAGATATTCGTTGAAATATTTTGCACAAATTTACAGAGACCAGTATGGAACTGCCATGTTGGTGTACCTCCACGGTACGCCTACATTGCGGCCGGAAAATATCTGGAACTTACTTTGGCTATCTAGGCGACTGATTATCTGTACTGAACAAACAAACATTTACATAAGCACTTTTCCTAATGCTTTAACTTCTAAATGGGCTAAAAATCAGGAGATAATATATGATTTCGACAACCGCGCTCGTAGGTCTATGTCATGCATTGCCATAACTATGAAATTCAAAATGTCTCGCTTGCTTGAGAAACGCAACTAACAATGACAAAGGCTAAGGAAAGTAGACTGAAATGTATATAGGTTGATATAAAGACCTTGACTCATTTCACACCCTAAAGACTTGCAAACGAGTAATAAGCAATTAATCGATTCCAAGAAATGCAATAAAAAGCAGAATAGCTTAAGCACATTTTGATTGAATTTCATACAACTTCAAATGCAGAACATTTAGCTCAATTGCAATATAGATATTGCTTCTCAGTATAATGACTGCCTGGGTACATGCAGCAAAGCGTCTAGTTTTCTAATGGAGCTAGCAGGAACACGTCTTCACTCTTACCATGCTTGACCCAGTCTCCTTGTCCCTATTAGTAATATCGTTGGTATTTAGAATTAACTCCTGTTAAAAAAGGTTGTTATATTGTTAGTGTTGTAAGCTATGTTGATTGGTTTTGTAATTTGTAATTTGTAAGTTTTGACGTGAGTAACTTTAGTTTTTGTAACATTGTACATAAAGTGTAGTATCACAGTCAAAGCAAAAAAAAACAAAAACCAAAACAAACAAACAAAAAAACTTGGCATCAAAAATGTACATTACAACATAAGAAACAAAATGACACCCATAGTTTTGTTGCCATGGAAACTCTCTTGACTCCAGTCTCTTTCTTTCAAAAACCAAATATCCTCATTTTTAACCCTTAAAAGTGGGACAGAGGGTCCTGCTTGGAATAGACATGCTTCCCATATTGTCTTAACTCTCATCATTAGATTGGCTGGAGTAGATGGTTCTTGGTTAGCACAAAAACTGGGAATTTCAGTTTAATTAAGACAGGACCAGTGGCAAAACTGTTGTTATGGCAACAGCACAACAGGTGTCATTTTGTTTCTTTTGTGATGAACATTTCTGGTGCAAGTTTGAAGAACACTGCTTCAATATTTCCAGAGATATTCTTTATTCAGTATTTAACCGTTTTAGTTGGAAACCTCATGACATTATGATTTTCCTAATTTGTGTAATACCAAAATGTCAATATCTCTAAAATGAAGAAGGATATTCCAAAAAGGAAAACGCCATCCTTCTTTATTTTGAAAAACCTTTCAAATAAGCAGGAATTATTTTTCATTTTATAGGTACTTTACAACCTTAAATTCCCAAATACAGGGAACCAAATGAAAGAAATGTGAAAGGAAGTTCAATAACAATAAATTTTCATTCAGGCTGAGGTGAAGAAACCTATTTAAAAGGAAAAGAATGTTCAAAATTTTTCAGTCTTGCTGCGATGCTTGACCACATGTTCAAATTAATTCTTCGCGCTAAAGGGAAAGCTTGTGTTTTTGCGGACCAATCCATTCATTTTAATGCCCATGGCTATACCAATGGTTCCAAAAGTTGAATTTTTTACCATTTTTGTTTCTTAAGTCTGTAAAGCTGTTTTAAATCTGCAATCTGTATAAATCTATTCCAAACTTACTTCAAAGCACACTGATCTTCATGTTTTTGCGGCGGCTGTAGGAAGAAAAGATTATTCACCAGAAAAGTTTGAGGACTCTGTACTCCTTGATCTGCCATTCGGAGGCCACCTTAATTATATCCCAAAGCAGTAATTTCTCCGTGCTAGGATTGAAAACAAGACCTTGGAAGGTTTTAGATTTGGCCGGTAACGCGCCATGATTACCTGCAGTGAGCGCACAATTTTAAGAAGGAAAACAGTACTGTCTTTCTAGGATCTATAAAGTCCTCTGAAAATATGCTAAGGAAGTCCATTCTGATTGGTTTATTTGTCCTCAAGAACAATAGTACAATAAGGGAATCCAAAAGTCTTCAGGGAGGGTAGGAAAGGCAATTGTCCCCACATGCTTTTTTTTTGGCGGCTACGCATTGGAGGGGTTTTTGCACAGGTGGTTATGGTAATAATGGTGGTTATTGGTAATAATGATGATAATAACAATAACAATAACCACAACCAGCTGTTCTCCTTCATCTCTTTTTCCACTGTCCTCCTCCATGTTTCTTTCAGTCTGCCTCTCTTTCTATGGCCATCAGGGGTCCACCTGAGGGCAACTCGTGGTAGTGCTGCTGTTGGCATGCGTAGCACATGACCAATCCATTTCCATCTCTTTCGGCAGACTTGCTGTGTGATTGGTTCTGTTCCTGTTCTTCTGCGCAACTCATAGTTTGAGATTGTTTGGGGCCAGTATATAAGGAGAATCCTGCGAAGGCACTTGTTCTGGAAGACTTCTAGCTTGTGGCTGATGGTTTTGGTCGTCTTCCTGGATTCTGCAAGATACAGTAGAGTGCTTAAGACATTGCTTTTGAAGAATCGGATCTTTGTCTTCTGGCTGATGTTCCTGGATCTCCAAGTGCCTGGAAGTGAGGCAAAGGCCTGGCTTACCTTTGAGATCTGGACTAGGATCTCTTCTTCTCCAACTCTGCCGGTGGACACCTTAGATCCCAGGTTGGTAAAGTGATCAGCCTCATCTACCACTTCCCCATTCACCATGATGGATTTATTGGTTCTGCCACTCATCCTCAGATGCCTTGTCTTCTTAATATTGATCTTCAGGCCTAAGTTCCCTGCTGTAGTTGCCAAGGCATTGGTCTTGGCCTGCATGTCCTGGTGTCGACGGGCGAGCAGCGCAATATCATCTGCATAATCAAGGTCTTCCAAGACACTGGTCAATGTCCATCTAATCCCTCTTCTTCCACCACTAGTCACTTGTTTCAAAACCCAGTCGATCCCCAAGATAA
>Ga0126338_10001873_pt1 | contig 14047 bp, 13 predicted proteins | sample OrbCmetagenome_2_FD_92529 | JGI IMG/M metagenome (GOLD analysis project Ga0126338, IMG submission 92529) | Coral microbial communities from Petempiche,Puerto Morelos, Mexico - Orbicella C C metagenome | ecosystem: Host-associated > Invertebrates > Cnidaria > Coral | place: Petempiche,Puerto...
AATTAGCATTTTTGCCTACTTATTATTCAACTTGCTTTGTAATCATTCATTCAACTGAAGATGACAGAAGCTCTGTCGAAACATGTCTTGCAAACTTAAAAAATTGGTCGTTTTCCTTAAAAATTTTTATGGAGTAGCGGTTACCGTATAATGAGCTCCAAATGGATGATATGCTTGTCGTTGCCATAGAGTAAAAGAGTTTCGAGACAGGAGTCAACACCAACTTATTAACCCTGCTCCTATCTCAAGACTCTTCAACTCACTTGGGCCGTTTGTCAACTATACACAATCGTCCCTGTTTTCTTTGACGTCACTCCTCATCTCCTCTTTCTGCCGGATCGGGATTGGTTTCCTGACTTGTTTGTGATCCCTTTTCTAAACCCTTGACATTTTTTTTCTACAGTGAAACTTGCATTAAGCGGACCCCATATTGAGTGGACACCAGCTTGAATCCCAAAATTTTCCTCCTACATTTACTGTAAAATAAACCGGGATTCAGCGGACACCTCTGTTAACAGGACGCAGACAACAATATTAAGCCATTGTTGCACAAAATCTGCAATAAGCGGACGCTTCAAGGGTTTTCTGCTTCTAAAAGCTCAGCTCAGACTCCTTTAACATTGTTCAGTGATATCGTTTCAAAGCTGAATAAATTATTCCAGATTGATGCAGTGACTGACTGAACATTGTGCTATGTTCAGCCTTTGATCGTACACTGTGTTACGCTGGTTACAAAAGGCTTAATAATTAACTATGATTGCACAATATGCTAGAACCTGTTTAGAGCGGACACCCTGTATTAAGCGGACGCTAGTGAGGTTCCCAAGGGTGTCCCCTTAATACAGGTTTCACTGTATTGAGTAGCCTGTGTGAGTTAAAACACTAAGGGAGAATTTGCCGTTATACATGTAGATGTGTCTGTTCAAAATATTTTGTTTCCCTTGCCTTTTTCTATACTCAGTTTGGTTAAGCCATATCATGGTACCCTTTTCTACAAGTACACTCCTCAAGCATTAAATGTTACGGTACCCCTTTCGAGGGGAGCTTTCCAGCCCATTCCACTTTAATTTTTGGTCATCCCCTTACAATCCCGGGGGCGTTCAGGAACCCTTTTGTCAGCGGTCTCATACAAACGCTGGATTCCTGTCTTCCCACGCATACGTAAGCACCAGTTTCAACAGGTACTGTACCCAGGTGCGTATTTGCATTTGTGTTTATGTTAACACAGTAGCACGTGTACTGTACCCTTACGTTTGCTTATCATACGTGAGAAATAAGCCTAAAACGATAATTTGGTCTGCTGCTGTTGTTCGTAATATCCGACATCATAGTAAGTTTAGAAAAGTTTGAAGCGCATAGTTTGAGCTGTTTTGCGCGTCGCATTCTAGCGTTAATTCTAAAAGGTGTACCGCGCGGTGGCCTCATGGTTAGTGCGCTCGTTTCCGGATCGAGCGGTCCGGGTTCGAGCCCTGGCCGGGGACATTGTGTTGTGTTCTTAAACAAGACACTTTACTCTCACAGTGCCTCTCTCCACCCAGGTGTTTAAATGGGTACCGGCGAACTTAATGCTGGGGGTAACCCTGCGATGGACTAGCATCCCAACCAGGGGGGAGTAGAAATACTCCTAGTCGCTTCATGCTACAGAAACCGGGATAAGCTCCGGCCTGGTGGGCCAATTGGCTCGTATGCTGACGGCTTTACCTTAAGTTACCGCGCGCAAAGCTATGTAGTCTGTGCAGCTACAATGTCTCACTGTTGCAGCCGCAGCTGCTAAAATAGAAGTCCGCTACCAAAACTGGGCCATAAACCTGAAATTAAGCCGACTTTCTGGTCGTAAATATATACCTTGGGCTTATCATGAAAACGTTTATGGTAAATCGACTGAAACTGCATTAAGATGATGAACCACGAGTTCTAGTTACAATATTCTTCTTCAGTTCTTACGGAACCGATAGATTAAGGCATGCCGTAAATGCTGAGACTAAAAAGGCACATATTGATATTTTTAGTCTTCGGTTCAATTTGAATTTCAAGAGCCCCTAGGTTGAGTGGCAATCCCCCAAATGTTAGACATTTCCTGTCTTTCTGAGTTGTCAGAAGATATGTTAATTTTTTCGCGCTAGGACAACCTGTTCCGGTTAACTCTCTTTTCTGCAAAAAAAATGTCGCTTGTTGTAATTTTATTAATTATTATTTTTATTACTTCAAGTTCTCTGTGACACAAGGATGTCATAGATGTAAAATAAGTCCTAATGTCTTCTTCTTTAGTTAAATTTCTTTGCGCAGACTGGAGGAGGTAAGGCGCGTCACAAAAGAGCCCACTTCCTGCACACGAGCAATATTTGTAGAGAATAAAGCAATTTATAAAGCCGTCAGTGACGACAGCGCCAAATTGGAAGTAGAGTTCTGAATACATGAATAAATTAGCATTTAGGATGCAATATATCTGGCGGCGTATTTGGGCAGCCACAAAGAAACCGCAGCAAAAACCGCCAACAACGCCAAATATCTCTCCCAGCAACCAATCAGATCACCGCGAACTATTGTCATGCAAATATACCCTTATTTGCATATCACGTGACCACATCTATTTCGCAGTCCGTGCATGTTCTGTGGTTCAGAAAGGTTTATCAGCCATTTTGAGTTTTGTTTTCGATTTTAACTGAGGTTTTGAAGTACATTACGACTCCGAGATGAAGTGGAGTTTTCTGGAAACGATTTTTGTGTTTATAGCCTTCCTACGGGTGAGTATTTTTGAGTTAATATTTCGTTCGCATCGAATTTAGGGGCCACAAAACGCTGACGCAAACAGTTGTAATAGAAAAACGAGATTTGGGTGATTATCGCAAAGAAACGTCGCTTTGGCGTTTGTCGCTCGAAACGGGACAAATAGTTCCATGAAAAGCGTTATTTAAGAGTCGGGGATTGTTATTCGAACAATTTAGCCCGTTTCAAAGCTAAATTTAGGCTGTATTTTTTAGTCTATATCAAGCTTTAATGTTCCCGTTTTCCTTTGCTGCCCGAGGCAAATATAAATCGCTCGGTACCTTCCCTTCGCTTCAGTCAGTGCGTAATGTTCTTCCAACCAAGGTCACTTTGAGGGACGAACGGTGAATGTTCTAAGCGATGTCAAGTTTTTGAATTCCTTTTTGAGAAAAGAGGATTTTTGAATCAACTTTATGAGCTGATAACTTACGCATGTTTGTCCTCTCCAGTGCAGTGTCGAAAGTTGTAGGATACTGTTAATATCAAGCTAAATACACATTGCTGAAATATAACCTGACTAGTTTGTAAATAGCTACATGCGGGCGCAAAGATTGAATTGAAAGTCTTTGATTGGGAGCGAAAAATTTGTGCTCGTCCTAAGCTAATTGTGTTTACATTCAGTCGGCCGTATGTCGTGTATCGTATTACACTTCTACACCATTTTCAAACATCGCCTTCAAAAAGCGCGCATTTTTAGTCTTATATCGAATCAGTAATATTGCCTGGTGAAAAATAATAAAACCCAGTAGCATCTAAGGCTTAGTTGGTTTAGAACTTCAAATGAAATTCAAGACAAAACATTTTTGATAGTATAGACTGAAGATGTACAGTTAGATGTTGAACAAGACTTTTCTAATTTTTTTTTTTTGTTACAAGTATGCAGTTAAAAACGATACCCACAAATATATTTTACCCAAATCATTTTCCAATTCAGTCCTGTATACAATATATAATATCTTCCGACGAAGTAAATTGAGTAGTTTGTATGCATTTCCATGTACCAGTTTCATGTAGAACTTGACATTGAGTTGTCAAAATAAAAATGAATACATAATTTTTCGGCTTTTTAAAACTAAAGGCATTACATATCAAACAGGATTGTATGTCTGTCATAGTTTCTTTCACTTTAGATTGATCATATATCAGGTGATATTGATTTTGTTCCTTTTTACAGTTATTCTGGAGTCTTGCAGTCCATACATATACATCCAATAATAGATATGTTGGAAAATCATAAATCACCTAGCTAACATGTTGTCTTGTGTAACAAACATTGGCTGGTTTATTCATGAATACTGTGTGGTTCAGGTTTTTGTTGGCATTAATTTTATGCTTCTTCATTATTTTGTCTGAATATTTGAGATCAGTTTAATGTGTTCGCCAGTTGGATGTATTTAGAGAATTGAGTCCTGCGGTGTTTATGCATGCAAACTTCATCGTTATAGGCTAAAGTATGTTTACAGCATGTTTTATTATTAACGTTTAAAGTTCATTCTTAATTTTAAGACTGTGTCCAGTTAATTAACTCTTTAAAGTCATAGGTGCGAATATGAGGTGTGAAGCTATTGATAGAAACTGAATGAGGAAAATCTTGCTACAATCCAAACAGCAATAATAATTATTACTATTGTATTTTTAGGGTGCAGTATTACTCTGCAATGCCCTCAACATCCCCTGGTGTTATTTTGTTTTGGGCTGTAATAAATTATTGATCTGAGTTCCATCCCTTTTAATTATTTGTGTTTTTCACAAACTTTCTTTTCAATGTAGCATGTATATATGTACATGTAGGAAAGTCTATGAAAGTTTGTTTGGCACAGTTTTCATTTCAGCTGCAGTAGCAGTCTAGTTTGCAAAATTTGCATAACAGTAGTTGGGTGTCTGCTATTGTGAATGCTGATATTTGGGATCTTGCTGTAAGATCTTTCCACAATTCTGAGAGCATCAGCAAGTCACATTTACTATTTATTTATCTTGAGAATGTTGCAAACCAGAGACTTCTTCAATCTGCAATTTGTAAACTTTTAAGTATTCTCTCTAGCTAATCATACATACATGAATATTGCACCAGAAGTCGTGCATGTAGTTTTAATAACAAACTGTAACTTTTATCTCAAAATAGTGTTTCTTAAAGCAAGCCAAAGACTTCTCTGAGTTCTTTTTCAAATTTTAGAGAGTCTGGACACATTAATTTCTTAATATTGACCAGGTTCAGATAGTGAAGAAAAGAGTTTTGTTTTTCTCTCCTTTTACAAACATATTTTTCCTCTTTGAGCAATTCTAGCCTTTTATTGAAAGTCCTGAGTGTATGTCTGGTACGGATGCATGCACAATCAGTTTCCATTGGAAAGGTTGATTAAAATTTGAAGGAGCTTTTTGGTTAGATTTGAAGCTAGAAACTACATGCAGTAACTGGCACGGAAATTAAGCCAAGGCTGAATCAGTTTGTTTTTAACCAATCCACAAAGAGGCTGGAATGCCCTTCTTTTTGAGCAGCATTTAATATATTTGGCTTGGCTTTGTTACAGGTTGGTAGTGCTCTTGTGGAATCTAACCTCAATGATGACCTGGATTACGATCCCCAAGTAGCTATCAGTTGTGATAAAGTGACACGGCATGTCGATGTCAACACTGGAGACTGGATTGCAGACAAAAATTCCACCAGGCTTTGTACTACTGACAAGACTAAAATCTTGGAGTAAGAACTGTGGATTTGACATCATCATCATCATCATCATCATCATCATCATCATCATTATTATTGCTATTTTTATTATTGTTTATTTATTTATTTATTTATTTATTTTTTTGAGGAATTAAGTGGCATGTTTGAGTGAAATTGGAAATGGATTTGATTTCAAAATTCTCTTTTTTAATAGGTACTGTAAAGCTATCTACCCTTCAAAGGATGTCAGGAATGTTGTTGAAGCCAACAATCGCGTTTTGGTGGACAATAGTTTGGTTACTCCATATCGCTGTCTTGGTGAGTTGCTTACAGGCAAATTGTTCAACCAAATTTGCAAAATGCTTGGCCTTTCAAATGACAATGTGTGTCATTGATTGATGTTGTACTATGCTTTTTCACCAGTGGGCAATTTTGAGTCTGATGCCTTGTTGGTGCCTCCAAGATGTCGCTTTGAGCACATGCATTTCAACACTGATTGCCAAACTCACGACCAGTGGCATGAACGAGCCTCGAAGAAGTGTAACAATGAGGGCATGGTCCTGAAGGACTATGGTGTCCTAATTCCATGTGGTGTGGGAACATTCACTGGCGTGGAGTTTGTTTGCTGCCCTAATGATGCCAGTGAGAATGCCACTGATGCTGTCAAGATTGTCCCTGTTTCAGAAGCTGCAAGTACTTCTGAACCAATGAGTGTCTTAGAGCACTTGAAGGTGGAGATTAGCAAGTTTGCAAAGCATGTGGAAGGAAGTTCTGTTGGTATGTTTCTTTTATTGTTTTAGAGCTTGTTCAAGGATGAATAACATGTTTTGTTCTAGACTGCTGCAATAAATACTCTGCAGGACTGATAAATAAATGTTTTCACTAGATACTGTAGTTCTGTAACTTGCATGGCAAGCTTTCAAACACATACGGCAGGTGTACAGGTAGTTATCTTTAATTTTAACCTTTATGGCAGGTATGTATAATCTAGGACAGGTTTCAACATTGTGCAACAGAGCTGGTTAGTGACATGTCAGATTCTACTAGCCAAAATGAAGTAACCACTGGTCATATCTTATAATCTCAAGACAAGACTTGTGGAAAATCTGGCAGTTGTTTTATTTTAAATGTCTCGCTACAGCTAACAAGTTCTTGATTTATAACCTCTTTCTGTCATAAGAGAGGTTAAACTGAATTAATTTTGATTTTGAGTCCTAGACTTTTGTATTTTCCAGTTTGTTCAACTTTTAGATAATTTTTGATGATGCAAATGAGAGCTTCATGAAAATGTGTGCTGAGCCTGATTTTCATCAAGTATCATAAAATTGTATTGCTATTTTTCGCAAGCCAAAGAGGCTGGTCGAAATACAAAATGTACACGTACAAGCCAAATCTGATATTTACAACTATTACATCTACTGTTAGTCTTGATCACCGTGGCATGCACAATGTACATGCTGGTCACAGTTTGACTTGAGAGTTCTTTCATTTATTAATGTCTTGTTGACTTCTGTAGGCTGTGACAGAAAGAAGTATCATGATCTCCGTGACAAACTGGAGAACACTCATCGTGGGAAAGTTAAGACACTGATTGAACACTGGGAGCAGGCTGAGAAGCGCTACAAGCTGCTGAAAGCTAGTGATGAAGATCAGGCAGCTAGTTCAATATCTGGTGAGCTTTTCTTTCTTGCTATCTTAATTTGTTTTCATCCTTGTTTTTGTTTTATGTTTTAGAAAAAGTCATTTCTTTTCTTGCAGTGTGGTTTACAAGTCCCTTAATAGTTGTTAATTGCTATTAGAGATTTAATGATAAGTACTGTGACTTGAGTTCGCATTGTATTGCTGTAATATTGACAAGCACACTAAGTTGAGAATAAAGAAAATCCTCAACCTGTGCTCCTCCCTAAAGACATCTTGATGGGTAGGCAACACGCATCAGAAATTACATTTGCAGTGTTTGCATGGGAATCCAATAGCAAAAAAAGTTTCATAAAAATCTAATTCCGAATAATTTATGAATAGCAAAGTTAAGACACTAGGCTCTGCAGTTGAACCTCCCATAATGGGACACCCTTACTCTATTTCTCTTATTGTTTACTTGCAGAAGAACTTGAGAACTTCAAGAAGTCACTGAACACATATGATGAGCAGGCCAAGCTGGAACGTGCCCGACTGAAAGAGGAACATCATCAGTGTATGCAGATTGACCTGAATGACAAGAAGAATCAAGCATTGCGTGACTTTGTTGTTGCCCTGCAGGAGGTGCCCAGAGATGGTAACAAGATTCTGGAAGCAGAGCAGCGCTTTGTAAGAACATGCACTCAGGATCGCTTGCATAAGTAAGTTGGTGATTACACATAAAAAGATATTCATTGAAGACGATTTGTCATTGTGGCATTGTAAGTACATTTACTTTCTCTGTTTGAATGAGTGTCATAAATAAGATACAGCAGTCAGACTGGTAATATGCCTTGTGAAAATAAAATAAAAGATGTTTATAACTTGGGCACTTAATAAGAATTAAATTTACCACTGAAAGAGCCTCCTGGCTCTTGAGATGCAAAGGGTGAAATTCACTGAAAAAAAAAACTATATACATATATTTCTAAAAAACTGGAGAAGAACACAGGCAATTTTTCCTATTTAGGGTAGACAAGGAATCTTTTTTTTTTGTGCAAGCAGTTGAGAGGCCAGGCAATCTTAATATTCTGTGTCCAGCTTCGTGTAGTTAGATCAGGTCTTCAGACAATTTGTTGTCACAAAGAGTGGTGGTACATGTACATTTAAACAAGGGTAACACTAATTGATTACATGAAACAAAGTCTTTGTAAATAATTCCATTACATGGTTACAAATACACTAGAATAAAAACACAACAATTTTACTGTGTACCAGCAAGTTAATTTTTTTGCACCCAGGGTACATCATGTTGTTAATTATACATGTGTAGATCGACAGTTCCTGTTCGAGATTCTTACACTTAATTTGTTGTTTCACAAGCTCAGTAATTTATTTGGAATCGTTTGTACTAAGTGATGACTGTTGTGACATTTCAGCTTACGCTACTTTGAGTACATGCAGAAGCACCACCCAGAGAAGGCCGAAGAATCAAGAGAGGCCCTGCAAAACCACCTCAAGAACATCAATAACCTGGTCAATGAGTCTATGATTCTGCTGTACAAACTTCCCGAGATCGCTCGTCAATTCCAGATTGATTTACCTGACTGGATTCCAAAACCACCTGCCTTGGTAAATAATGAAATTCAGTACAGCTCATTAATTATATATTAGATAATATTTTCAGATGTCTTATTAAAGAGTTTTTCATAGGGCATCACCGCATGTATGTTTCTAAGACCCAACGGGACTCGTTGAGAATGAGAAACCGTTTCTGCAAACATTATCTTTAAAACCACAAATAAGGGATTTGTTATTTCGACTACTCTTTTTTCCCGTTACTGTATCATAGGATCTGCTTCCTCAAACTTTGGTGTATTTTCCTAGTGCAGCGTAACTGATGTCATAAAGTTTTATTCTAAATCATTGTTTTAATGTCTCTCCATTCGGATATTAAGTTGCTACAATGTAATTTAGAAAACAGTCCTAAAAAAATACGTGCTGATTGGTTAAAAATCGTGTTTCTATAACTCGATGGAAACACAGAACTAGCACGAGCTGCTGACGTAATGATGGCACGAGCAAAGAGAATGTACACTTTGATAATCAAAGCTAACAAATTGTTTTCCTTTTTTTCGTCGCGGTATTTTCTAAAAGAAATAGAAAACATGTTCTCTGTGTTTCTATCGAGTTATAGAAACACTCGAGAAAGTTTGGGAAAACTCGAAAAAGCCGTGGAAACACTCGCCTGCGGCTCGTGTTCCCTCGGCATTTCTCGTTCTCCCAAACTTCCACTCGTGTTTCTGTAACTCGATAGAAACACGGCACTTGTTTTCTATTTCTTAAATTGCACAACAGTTTGCATGTTATTCTTAATCAATATTTATAATCATGGTTATCTGACCCCACAGATTGTTAAATAGCAAATACGTGTAAGATAAATCTTGACGTAAAACAGACATCAAAATGGCAGCTCTTGTGGGACATTGTACACAAAGTATGAAGCACTAAAATATCAAGACAGCTGGATGTATCCCTCAGTCCTTAAGTGTAGCTACATGTACATGTAAATGTACGCAGGTATTTTGTGTTCGCATTTCATGAAAGGGGGATTGTGGGGATAACCCACTGCTTATACTATGCGCCTAAATGTATGCTTATTCTCATTATTTTGTTCATGAACAGCCAACAGAGGCACCAACAGTGGAGAAAAGCTCAGCTGCGAAGGACCCTACAGACCCACCAAGTCAACCAGAAGATAACACAGGTGCAACAGGTTTACCCTCTGCAGATGACAAGGAGGATGAAGACCTGAAACCTTCAGGTGAGTTCATAGCGGTAATTCTAAAAAATTCATAAGCAGGCCTGCTGTTAGTAACCAGCAGCCAGCTACTATGTGAGAGTCATGAAGGGTAAATCTTGGAATTCATTTGCGGATTTATGAGACTTAAAATGGCATATCCCAGTCTCCAAAACCCGCTTACAATATATCTTGGTAAAGATTAATTAAGTCAAGCAGGTCATTCTGGATTACGCATTTAAATGACTCTCATCCGCGGCGGAAACGGCGGGAAAATATTTTCCTCTCCCGCTTTAACTTTCTCTAGCCCCCACTAACTGTCCTTGGGTCTCCGAGGATGGAGGATACTTTACACTTGACCTGGTCTTAAAAATGTAATAAAAATGGTTAGGAAAACACCGATCCAAATGATGACAGCGACTGCAGAGAATGGATGGATGGTCACAGTGGACATACCTAACCCTTCTGCTCGCAGAGCTTTAACAAAAAGGTGAACAAAATTGTTTTGGTGATCTGTCTTGTTCTGGCTTTACTGCAGGTGCATTTGCTGCTAGGAAGATGGACGATGATGATGATCCTGAAGACGTGTCTGAGAACGAGGAAGCGGTGTTCAGGAAGTCCCACTCACGGGCCACTTTCTCTGCCGTCATTGGACTCAGCTGCGGGGCCCTTGTCATCATGATCATCATTGTGGTTGCCATGGCCATGCGCCGGCCGCGCCCTAACAACAACACCAAGACGGTGCTTGTCGACACGGACACCGAGGGTGCATCAGAAAAGAGCCACCTTGTCAACATGCAGGAGAATGGCTATGAGAATCCCACTTACAAGTTTTACGATTACTGAACATAACTGGCTACCAGTTGCGCTTACTAGAAGGAATTTGCGAAATTCTCGTAGCTGGTGTTAGACTTGTTTTCATTAACATCTTTGATAAGTGATGACCGATTTTTGACTTGACTGCGTTCGAGATTCACTGATTGTATTTATATATGATGTATTTTGGTAGATGATGTAGCAGGGCCTTTCAGAGCACGAGTGAAGGGTATTTAGTACTTACAAGGCGAAGTAACTTTTTATAACCATAATCTTTCTCCAGTGCTATTTCACGATAGGGTTTCGTTTTAAAAGCAAAGAGCTACTTGACTTCCAGGCAATAATGGACTCGTCTTTTCTTATCGGCGCGTTAAACTTGTTCCCGTGGTTTCCACGTTGACTGGCATCTGCACCTGTACTACAATTATTAAATACGATTCACTTTGCCAAGGTTAGATTGCGCGTCCAGCTTTTCTCCATGTTCGGCATAGAAGTCAGCTACACAAAGTCGTTCTTTGCAATTTGATGAATGAAACCCTCTCATGTTAATGTCTGGTTGCAGATTTTATAGCTGTAGTCTGGGGTGTAAAGAAAATAGATGTAGCAATATTTAAACCCAGTGCTTTCTTTGAAAACGTAACCGCAGTATTTATTGGGCAGAAAGCCGTGAGAAAATTCGTAAGTTATCTTTCATCCCGTCAACGGCTGCGGCGCCAGCTTTCTGTGTAGTGTGTAGGCCCCATTTACAGCCGCGTGGCGAAAGTGACCCGCGTTAGGAACGCGTTTCGAACGCGGAGTAGTGAAAATCAAGCCCCCGAGCCAGCTCCAACGGCTAGCCGTAGTATGGTGTCTGCGTAAAGAGGGAGATGAGTACCTATAGAAGAACGATAGAGACCTATCTGAGAGGTGCCTTGTTTATCGAAGAGAGAGTTGTTGACTCGCCAATGTGCGCATAAACGAGATCGACGCTGTCGGATTTGCTGTATTCTACAGTCGACATCGGCACTCGTATCATCAGCATAAACAACATCAAGAGCAGCAGCAACAACAACAACAGCAACAGCATCAAGTGCATGAACATTGACAACAACAGCAGCAGCATCGTCAACTTCAACAAACTATAACAACAGCAGCAGAAACAACGGCACGAGTAAAACAACATCAAAATCATTACCCGTAGAAGCAGCATCATGATCAGCAACAAAAAACCAATGACAGCAGCAGTATCAACAACAGCAACAACAAGAGCAGAAACGACAGCACGACTTAGAACATCAAAATCATTACCCGTAGAAGCAGCAGCATGATCAGCCACTAAAACCAACAACAGCAGCAGCAACAACAACAACAACAACAACAGGAGCGGAAACGTATTATCATCAGTCATCATCATCAACAGCCGCCGCCGCCGCAGCAGCAGAAGCAGTAGCAGCAGCAGTAACACCACCACCACCAACAACAACAAACAGCAGCAGCAGCGTCAGCTACAAAAAAAAACAGCTAGTAGTCTCGTCTCTTCGTGTTATGCTAATAGCAGATACTACAACTGTAAGCACCTTTGATTGTTTTTCGACCTTTTAAATACTTACAATAAATCATTACCTTCTATAAGCATAAAAATTAATACTTGTAAAATTGTGCAGCGTGCTGTACTCCAAGAAACAAACGTTCCAAGGGGCCTTGAAAGTTGTAAAGCACAGGGATTTGGCTAATAAAGATTGCATTTTAGTACCTTAATTTTGTGTGGACGGGTCTCCATCGAAACGAGATCTGTTTTTTTTTTTTTGGATAAACGGTTCGTTCCCTGAGCTGCTCGATTACAGCTACTTCAGAAGGTCTCGTTCGATATATCTGTATTCTAACGTTGCTGAGGCTTTCAGGACAAAACTGCAATTCGTTCAAGTTTCCTTTGTCTCTAAGGAGGGGTGACCCCGGGCTGAAATTCGTCATGTTATCAGCTACGAGTGGAAAATGTAATGTATCCTTGCTAACACTTCGCGTGCAAAAATACAAATTTGTAGATTTTGCATACACCGATGTTCAAAAATTCCAGTAATACCTATCGGTCTTGTGGCGTACGTTTTACGGCTTTCATCACACAACGTAACTTGAAGTAACTGTATACCGGACGGTAGGTCAACGCACGAAGCCAGAGAGAAAAGACAATCCACTTGGAGACTAGGTGGGAGACAATTTTCCACCACCCCGTTTCTTCGCCCTCTCATTTTTGCGGCGTAGATGCTTCCTCCGTCTTGTAGGCTAGGATAAACCGGGATCCCAAAACGTCAATTTAGCCATTAAAACTTTAACTTATCAACTGTTCCACGCAATTACGCTTACGACACTTAGCTCGTTATCAAACCCTCACTCGGAAGCAAAAAACAGAACTTTACTAATATTTCCCCAATATGGACCTCCCGCTAGTTAAGTTTACTAACATACACGTTTTTCACGACGTGATCACTCTAAGATGCCACCAACGAAAAAAAAAAAAGAGAAACGACACTAAGACAACGTTAAAGTTTATTTCATCATTCATGTACATCATGGAATGATAGACCACGACCCAACAATGTAAAGACGCTTCGAAACGTTTTCGGTAGAATTTATAGAGCGCTTTCACTCACGTGGCCAGCAGTCACAATTTTACTGAGCAAATGAAAATCTTACACGACAAAAGAGTTCAACTCCTACAAGATTGGTTTAGGACACCAATATGGCCGCTGTTTTATTGTTTTGGTGCACCGATATGGCTGCCGTGACGTCATGTGAAAGCACTCTATAAACTCATCCGACGAGATTTCGATTCCTATCAGTCGAACGAAGATGGCGCGCGCACTACCGAGCAGTCTGACAAGCAAAGTCGTTACCAGGGTCAACTTTCTTTGAGAGACCTGGAAGCGAGGTTGCTCTGAGAACGAATGAGTCGGGTTTCTTAGCAACGTCACTGACCTAAAAGCAAAACGGCTCGGCCTATTCTCACGGTTCCACCAAGCAGGATTTAAGGCATGACAATATCGTGTCCGCTACCGCGGGTTAAAATTCGTACAACATTAATGACGTGAACTAATGCGGACAGGAATTCACAATGACTAAATGCCCCGGACAACTCGAATTCACGTCTTTCTCACTCCCTATTTTTAACTAACTCATCAGCTTCCAGAAAAGTTTTCCATTTTTGCTGTTTCAGCAAAAAAATAATGAAAAAAAAAAACTCTTCTTATGAAGCCCTTTCCTCGGAGACCGACCCTATCATCGATGGATGTTTTCTTTTCGGAACGAGTTTCTAAGACATTAAAGGAAGAGTTGGTGGAGAGAGACCCAATGTTTCGGTGACATATTTCTGTGCTTTTGCTGCCTCGCGGAGTGAAAACGTCTGTGCA
>Ga0126338_10001874_pt1 | contig 14047 bp, 15 predicted proteins | sample OrbCmetagenome_2_FD_92529 | JGI IMG/M metagenome (GOLD analysis project Ga0126338, IMG submission 92529) | Coral microbial communities from Petempiche,Puerto Morelos, Mexico - Orbicella C C metagenome | ecosystem: Host-associated > Invertebrates > Cnidaria > Coral | place: Petempiche,Puerto...
CCAGCTCTGAGTACATGGCAGCAATGTGTGTAAAGCGTGTGAAGTGACCATCCTACAGAAGAATGTTGCATAGTTTATGAAAAGTTCAGATCAGCAGCTGTTTGATCAGTAATCTCTACACATGTACACTGTAACTACAGTAACATATCGCAAGGTAGTCCCGCGGCAAATTCAAGCATTCTGATTGGTTCTTTCTTAATCAGACTTATGCAATTAAGACCATTTCCATGGAAATAGTTATGAACCATGAATTTTGTTTTGTTTTGTACACGGATATAATAAACCACAACACCAACCTTGCTAACTTGAGTTGTACTGGGAAATATATGAGCCAAGTGCACAACCTCTGGTCAATATTCCCCGGTGCAGCCCTTATGCTTGCTTAGTAAGAGGCTAGTCTAAAAAAGAGGTTGGTCCCTGTTTTGTATTTACCTTGAACTGTTATTTTTTTTTTTTTTTATTGACATGGATCATGTCATCAGTGATGAATCGATTCATGATTTTTTTCTTACCAAGTCTGGTGGCCACCACTGGAGAAGATCTGCAACACTCACAGGATCAGCAGAGAAACTCTGAGATGATAACTTATCCTGGGGTGGTTGTTTGGGGACATTGCTTGACGTCCCACAGTCAAGACCCCCTGCGTGTATGTTCCCAAGCCATCGATCTCTTTCCCTCCTCAGTGCCTCCCTCTCTCTGGTTCTCTCCCTGTCACGATCTGCCTCTCGCTCAGCAGCAGTCCGTGAGGCACGAGCGCTGCTATTAGGACGCCGATGTATTGTTCCATACTGAGAGCTATAGAACATGTCTTCTGAAAATATGGCCTCTGGATCAACTACAAATGATGGGTCATCAACATGGACACCAGCATCTAGCAATGACATCAGGTCATCTGAAGACCACAAAAGAAAGACAGTTTTCCACAATTGTAACATGCTTTATAGCATATTTCAATCACTTGACTGTTAATTACATGTATGCTAAATAAAACTCATGTAATATATTTACGTCTACTGACAATGAACAGTCTCACCCCCAGGAAGATACTCAGGGTTTTCATCATCATCACCATCATCCTCATCTCTGCTTAGAAGATTGTTCACTGCTAAGTTCACATCGAGATTCTGAGAGAAAAAACAGCGAAGTCAAAAGCTAACATTTAGTTACAGAACTTCAAGAGAAAGGATGGGGGCAACATTTTGTTCTTCACTATTCTCTTCCACATGTTTCTGTCAGTCAACCAGTTCTCCCCAGCTGTCCACATATGATAGCAGTACTCATCTAGTCATTGTACTTCATGGCTATGTATAAACTTTCGTTCACATTTTATCATTTCATACATGTATCTGGACACTTCAACCAAGTTCCTCACATTACCACAATTCATGAATGCTGTTGTACATATACATGATTATAGTACTTTCAAAGTCACTCTTAATACCCTGTAATTCTTTCACACTTGCTTGGTACAGCAAAATTTGTCCACATGTAAATAAATTACTTTTATTATTTAGTAACTGTATAGAGTTAACATGGCATGACTCCACATTATTTCCTCAGAACACTAACTTACTGTTCTCTGCAGCTCCCTTATAATGGCAGCTCGAGATTTGCCTTGTAGAACAACTTGGGCCTAAACAAATATGAGGATGAATTCATGAGCAGTTGTTTACAACAATATTCAGAACTTGATACACCATAAATGACAAATATAGCAAGGCTGACTTAGCAAACAACTAATGTGTAGTCTTGAATGCTATCAATCATCCAAAGTATTGCAGCAGGGTCTTTTTATGGTTAGAGTGTTCCAATTACATGAAGCTGATCAGAACTCAGGACAACCAAGGAAAAAATCTAGCTGAAGCTTCTCAGTCATGCTGCTATCAGAGAAAAAATGATGACCAAACAGCATAGCAAGAACAAAGTTCTGTATCAAAATATAATGCTCTAAAAGAAGGAAAAAGTAGCATTCTACATGTATTTCTTGAGTTCAGTGCTCACAAGTTACACACACAAGCAAGTGACTCACTTGATTGACTAGCTCTTCTGGGACAGCTGTTGCAGGTACAACACGGGAACCTATTGCCCATCCAGATGCCCCTCCCCTTGCACCCCTCCTCACCACACGGCCACGCCCACGGACTGGGGTACGGGCAGATGTTCTTAATGACATGGCTGAAGGAGCAGAACCCCAGCGACTTGAAGAGAAAATAAATAGTCACAACAGTTATTCAGAGTTGCCATTGGCTGTTAAACAGGCTTGTCCAGATGTGTTATACATTGTTTTGAAGTAGCCTATATTGGCATGAGAACAAATTTTCATCTTGTCAATGGAAATGAAATGAACACCGCATTTACTATTTTGTTCTGATACAAAATGAGATAGTTTCAAAGATTTCACTGCACTCAGATTTACAGAATTAAGCTGTCCATGTGTCAGAAATGCAGGAAAAATGGGGGTCACTGGCTTTGTTTTAGAGAAAACCTGTCTGGAAAAATTCCCTGATTTTGAAAAAAATTGGTGTACATACATGTAACAAACTTAACATGGTCTCCACGGTTTTTAGTTAAAAGTATTGAAGAAGAGCCAGTGGAGCCAAATGCACTTGTCATTTTCTGCATGTTACATGAAAGTGGGTTCATAGTATTAATTAACAGATTCAAATGTTGCCATCCTTTTAATATAAATGGAAAGCTGTGCGTTATCAAAAAAAAAAGAAAGAACTTGGGGTAACCTAGCATGCAAAGACAGCCTTACCAATAGCCTGGGGGTGGTGAATTTTTCAGGTTGGATAGTGGATTCTATCCTTCCCATGCCCAATGTGCAAAACTTGTAAAGGTTTTTTTGAGGGGTAAAATTAACGAAAAATTCAAATTTCCAGAGAACTGTAAAAGACAAAATTGTCATTTCAATTTTGATCTTAAATAACTTAATTGTGGTACTGAGAATATGACTGCCAGGCTAGTACAGTTTACATGCAGTTCCAGCTTGCCTGAAGGACAAGCTGGATTATATTTTCTTTGCACCCGGGTATCCTCCACGCAAAGTCATACATGTAGCAGTGGCCACTAGCATTTATCACTTTGTGTGGGCATTGGATGTATGATGTTGCATTTGGTCTGATGTTAATTGAATACCTAATGACAGGATGTCCTGTGAGACCACTGAGTGTTTCTCCACTGTTTGAAAGGACCCATGAGCTTTCGCCTTGGTTACGAGTCCCACCGCCTACTGCCAGAAGAAAACAACAACACAACAAACGGTTACCTTTCACTTTTTTGGCATACCATTGTTTGCTTGTCTTTAAAATTGTTATTGGTTTTTTGCAAGGTCAAGGATGATAATGACTATGTATAAATCATAATGTCAGCTCCCTCGATTAGCATGTCATCATTATAATGGCAATAACCAAGGCAGAACTGAATAAGACACTACTCCTGGTTGAATGAGCCACTAGACTTGAAAGCATTTTTAGAAACTTTTTAGGATAAAAGTCGTGTCAGTACGATTACAAAATAAGTGTTACAGACCAACCTGCATGTAAAACTATGTGAGATGTAGATCTTGCAGCAGTGTTACTGTTATCTTCCTCTCTATAAAATAAGAAAACAAAACAATGAGACAAATAATTATATTTTTAACATAACACATGCATGAAGAACTTACTGTAGGAACAAGTGCTAAAGATTTCTCATGTATTTAATAAGAACTGTACACAATTTAACCCAAGAGTACCATATTACAGGTAAGTCTATATATTATACTAAAAGCAGAAAACCTGTCTCTGAAAACTCTTTCATAAAGACAAAGGAAATAGTTGAAAAGCAAGTTCTGCTGCAATTTTGTATCAGCAACAGCACTTACACAGTGGAGTCTCTTGACGACAGATCCAGCTTGTCTGGATGAAGGGTGAATGGCACTCGGCACACTTGTCCATTCTGAAAATGGAGAAAACATATATATACAGTGTAATCCATAGGATTATGGAAGACTCAATACCGTAACACCATTGAGCCAAGCCTTGAATACAGAGCTCTCAATCTGGAGTCTCCTACACTAACCACCTGCCCATCATGCTTTCCAGGGCTCCAAGCTACAACTGTTTTAATTGCCATTGCAAGTGAAAAAAAATTGGCAAATGCAGTTGCCACAAAAGTTGCCAATTTTGGCATTACTGTTTCCAATACGGAACTTTATTATATAAAAAAAAAAGATAGATTCCATGTTGCTATGCATCTGTTCAGTAATTAATTGCAGTTCAAAGACATCAAAAATAAATGTCAAGAACATCCATTCAGAGACACACCCAACTATCACTTAGCTTCGTGTACCAATTTTTTGTCCTAACCACTTTAACACTTTGATCTCAGTGTTTAGAAAAAAACATTGCCAGTTACTGAAGAGATGCATGGCAACAGGTACTATTTGTATGGCAAGCTGTTAGACAATGGTAACAAAGAAAAGGCTTTAGCCTGCAGACCAGTACATTAGATTAGACTTCCACTGTGTCCTTCCATTCTGTATATAGCTGTAGTGAAGACCATTGCTGGATGGTTCATAACTCACCTCCAAAAGAAAGGCTACATGTCTTGGTCCAACCACACATTCTTTGATGACTTGATCCTTAAGTGCTTGAAGAACAGGAGAACTGAAGAAAAGAGAGAACACTCTAACTTTCTCCACCAATAAAAGTATATTGATAGAAGGAAAGAAAAATACAGATTAAGAGAAAGACAAAAAGACAGAACACTAAAGGTTATTTGGAAGTACACTAGAAGGCCATGAAGACAATTCCTACAACTACAGTCTTCCAATGGAGTTCTGAAATAATCTTTCCTTTGATCTCTTTTCTCAGGGAAAATCAAGTGCCCTGCTTCCCCTTCAATAGGCCCTTTGCAGCTGGCGTCACATGACAAAGTTTTTCCTAAAATTTTATACTAAGGGTTATAACTTAAAGAATGCAAGAAATGGAAAGATCATAAAGAAAATAGCAAAATTGCCAAATGTGAGGTCCCTGGTATTAAAGAGTAAGTTTATACGACAGTTAGAATTTTCAGAAAAGTTAGAGGATTTCTATGGAAAATGTTGCTGGAGAGCAAGGTCTTGCTCTCCAACAACTTCCTCTATACAAATCATCTTAATTTTTTAAAAATTCAAACCTCATAAAATCTCATTCTGTAATGCCAGGGACCTCAAACTTGGCCATTTTCATATTTTTGACATACCTATTCCATTTCAGGCATTCTTTTAAGTTTTAGGCCATAATTTTATGAAAAGTAGGTCGTGTGATGGCTAAGCTGTAAAGGACATATTATTGTTAAGCCTTGTATAGAATTTAAGAATTTGCACCACTGAACCCCCTGTAAACAGCCACCCAAAATAGCTATATTAGAAAGCAAATAGCAGTGGTATTTAAGCCATGCACTGCATTCACATTAGGCCAAAATATGTTTAAAGTGTAGAGTCTTAATATAAAAAAAAGATGTTTTGATATACGGGTTATCAAAAGTAGCTGCAGCTGGGAAATCACCATCTACTTCAACTACTGGCTTCTCTGCCTGATATTCGCTTGATTCTTAAGAGAAAGACGGCACACCTAGTACATGTATGTACTCCACCATCTTCAAAACTTTGTGACTGTGAAACATGCTCACATCAACGTGATATGTTTTGCATGACTGGTCAATCTAAACATGGTCGAAACTTGCGTGTGTGATAAGCCAAAAAAACACTTTGAAATTGGCAATGTGAGATGCTGTAAAACTGAGTAAACTACAGAAACACACAAGAAATATGTTACCCAGGATATGGACACCATATATGTTTTTTCAATTGTATATTTATATTGTAATTAAGGTCCACTAAATTAGAAGAATTTTTACAATGGAATCCTTACAAAGCCAAAGCTGTAGTTGTTGAACTGCTTTGTACTGAAAGGAGAAACTAACTGTTCGCCTGTTTCTTTACGGCCTATGAACTTACATGTAGAAATAGTCCTTAACAGTTGTGTTGAGAGATCTCAAAACAGCTGTAAGCTTTCATGCGACAATGATGCAAATAATTAAGTTCTTCTTCCACGAGTTGACCACAACTTTATGGCAAATATATAAGTTCGGCCATTTTCAGTTAGGAGTGAATGTAAGCTCACAGTTACTATACAAGGAAAGAAAAGGTGCTCGAGTGGTGATGAAATTGTTGAACAACCCGCGCCATGTGCGGTGCAAGCATGCTTAATATAAATCGTGTATTTGGCACACGGACAAATAGAAAGGGAACAAAGAAGGAACCGTAAAACAAATTAAAACTCTGTCAAAGCTTCATCTTTCATTCTCAGAAGTTAAACAGAGAATGTTCAGCAAGCATGCAAGCTTAAATATGAACATTTTCATTTCTTAACCTGTTCCGCCAAAGTCAAACTTCCTACGTAAAATCATACCTCAGAAAACCACTTTTTTCCTTCGACTCCGAAACCTCCTTTAGCCTGAAAAAATGAACAAACGATACATTATGAAAACCACCACCGTATCTCGACAATTATACAGCATTCTCTTTATAAACCTCGGGTCTCAGACGCTCAAACCAGTTCAAAGCACACCTTTTCGTACCATGAAGAGACGCTTACCTCTCGTGTAAGTCTTCTACTGTCCCTGGTAAAGGATGAACGGCGATGTGAATGGTTGGCATGACGCTAAAAAGGGGAAAAACAACTTTTATACCATTGATAAAACGGCTTTCACGAAGAGTTTTTCTCTCGTGGTGACTTCAGTTGTTGCGAGTAAGAAACCAATGCAAAGAGACCGGTTCGAGAAGAAACTCGTCCCAGACCACTCGATCCAGATTGATCTTGAAAAGAGGCTGAGGAGCAGGACCTGAGTTCTAGTCCTCAATAAGTCAGTGACAACAGTGACGGACATTGATAACAAATTGACGTCAGTTTTTCGTGCGTCTGTCCCGTTATGAATCATGAATTTCGTCATAACAATGTCAAAGTAGCTGTAGATCCATGAAGTGATAGCCGAGTGGATCTGCAGACTACTTTGGCAATGTTATGACAAAATTCATTGTCAATAAGAGGACAGACGCATGAAAAACTGATGCCAATTTGTTTTTTCACAATAACAAATTGTCAAATTGTCCCCCTCGTATTCCGCTCTCGCTGGTTGACGTCTCGCATAAATTATAAATTCATGTGTATTGTCTGTCTGCTTATTGACAATGAAAATTAGCCAATGTGTAGTTCCAGAAAATATCCATACCTCCCCCACAGAAGGGATTTTTTTCTAAGAACCCCACACCCCTCTGGAAATTCCAATAAAGCTTCACACATTTCTTTAAATTTTTTGGTCTTACAGAACCCCCCACCCACCAGGAAATTCTAATCCCTTCTGTGGGGGGAGTATGGATATTTTCTGGACCCTGCACAATGAGCAAGCAAGAATTTCTGCAATTATCATAAAAATATGATTGGTTAATTCAAATTTCAGGTGCACCAGCCATATGCAAGGAAGAAGTAGGGTTTTCACAAATAATTTGAACAAAAGAAAAGGCAACTGTCATTTAGGTATTTGAAAAAGGCCTTTCAAAGTATCGTATAAAGATGTCCCTAAACGGCTGATTTCCCCGGGTTACTAAAAGTGAAAAGTTTAGAAAAGTACACTCAATTTTTGTAATCACATAAATTATGGTAGAGAGGGTGTATAAAAGGGATGCAGTGTTTCTACTGTAGATAAATATGTGAAGTTTATAAAATAAATAGAACATTACATGGCTGCTTGGGGATACAAAAATTATTTCTCTTAGAGTGTTGAAAAATATTCACTCATTCACTGCTCTCACTCGTGAAATATTTTTCAACATGCAAAAAGAAATTTCATTTCTCTACGTAGACTGCTGGCAGTCTGTTTTTCTCTCGAAATTCAGCAATTAAGGGGTATGAGGCGAGATGCTTTGTCCTAATAGGGAATGGGACGAGAAATGGGTGCAGCACGCACGAGAAGAAACACAGACAGCTTTTTCTCGTCTCGCCTTCTTCCTTACTTGGCCATGCCACCCTTGTCTAGCCTTCTTCCCTACTCGGCCACATACCACCCTTTTGTGTCCGCAATGATTTAACACTCTTTAAGTGACCCTTAGAGAAAAAATCGGCTGCCAGCAGACTATTCTCTATGCAGCCATGTAATATCCTCAGATCTCATGTCACTTATGAGCCCCACCTCATGGATAAGTCATTAATGACTGCAACTGTTAAATATTTTTTTATTAACATCAATGCAAATTATATTTACACATTTTACACAGTTTCATGGGTTAGCTTGTTTTACATGTTCAGTTTGAACTTCAGGCCAGGTGCGGCCTTGTGTGTGAAGTTTCCATACCACACTTGTGACTTGACATCTGTGAAGGTTCCTTGTCCTTCAAGTCTGTAAGAAAAAATTAATATTATTATAACATTATCAACAGTAACTGTTGAAAATATCCAACAGGAATCTACAGGTCAGTAGAGTTATCATCAGTAAAATTAACTCAATAACATGTAGCTTATAATTAGCAGTTTACAGACTGTTTCAGTTATCAAAGTATAAAGAGTTAGGTATACAATGTACACGTAGCTCTCAAAAGTACAACATCTTTACATTTAAAGGTCAGTACATTTATCACCAAAGGTACAAATCTTTGAAACTTAAAGGCCAGCACAGTTATCAAAAGTACAAAACTTTGAAGTTTACAGGCCAATACAGTTATCAAGATTTAAAGGGGTGCCAGGGGAAAAAACCCATAACTGATTTCCAATAATTAATTGCCTCAAAATGCCTTGAATTCCCTTGTGAAACATAAGGAGAGTTGACATTTCATCAACAGTCACTTAGGGTCTTATTCTATGCACCCCTTCATTTATAAAGTGGATTCAAACAAGTTTTTTTGAGTGTGCATGCAACGTAAGGCATCACAAATCATACCCAGTTGATTCAATTGCATCAACTCATCATGTTATTTTCAATTGATATTTTTTTACATGCAAAGTCATGGAATTTGCTCCATTAAATGTTACTATCATGTGCATTGGTTTTAGCCCTTACTTGTTCTCATTGAAGTTTCCTTCATAAAAAGATCCATCTGGCCAAGTGTACTTCCCATACCCATGGAACATGTTATCAACAAATTCTCCCTGTAATCAATACATCTGAGTCAGAATCCACAGTTCCAAAATACATGTACTTTTAACCAAGGTGAAAATAAATAAAATAAACAAATCATAAATTTATTCACAATACAGCCATGTCAGCCCTAGGTAGCTAGGTCAAAGTTGGAATTTGGAAATGTTGGCTTTTTGGAAGGGAAGAAAACTGGAGTGGTATCTCACTGAAGGAAAATCTATGGGTCCATAGTTTAATACAAGAGTGTTTCTATAACTCACCAAAAACACAGAGTAAATGTTTTCTCTTTTTCTACAAAACATTGCAAGAAAAAGAAAGGAAAATCACTTCAATCAAAATGTAAATTCTCTTAAATTCTCAATTTCCATCATTACATCACCAGCTCATGCTTAGGAGTTCTGCATTTTTATTAAGTTAAAGTACAGCTCGTATTGCACACTTTCTTAGAGTGTATAATTCTTAAAACATTACACAATGCAAGTAATAGCATGTTACAGTGTATACCTCGTATAAAGCTCCCGACGGATGTAAAAGTTTCCCTATGGATGAAAAGAATGGACTGCATATTAATCTGGTCGGAAGGAACGGCAACCAAAAGCAAAAACCCTTATTTCAACATACAACTCAAATACTAGCTTATGACTCAAATACAACTCCACACTATTTACACTGTTCGCTCGATCAAACAAGTCAATGAACAATTATGCTAATTAAAAAAATTCTCACAAAATGTTTCACAAATTATTAGTCAATGCCTTCTGAACAATTCCCTTCTCAACAGTATTATCAATGGTATGCTAAAAATTTTCAATATCATTTGGAATAATGCTTGCGTTACAGCAGATGCCTCACCTTGCCCATTCATTTTATCACCACTCCAGTTTCCATAGTAGCTAAGTCCATCACAGGTTGTATGAATACCATAACCCTGACGTTGCAAGCCTTCTTCTGCTTGGATGTACTCACCATCTGAAAATTGAAATAATTTATTTTTACTATTTAAAACACTTCTAGAAACTTAACTAAATAATGTATTTTATTATATGGAGAAGAGTGTTTTACTGGGAACTAAACCACTCGTAGATTCCAAACGCCACTTCATCCGGGGCCCGAGTGGCGTATTTTCCGTATGTCACCTTTGTGAGTGTCGTATCGTTCAATGACCTCACGATTCCCACCTTTTGCTTTTGTTGAATTGGTTTCTCCATATAATAAAAAGAACATTACACGTTGGCTCGAAGATATGAATTTTAAGTTCAAGTGGCAAGAACAAGATATTGTTCTTGCCACTTGAACATAAAATTCATATCTTCTTGCCACTGTGTAATATCCTCTATATATGTAGAAAATCTCAATTTTTCCCTGAGCTGTTTGTGAAGGGTATTGGAATACAACCATATAATACAAACACATTCCAGTAACCATAACTTTAACCACAACTTACCATACTTGTCTCCACTTGGAAACATGTAAACACCATTCAGGACTGTTGAGCCTAAAAGCAGCAAAAACATCCTTAAAATAAAGGGCAGTTGAAAAAAATAAACCATCAAAACATACATGTGCAAGCAATGGAATATCGGTTTAGCAACTTAATAACCCTAAATCAACCCGGGAGTTAGTTTAGTTCCTCTCCCTGGGTGGGTGGGGGATAGCACTAGTCAGACCCGGGTAGGAGGGTACTTTTAAGGATCTCACCAACTTTGAAGGCTTGTAACTTTAAAAATATATAGAATGAACCCCAAATATATTTTTCAACATCACAGATTTGCAGAAAAGATGGCACCATGTCATACAAAGACATCATTCATTTATTCATTCATTCATTCTGTTTATTTGCCTTTTCACCTAATAGGGTAATTATTTATAAATATTTCAATGTATGGCGAGGTGACCTCTAGAAACCACCTAGTCTGCGAACAGGCTCCCGGTTGGTTTTAGAGCGAGCTAGTCGAGTGTAGTCTGGGGCGAGAGGGACGAGCCGAGAGCAGTCTGGTGATAAGGGAGTGCACCTACGGTGTTATAGACCTCAAAGGAAATATTTTTGGTTGTGCTATAAATCCTCCATGTGACATTGTCCTAATGATGCAGGAGTTACAGGGAAAGAACCACAAAAAGCTGTATCCCACCCCCATACCACTAGTACTGCTGCCACCACCACCATCACAGGTGTCAGTAGATCAAAACAAGCCTTCAGGATTAAATAAGGTTAAGGTACTGCATCATTTACACTTAAGCATTTAAACACATTCTGCCCAAGAAACATTTTAACTGCAGAAGTTACATCTTAGTGCTCTCTCACTTGCTCCTCGTCTCTCACCTCTTTCACTTGTTTCTGTCTAGATCTACCCTCTAAACAACCCACCCGAAGCTATCCAGGCAGGTCTCAAAGGGTGTGTGGCTTTGTTTTATTATAAAACTACACACCCTTTGAAACCCATTGAGACCCTGTTTTGGCAAGTAGAGCCTAACCTTCTGTAAGTCTTGGGCTTATAGTGTATAGGAGGTTTTATTGTACTACTTGCTTGCCCTTCGGTTCTGAACAGCTAACTTTCTAGGTTTCTGAATACCTAAGAGGGATGTCTGTTACAAATTTACAAAGTTACAAATTAGTGTTTGTACATGCCTACGTCCAGAACCCTGACCCTATCAGAGATGTCTGTCTATGAATATCATTTGGTACTAGGGGTATCATTAATGTTTTCAGCAGGAGGGAAACTGGTTTTCACAGGTGGGCAAAAACTGTCCTCACAGCCGGTCAATTTGCCGGGTGCCCGGTCGTTAATGGAACCCCTGTTTGATACAGTGAAACCACAATTTCATAACACTTCCAATGAAAATAATCAGGTCCACTACAACCCTTTACCAGAGTCTGCCCTGTTCTTCTCCAAGAACTCGAACCAAATTTCATCCCCTCTCCTCAGTCGAACACTGTAATTTTACCCCCGATTCCTCGAACACTCAGACTTTTCAAACCAATTTTTGTTTCCCTTGGAGGTTCGAAAAATCATGATTCCACTGTATATACATGTTGTACATCAAATCCTATCATTAAATATAACCAGTACATATGTTGTGGTTTACTTTTACCGCGGTGGCCTCATGGTTAGTGCGCTTGTCCTGTTCAAGACCTGGCCGGGGACACTGTGTTGTGTTCTTGGGCAAGACACTTTCACAGTACCTCTCTCCACCAAGGAATATAAATGGGTATTGGCTAATTGTTGGGGAAAGCTGACAAATTGCAGGGGAGTGACCTGCGATGGACTAGCATCCCATCCAGGGGGAGTAGAAATACTCCTAGCCGCTTCATGCCACAGAATTCCTGAAACCGGGACAAGCTCCGGCAGCTACGTCCCAGTCGGCTCCAAGGCTTCATTTTAAATTCAGATTTCACTTACATATTGGTAATAAATTACCCATACAACAGAACAAATGAGATATCCCAAATTATACCAAGGGTAAAACTGAACCACAGCACATATTTTAAAACAACAAGAAAGCTTGATAACACAGTGTTTAGAACTGTCCTTGTTGTGTGCATGAGTTTAAACTCATTTACACGCAACCAAACAATCACCAAACATGTGCATGTTTGTCTTTACCCGCATCAGCTTTTCCTCCTCTCTTTTCCTGCTTCTTAGTAGGAGCTAACAGATATGAAATACAACACTTAGAAAAAAATTAAGCTTAAACTAGCTAAATTTTGGAAGCAAAATTCGAACAAAACACTCCGCTACATCTTAAATGTAAGCTGATCACAATCTCCTTCTATACCTGGCATGATTTCAAGTCCCACAAATTTAAGGATAAAGGTTTATGAATTCGTATTTCCAGAAGATGTCACCCTCATGTTCAAACTCTCTCCAAACAATAATTTTGCTTCTTCGACTCCATAGCAATGGAACACCAATGCATTATGGGAGTTTTATAACCCGCATTTTGATTGGTTCATATTGTTCGAACTATTAGATTTTCTGATTGGTCAAATTAAGGTAAGGAGATTTTGGCCTTTTATGTTGCGTTCGAGAACCGGGCGCAAAATTCATAATGTTACAGTTGGAAAGGCAGTATTTCATGCCTTTTCGAATCCAGAAGTGAAAATGCAATTTGATGTAGCAAAATATGGTTCTAAAGGATTCAGCCCAGGTACCTAAGCAGGAAATTCAACCCTCGTCTCGGTCACAAGACCTGGGTGAGGACGATAACGCACTGAAAGATCAAGTGGCAAAGCCACTTTTTCCAGGAAGCAACCAACTGAAACACATTATCTCTGGAGGGATTGCTGGTGCAGTATCCAGAACATGCGTCTCACCGTTAGAAAGAGTGAAAATACTTCTGCAGGTTAGCTTGAAAATTCAGTGTCAGGTCGCTACGTTAACGTTAAAATGAGACGGTCTTTTCGATTTATTTCGTAGATTCAGGTCAGGAATCCAAAATTTTCAGGAGTTGGTGCAACTTTGATCAAGATAGGCAAAGAAGAAGGATTAAGAGGTTATTTCAAGGTAGACATTGATTTCGTTTGTTTTTGCTCGTTGGCCTCATGGTACGTAGGTGATCAGAGTCAGGGGCGACAGGAACTGGGGGGAATGGATGCCCATACATGACGGGTCACGATCAAGGGTCACCCCTAGAATATTTGATATCTAACCCTAACCCTAACCTAACCTTTTTCTCTGCCTAACCCTAAGCTAACCCTTTATACTAAACTAAATATACAAAAATACTGATATGTTGCATAAGTCTTAATCTGCATGCCCTTGGAGTCCTCATCAATCACCAGGAGTGTAAGGGAGAGGGGCGGGGGGGGGGGGGGGGGAGGGGGGGTTAAAAACAAACATACCCCCCCACACACAAAAAAACCACCAAAAACAAGAAATAACACCCCACATAC
>Ga0126338_10001875_pt1 | contig 14044 bp, 5 predicted proteins | sample OrbCmetagenome_2_FD_92529 | JGI IMG/M metagenome (GOLD analysis project Ga0126338, IMG submission 92529) | Coral microbial communities from Petempiche,Puerto Morelos, Mexico - Orbicella C C metagenome | ecosystem: Host-associated > Invertebrates > Cnidaria > Coral | place: Petempiche,Puerto...
CCGGGAATGCACCGTTATCGGCTTTTTAAAGACATTTATATGCACTACGAAACACACGCTTCCTGTTACTAAAAAGTCGGGGACTGCGGCTGATACGACTGCCGTACTCGCAGTAGACTGAAACACCGAAATGCTAAAAAAGGAATTATTACCGCGATAACGAAATTTCAGTCCGTCTCCGCTATAAATTTGCATTCGAAGTACTGAAGTTTAACGAAAGGACTTCGTTTTGATCTTTGTAGGAAAGTGATGGGCTATCAACTAGCAGAAGCTGACAGAGACAAGACTGATCCCAAACACTTATGCACCAAGTGCAACAGTGTGTTAAAGGAACCAGTTCAGACAACGTGTGGGCATCGCTATTGCAGAGAGTGTATCAATTATATTCTAAGGTATCTCTTATTTACGTAGTCAGTTTTGATGCTTTATCGTTATCTAAAGGGGTTTTGTGAAGCATAATCCAAATAATCCAGAGACACATGAAAGCTAATCAAGGGCAAACTTGAGGGTCTGGATATGGTTTAACTGATGGCTGAGGATTGGAATTTAATTGTTAGCCATGAAACGTCGCTTTTTCAGACAGAAAGCCGAGATCTCAGTTCTACAGAATTTACTGATAGTCAAGAAATGGGCTGAAATTTTAACTGATGGCCGAGATTTCAGCTCTTCCAGATAGGCCTTCAAACGTGCGCTTGATAGCATTAATATGTTAGCAGGTATTAGCAGGTTCTGAAGTGGTGAATAATTTCATTCTTGGCAATAATTTATACTCTGGCAGCAAGATTCATCATTACGTACAAGATTCATCCTTTGTCCAGCTACTTTTAAATATAAGGTCAGAATAACAGCCAGTTCTTTTAAGTCTGACTCTATATCTGATTGCCTGTAAGAACCCTTGTTATGTACTAGCTGAACAGTATGGGGTAACTTGCTCGATGAAAATTCAGCTGGAATGTATCCAGAAGCTATGAGAAAGCAGAACAGTATTACATGGATGCCTTCCAAGATGTTCAAGAATTCAATGAGGTACTTTCATTCCAAGGTTTTCAAGAATAAGAACACAAGAAAAGCAAAACATATGGGTAAAACCCGATTTGTTTGATCTGAACAGAGTCCGCATCAGCCACGAAGTGAGAATATGATGCTTTTTAAATAAAACATCACAGAGGTACTTCACTGTGAAAATGAAAATATCAAGGGCCCGCAGCCAGGGTGAATCATAGTAAAATTTAAACTTTCTCTTAGTTGTTTTCTTCGACTGCCTAAATGGCAATTGTCAACAGTTTAAACATTTTGACCTGTTGAAGACTGCATTTATGGCGGTCAAAAGCTTGTGCTTTTTTGAACCAAAAAAAAAAAAATAGCCAGAGAACTTTTTAAATTTTACTCCCTTGAAAATTTTAATTTAAATGTTACAATTCAAGTCAGATCCGTAGCGGTAGCAGTCCTTAGGCTTGCAGACGAATGCAGCTGACATTTTGAAACAGTTGAAACAGTCATCTACGCTCCTCCTTTGTGGCTCATGGGGAATATATTATTGACAGTTCCCTTTTTTCCAGGGACTGACAATAAGCGCAGTTTTAATGTGTATATCTGGTTTTGTTGCAGTCAGAAACCATCAGAGGGTGCATGCGTTGCTGATGGAACCATCCTTAGGAAAGAAGAAGTAAGTTATTAGAAAACAAAACCTCTCTTTTTCCACCCTGAAAGTAAAGATTTGGGCGTGAAGTATAAAGATTGTCACCCTTTCTGATGCTTAGCCTACCTCTTTGTGAAGTGCTATACTTGTTATTATTTTTATAATATCTATTACAAATGGCCGTGGAGAGATTGAAGTAAACATATGGTGAAATGCGTTGTGGTCCTCAAGTCGATTTGTGTACACCGTTGCATGTCATATCATATGAAAAATAATTCTAGCGCTAATAATGAATTCCTTTCTCCCGATATTGCAAACAGTTCTGTCGTCACTGTTGTACTTAATATAAGCTTATGAGTGTTCTTTATATTCTAGTTGTGTTCTTCATAATAGCAATCGACGCGCATAAATTGGATAGCGAAATCAATGATTAGCTCAGTAGACAACTTTGCAACTGTGTATGATTTAGTTTGTGTAAGATATTTCAGTCTCACGAGCATATAAATTCGTTGCTGCGATCTTTCCAAATACTTCAGCGATGGCAGGGGCTTAGAATCCCCCTCCCACAAATATGTATTAAAGATTTAACAACCAACAGGGACTGGAATCCCGCAAAATAGTTTTCAGTCAGAAAAAGTACCCCTGGATCCACCGCTGAGCAGTTTCTAACCCTCCGTGACCTAATATTTTTCTCCTGCTTGCCAAGGTTTTCCCAGATAAATTTGTTGAACGCGAGATCCTCTTACTGGAACTCCATTGTTCTCGTCTTGATAAAGGATGCCAATGGAAAGGAAAGTTAAAGCATCGTCAGGTATTTGTTCGGCAGTAGTTTCCATAACTTTTAATTACTTGCTTGCACCACATATTTATCTAACCACAAGTAGCAAATCTGGATAACTTTGTCTGAACGACGTTGTCATAACAGTTCAAGCTGTGCTGTAATCCGGGGAGCAAGGGGCAAGAGGAAATAACCACTAGAAAAGGACGTGTAAATAATATATCTTTCAGGAGATGATTACATTTAGCAACTGCCATTCCATGGATATATACACTTAAAAACACAGTCGTACAAAACTGTAGTTACGAGTTGATGTAGTATCGTGTTATTTTAACTTTGCAGGACCACGAGAATGTCTGTGAATTTGGAGAAATCCATTGCGTTCATCCCAAATGTGGAATTTTGGTGCAAAGATCCAAGTTGGCTAATCATCTTGAAAACAGCTGCAGCTACAGGGAAGAGTTGTGCAGTTACTGTGAAAAAAGGATCGTATTCGTCGATATGACGGTAAATCGTTTACTAATTATTGTATTTTTAACGGTGTTCAGTATACATGCACGTTGAGATCGCTGAAGCGATAAGGGAAGTGCGCGGTCATGGTTATCAGTTGGGTATGGAAAGTTTAAAGTTTCGCGCTGGACAGTCTTGCAACAGCAAACTGCAGTAAAATTACTAAAGTCAGTTATTTACAAGTTGTCATTACTGGCAATGCAACGTCCAGGTACTACTGCATGATCATGAAGCTTCCATGCATTCAATTGAAAAACATCACTGACCTCTTCACTAAACGTTCTCTTATTTATTTTTGATTTTACATGTTTATTGATACTATTACTGCACATTTAACGAGTGTTTACACACAGCAACCCAACACATATTGTCTTGTAATATGCATCTTCAGGGTCATCACCAGACTGACTGCCCTCAATTTCCAGAGCGTTGTCCGGAATGTGGAAAACAAGATATTCCCAGGAGCCAGGTAAGCGACGACGACTCGTAAATGACTTTCATATTACAAGCAGCCATATGTTTTTAGTGCGGCTTTGTAACTCGTTACCGGCCATGGTGCTTAAGAGGTTTCGTGAGCATAAAATCGGGAAAGAGTACCCCACGGCCAAGATTCATTCGATTCCGCCTGTTTTGCATTTTGTTATACATTTCAGGCAGTTAGTCGCACGTTATGTAAATTTGTGTCTAGCTAGGTCTACAGCCCCATTATGTATCAATATTTTTCCCGACATTTAACTTACAAGCCCACATTAGTATTCCAACAAAATTACTTGGCTGTTAGTTATTACTGACCAAAGCAACACTACAATGCAGTCGTTGGACGATTCGTATACTCACCGCAGTTTGTAATCTTTTAGCTTAACAGATGTTTAATTCTTTCCCAGATATCTACCCACTTGGATCCAGCTGTAGGTGATTGTCAGGAAATCAAAACATTGTGTCCATTCAAGACAGTCGGATGCAAAGAAACTAAGGTAAGAGAAATCCGAGTCTTATTTTGAACACCATTTCTTTTTCCTGAGACTGGAGCCATAGCCGGTACTTAAGTTTAGTGGAGAGAGTAAAAACGCTTTAGGTCTCGTGGAAAGTGACTGGTTTTGCGCATGCCGTTGATCACTAAATTATGATTCCCTCAGCAGAGCCTACTTTGCCTTTCCTCTAGGAAACCGGGAGATTACGGGCGGAATGGGTCGTTGCTTCTTTATATCATCCGTTTTCGTGGATCAGTTTCACTTAAACAAGGCGTCCCTTTGGGAGGGAGATAAACGGTTAGCGGTTGTTTAAGTCCCGTCTTCATAAACGCACACTCGCAAAGTATATCTCGACAATACAGTAGCCCGGGGAAATTCAGAACGAAGTAATACAAATTAAAGACACTTTATGTTCACCCATTGAATCTGATTTGTTTCTATCAATTTATTTTTAGGCGATGGCTCTAGATGAAAGAGTGAATCACCTTAAGGAGTGCACGCCAGAACACTTGACTTGTATACTGCAACACGTAAAAGAGCTATCCTCGCTCGTTAGCAACACCTTGCATCTTACGTCACTAAACAAAACTAATGGCTCAGTTAATCCAATAGAAAAGCAACTCGAGCAGTCGATGAAGCAAATTGGAGCGGTTTTGGTGGAAATAAAGAACCTGAAATCAAAAGTAGATCAACAAGATTCTCGAATCAAATCTCTGGAGACCGTTAAAGACCAATCTACTTTGCCTGTTAGCTCAAGTTGTAGTCAGAAAAATGAGCTGCAAGAAGCGACGAGAAGAATGCATAATCAAGAGGCCAAATTTGCTGATCTTGAGGTATTTGTGATAGAAGGAAACAAAGTGAATGAAGATCTGGAGCGTCAGGTGAACCTGCTAAAGAGAGAGCAAGAAGGTTACAAGGAAACAATTCGAAAATTGCAGCGGCATGTCGAATCTTTGGAGCACACATTGAGCATGCGTAATGTGGTGTTAGCTGACTTGGAGGAGCAGGTTAAACAGAAGGAAATCTCCAATTATAATGGTGTTTTGCTTTGGAAAATATCCGACTTTGCTCGAAAGAAACAAGAAGCAGTCACAGGGAGGCAAGTTTCCCTTTACAGCCCATGCTTCTACTCCAGCAGTTATGGATACAAGATGTGCGTGCGCCTGTATTTGAATGGAGATGGCATGGGCCGAGGCACACACATCTCACTGTTCTTCGTCGTCATGCGTGGTCAGTATGACGCGTTACTCCGCTGGCCATTCAGACAGAAGGTCACGTTCATGTTGCTGGATCAGGATAACGTAGAGCACGTGATCGACGCCTTTAGACCTGATCCAAGCAGCAATTCGTTTCAAAGACCAAAAAGAGAAATGAATATCGCCAGTGGCTGCCCTACCTTCTGCCCTCTGTCGGAGTTGAACAATTACGCATATGTCCGAGATGACACTATGTTCCTCAAGATAATGATTGATACTGCAGACATTTGAAATTTTCTAGGAATGAAAAAAGTGCATTGTAGTAAAATAAATATCTTATTGTGATACAATACTGCAGACCCCCTATAGCGAAAAGAAGTTATAAATTGAACAAAGGAAAAATGCACCACCCCTTCCATAAAAATACGTAGGAATAAAAATAACATGGAATAAGATAAAACACTATTTCTGTAGTTAGGTAGAACATACAATCATGAAACACATTTATTATAGAAGGTGTATATAATAATAAAATCATGCAGAATTATATAATATTTGCGTATATATTAACGAGGGGTAACAGGGGTAACAGACAAGGAATTTCTTTTCGAGCAAGGAGATCTGTATCTTTCATAATAACGGCCAATTCTTGAAACAGGTGCATGCAAGAACGATTAATTATATTGTACATGTGGGCGTACATGAACGTTCATACCTACGAAGTAATGGGGGTATTAGAGTGAGGATTAATTTGTTATTAGTGTAGAAAATTGCACGAATAAAAAAGCCAAAGTTTTTGTTATTCTATATGCGAATTGCTGTTCTAATTGTTATTATAATTCCAACCCGTGCGGTATTTTTGAGTATATGACGTTTGAGTAAATGACAATTTTCAACCAATACTTGAAACAGGAAAGTGCAAAAAACATGAGTTTTAATGTTGGTAATTGATTGAAATTTGGCAAGATATCTAGGAAAGACCTATTGTGTACGAAAATGTGAAAAATGGATACTCGAGAACTTGATCATAGGTGCAATTAAGTGTTAAAAATAGTAATAAGGTATGTGTTATTGTTATTGTTGTTGTTGTTGTTCAGTGGTCGTTGCCATTGTTGTCTGACAATTACGCACTTACTTCGTTCTTATTGATTCTGCCCGATGTTGTAAAAGAATACTTCTTAATAGGCGGGTCAGGACTATATGATGGACGAATGGACGAAAGGATGATGAATGTATGTCCCACCACTCATATCAGAGCTATTATTGACAACAATTAAATTCTCGCATGTTAAGTCTAGATGTGATGATAATGATTCGACAAGATGCGTAGGAACTATGGTCCGATTCCTTTTGAATATGAAATTATAATGTGGAAATACGACGAACGGAATTAATTCACTCAAACCAGCAAAAAGTATTACCTTAATTGAGGTGGAACCTGAGCCTACGCTAAATTCGTTTTAGCGAAGACCCGGGTGAACAGTGAGTCGTTACGTTTCTGACGATGTTGGTCAAAATAGATTTTTTTTTTGTACCATTTTGTCTGTATATTTCCCAGTTTCTCAATGTTCAGTCTTGAACTGTAAGAAGTCTTGGCGTGGTATATTTCTTAGGCAATTAGAGGAGTAGTTTTGAATTTTATGTTTTCATGTACATTGATCGAGATTTAGCACCACCTTCTTTCTCCCGAAGAGTGATAGGGGCTTGGGTTTTTTGCTGCTAACGGTCAAAATAGACTTTTTTACCGCTTCGTTAATAGTTTTCTCAGTTTTTATAATGTCTAATCATAAACGGTGAAACGTTTTTGCGCCAGTGGTAGAACATCTGTTTACGTAAATCGAAATGAATTCGTCGCAATCTAATTTCTTGTGAAGTGTAATTAAGTCTAATGACGACAGCTAGTCATGAACGAGAACACTGAGATTGTTCCTATTCCAAGCATATGCTCCCGCTCCTCCTCCTTTCTTTTGCGCACCCTCTCCCTACGTCCTCCAAATTTTTTGCTCACCCCAAGCGCGCTTGTTTGGCCACTCGTTCATATCAGCGCCCTGGAAAGGAAACGTCTGCTATGTAGACTAACCACAGTCCACCAGCCCATACATTTTCATCGTTAACTGAATCTTGACCTTCGTCGTGTGTACAGACCTCGCTTTGTCCTGTCTGTACTCACGACCTCGGTCAAGATTCTCCCACTGACAGACCACTGACTGCTCGGTTAATAAGAACTAAATATCATATTTGACATATTTAGTTACGGTACACCTAAAACGTCCGTGGCCAAGTGTGCTGCACCCCGGCTGAATCATCTGACTAACACATGATCAGTAAAAACTTTCTATTAAAATAAGTGTTGGTGAAATAGAAGTTAATGGTGACTGAAAACCGCATGACCTGAGGTAATGACTATTGGTAGTCATCGAACTTCATTGAGTTTGCCCTCATTCGTTATTAAAACATACTTGCGGCTTCAGACACATACACTGGGGCTTGACAGGGGCGTAGCTTAGGGGTGTCCTGGGGTGCCCGTGACGCCCCCTTTTGTAAGCCTTTTTTAAGCAAACAACCTCGCTACAACGGGTGGCGAAAACGACATGACAATCTGGTGAGTACCCTCACTTTGACACAGTGTGACTCCCCTTTGAAAAATCCTGGCTACGCCCCTGGGTGAACACATACAATGTCACATGGTCACATACATGTACAAAACGTACCGGTAATCCAACGCTGAACTTTATTGCGTCACGCAACGTTGTTCGAAACCCTCCTATAAGTGTGGAGCAAAACAAGAGCCATCGTGTAATAAACTAACGCATACAGGAGAAAGCTAGCAACAAAGTAAGATCAGTTTGGATAAATTAAAAAAAAAAAAACGATGACAAAATAGGTTACGCCACTCCTTGTCCTGCTGAAAGACTCGTGATCTGCACGGCGGTTCGTCAGACACCCGGGTCAAACAGAACGTTTCAGACTATAACTTATTCTTTCACTTCAACTCTAAAGTGAAGTCAAACCAAGCATTGTACTAACTACTTTTGTATTGGTTTGACTGCAGTGCAGATAGTCTACCCGGTTGCTGTAGCCCTTTTCAAACTGACCGTGAGTATGATTTTACCTAATTGGCTAGAAATACTTAACTTACTAAGCCCTTCCGTCACATTTACCTTCATTCTGATTTACAAAGGGGGGCTTCATTGAAAGCACTAGCACTCTCGAGTTTTACGTTTGGAAAATGCCAAATAGTGCACAAAATTGCATCATAACTGGCGGGCGGATGATCTTGTGATAGGCAAGTTTAGAAGGTTTAGTACTACCCTGATCCCAGAGGCTTTTCTTGATTTTTCTCCGCATGAGATGAGACAGCGGCGAGAAAAATCAAGTAAAACCTCTGGGACCAGGGTAGTTTAGTACAGATGTATGATGCAAATTGGTTTTCCGCGGTCAGTGTTAAAAAAATAGCCGTGGATGAAAATAATGAAAAGCTGAGTGATATGACTTTTTAATAGTACATAAAATCTTGGTTTATAGTCTGTAATCATGCGCGTGTATACAGCTGACTATTCAAGTTAAAACGCAGCCGAGTCTCATGGATAAGACTAACTTGGTACACGTGTTTGCTAACTCCGTAGCGCCTCTTTGACTTTAATCCAGGCTTCAATTAATTGATACATCTTCATGAATTTCAACGGACTTTGATCATAATTATCAAGGAATTTAGAACATGATCATGATCATTCGTCATATGTCATTTATATTTGGCATCCGCTAAAGTTCGAGGCCACATTTTATCCCTAAGGGAAATTTCACATGGCTTCAGAGAAATCAGATTCACTCCATACTATAGAGAGCCAGCTATTTGGCTTTGGCGCGTGTTTCAACCGGGCTTTTATGACCGCACGTTGACAAAACGCGGCTCACTGAAGACAGACAAAAAATTGAACTGCAACGACTCCAGGGACTACCATCTTTGAACGAATACACATAGACATTCCGTAATACCAGCAGTCGCGAGGCTGACTTATGCGTTATTTCTATCGCATGACTTCATGAGGGGTGCAGCATGACGTCATCGGGGGTTCCCCTTGTTTCATCACAATAGCACAAAGCAATATGCCAATTTATCACGTACTGCATCAGAATGACTGAAGAACTTTACTTGTAGCAAATTAATACCGCAAATACTTCTCCGGGGAATTGCATAACATGGGAAGCATCGCTGGGATCAGAAAAAAAAGGCACTCCATCGTTACAGAGCTAAACTTATAGGCCATACTTGTTACAGCAAAGACTGCTCGGTTGAATGATTCTAGTTACTCGAGGAGTTTACGACGTTTTACATGCATTTGTGCACGTGTTCGTGTATGTGGGACGATAAATGATCTTTCTATAGATTTCTTTCACAGTCATGGGCTTTTTTCTTGATGAATCATGGCTTTTTCGAATTATACCCGATATAAAAGGTTACCCGGCAACTGCAGCTACGCTGTATCAGGAGCCCATCACTGACTGTATTCTTTCCGATACATTCAGGCCACGTGAGTACAAAACTTGTTAGTGATGTTGCAGATTGTTATATATAGAGCGGAATGTTTCCTGCAGGCGCCAGTTTGTGTAGCACGTTGTCGAGAAAATCGGTATTGGGTGAAGGCTTGCCTAACATTCTTTTTCCAGTTTTTCTTGAAAAATATACACCATATTATCATCTATTATAAAGCCGTCGAAAAGTACTTCATTTTACTAGTAAGTGGCGCAATGATAACTACAACGTTAAAACAGCTGTTATCTCCGTTAATTTCAAGGTAAGTTATCACAAAAAGATTCTAACCGCTTGCTCAAGAAAACGTACGAAGAAATGTCGATAAATTCCGCCGTTCGCTATTTGCTGAGCAACATCATTTCTACAGGGGGATTCCCCGAATTTCACTTCCCGGATTGTTCCAAAAGTCGTGCGTAAAATCGAGTGTCGTCTGCAAGTGTACGAAATAAAAGCTGTAAGAAGCCAAACTCTGAGAGAAAAAGACTAGGAAGTGTTTAGTAACGAAATGTTTCTGTCTAATATGGAAGAAGCAATGGAAATTAGCTAGATATCTTTTGGATGAGGTCCGGCTAAAATGTGGCCAAAGGCATGTTAGGGTTATCCAAGCTTATTAAAAATTTTGCTCTGTAAGCTCAGTCATAAAACTGTGTGAGTTGAGATGCTCGTACTACCAACAGAGTTTTAAGGGACACTTTTCATTTAAAAGTCATTACAGATCACACGGTAAAGTTAACAAATCGAATGTGGTTTAGCGCTGTCTGTACTCTTATCAACAATACGATACGCGTCATCACAGTGGTCAAAATTGTTGTGGAGTCACTGCGCCTGGTGACTCCACAACATTTTGACCACTTTGATGACACATATCGTTGTCGATAAGAGTACAGACAGCGGTAAACCACATTCGATTTTCTTTTTACCACAATATCAACGTCAAAGAAAATGTTTTTTTTTTCCCGGAGCGTGACCAAGACCGTGGCACAAAAAAAGAGCAAGCGTTGTCTATAACTTTCTCGCAATCTGATTGGTTTATTCCCCAAAATGAGCGTTTTTGATTGGCTATTGCAACAAGAAAAGGCTACCACGAAAATTCTGTATCGAGGGAAACGACCGCAAAGTTGAACGTTTATTCACGAAAATACAACTTCAACTGTTCAGTTACTGCAAATATTCAAGCAAAATTACGATGACTTTGCGGCAAAACATACACATTGGCATTTGTAATGGTGCAGCCATAGAAGAAGCCATTTGGGAAGGCCAAAGCACTGGAGTTTGAGGCAGAGTACGAAATCGAACTCGAAGCTGGCGTCACTAGACACTGCACTAGAACATGAACAACTGCTGAACTCGCTTCCTTACTAACTAGAGCATTTGAGGATGTTGGAGCAGTTCTTCAACTGTTTTAGAGATGGTCTGGAGATATAACTTGATATGCTTTGCTCGTTAGCATGGCCCGAGATCGACATGATGTGACGTGAAGGAACGTTGGCGATTGACCATAGTGTGATGGAAGTTGCTCGCACCGAGTAGTTAGTGCACGTCTGAGACAGTAGCTAGTCCAGCGCCAAGGGAGATTTCCTTCATCGTTGTTGATAACGTGTTCACTCCGCGCGGGCTGTTCATGTACCAGATCGTATCCGTTTCCGTTCGGCTTTCGGCGACGGTGGTTGGAAAAAGGCTGGCTGTTGCGGGTTGAATTTCTGTACATGGGACCAGTACGAATCGCCGAACTCTCCCGTTGCGTACAGTCGAGTGAGGCTTTCGTAGCTGTTTTTTCCAAAATTCCTCCTTGGTGGATCTTTGTTTGGACACTGTGGACCATTTCAGCATACTCCTGCCCTTCTGCAGCATCTCTCATGAGCCTAAACTAGTAAAGCTATCCGTTTTGGGGTTGACTCTCGCTTGAAAAATGCATTGCGTGACATATTGACGCAAGCAGCGTTGTCTGGACTCCTATCGAAAACGGCAAATTAACCAATCAGATTAGTAGCAATTGTGGTAAAAACAAGATTCGTTATCGTTCCGACTCATATTAAGAGTATGACTAGCCTCCCACGAAGACTCTTTTGGGGCTTGTCCCGCGTTCCTTCCCCACGAACGTGGAAGGAAGGAGGAAGGAACATTGGAAATAGCATAATAATGATGATAATGATGATAATCATAATTCCCGATGGCATATTTACAGGACTTTAACTTGATTAGTAATTTCTTTCACGTTTTATACTTTTGTAACTCGCTTTTAACGAATTGTGGCAGTTTCACCTTACCTTACCTTAATATACTGTTCATGGCTCAAAACAGTTTTCAATTGAGTTTCTAAAAACCAAAACCAAAGTGATTATTCCGTGCTAATCGGAAAGGATACAGAAGATCCAGGGAACCAGTCAAAAATCTGGGCACATACGTGTCGCAGGGGCTAAGCTGGTTTTGTTTTTACTTCTGATTGATTGAAAGTGGCGCGACTCACTTAGTAGTATAATTCAAAACCAAGGCATCGTGAAATCCACCCTGGCTGTAGAACCTTAGCCTGCTCAACAAGTTTGGAGAATTTTATTCCGCTTTCGATCATTGCATCATAGTATAATTTGCTGACTTCACATTAAATGAATTTTGCTCAGTTTTTACTGCTGACTCATTGTACCTGTTTTGTTTCATTTATGTTGGCCCAGTTGAGTCATGCCTGGATACAATTTGGCTCCAATTGATCGATCAGGAATCGATAAAAAGAATTTGTGCCCTAAATGCGACGGACTTCTTAGAGAAGCTGTACAGACCATAGCCTGTGGCCACAGATACTGCAAAACATGCGTGGATACTATACTAAGGTAACTTCCACTATACAAGCTCTTTTGCCTGATAGGCAATAATACCTCCATATGGAGTGAACTAAACGCTAAAGGTTTGTGGAGGCACTCGAATTATTTTGTAAAGAATTAGGACGCTGACATTTCTAGCGTTCCCTCCATCCGAGCGTTCAATACAAACTGAATATAACAACTTAGTTTGCAGCCACATTCTTCATCGATCTTTTTCACCAAGTTGTTCCAGCGGCCACTGCCACCACTGGCTCCTAGACTCTGAAGGTAGCTTCGGGAGGGTTGTCCAATACACCTAATCTGAGTCGATTCGCCTCTGGTATTGACGATTCAAGAGACGACTCGTCTCCACTGATGTCGATTCGTCTTCCGGAAGTCGATTTGCGCATCTGAGCTATGCAAAGTGGGTCGACTTTGCAAAAGACGATTCAGGAAGAATCGTGCGAATAGTAGTGTCCTTCTTAACAGTTTTTTCGGGATGCGACGCAACGCTCTCACCATGCCAAAGAGCGAAGGAGACTGTACGAATCTAGTCGAATCGTCGAATCCACTGAAGTTTGTTGTCACGTTTTAATAATAAGGAACGTTCATGTATTATTATTTCATGGGTCTCGACTTCCGGTGGTGCGAATCGAGTCGAATCGTCAAGTACCTCGACCCTCAGACAAATCGACTCAGTTTCGGGTTCCGACTAAAAATCTTTAAAACTGGCAATTATTGGTTTGTAATAATGTGTTATGGAATGTTTACCATGTTGTGTGGTGTTGTGTCTTAATCATGAGTCAACTATTCATGTCAGCGGTTTGCACCCTGTGAACTTAAAAGAGCTACGTTACGGTTCCGCACCTTGAAAAGTTTGGCCTAAATTTTTTCAAGTTTGTCGTTTGTAATCCGTGTTAATCTTCTCAATCCTTAACCAGCCTTGCGCCTTTATGGTTTATTATTGTCTCTTTGGTGTTTTCCTATCTTGAATAACTACCCAAAATGCCGTGACTGAGCTCAATACCAATACAAGTGGGTTCAATTGATCCCTTAATTCTCGCTCTTTTCCTTTTACTCTGTTTCTCTGGTTGTTTGTTTGTTTGTTTGTTTGTTTTTTTCCAGTTCTTATAATTTCTCTCTTTTTCTCAGTCAGGGAGTCGGAAAATGTGTCCTCGACGATTTGGCCATAACACGAGAACAGGTCAGTTTGATTTATTTTTGTCGAAGGCACACACTCTTCTCTATAATTCTAGCTCCCATGTCACTGCTTCTGTTTGGTTCCTTTTGTTACCGCCATATCGCGAAGCCAATCTCGATCGGTCTCCAAACATCGTTTTAAAAAAGAACAAACGTTTAAGTTTATTCACGACAACGAGTTTGACTGAAAATAGAACAAAAATGAACAATTATTTACAACATTAGACGGCTGAACGGACAAACCCCGAAAAACACAAACTTACAGCTTTTTCCCGAAATGAATGATTAACCTCTGGTGGACGATGATCGCGAAAAGGAAATTATAAGAACAGCGACAATGACTAGCTCTAATATAACTCGAAGGATGTTAGTTTGACCGTTGCCACAGAATTTAAACTACTAGTCTTATTAACATATTGAC
>Ga0126338_10001879_pt1 | contig 14031 bp, 9 predicted proteins | sample OrbCmetagenome_2_FD_92529 | JGI IMG/M metagenome (GOLD analysis project Ga0126338, IMG submission 92529) | Coral microbial communities from Petempiche,Puerto Morelos, Mexico - Orbicella C C metagenome | ecosystem: Host-associated > Invertebrates > Cnidaria > Coral | place: Petempiche,Puerto...
ATACTCCGACTAAAAGTAGAGATCAAATTTTCTTGATTGACATTTTCCTTCAAATCATGGCGTGTAAATTGACAAATCTGTCAGATTTCACGCCTGACAAAAATTTGTCCTGCTCCGAGGCAGTACGACGGTGTCTTTGAAGTTTGGTAAGCCTTGACAAAATTTGGTGGGTCTAAAAATCACCGGACGCACTTGTCTCAGGGAATTGATGACAGATTTTTTTCGCAAAATAAACAAAAATTTGCCCAGTGCGTCCGGGCCCTTAGGTTTCTTTATTTGTTAATTACTACAAAGTTCTCGGTGAAGGAAAACAAAGGTCATTGGGATCCTAACACGCCACAGTCAGTTTAGCAACAGTTAAACGAAAACGCTTAATCTGGTTTCTACTAAAAATTGTCAATGAAATATTCGCTTCCTCGAATTAATTATGATGAAAACGTAGGCAAACGAAGTCAAAAGTACTCAGTGAAAATGTAGACAAACAAAGTCAAAATACTCAAGTTTAAATAAACATCTTAGCTTGGCAAAAGTCAAAAGGTTTGGATTGTTCAGAATAATCGTGGTCACATTGCCGAAACTTAAACAAAAGGAACTTGCACTAAACTCGACGGAAATTTTGCAGCTAAATTGAAACTGCGCACGTCATGTTATATACGCACGGCCGTGCGTATATAGGGATTTCGTTCATGATGGCTCAATAGGAATTAGACAGGACTAGTGCGTGCGCTATGTCGTAATAAGAGATACCATGAGCACGAAATAAACTTTTCAATCAGCCAGCTGTCATGTAATATTACTATTTGCCAAAAAAGGTGTTTAATTTAGATGAAAATGATTGTCACACGAGAAATCATTTCCATATCAATTGTTTTAAACCAAGCCTCGGTTGGAAAATGAAGGCATAAAGAAACTCTGAACTGACTTTCCAAATTTAGCATCATTTGTCATTCGCTGATTGTTTGATTGTGGTGTCGATCGATTGGTTCTTTCGGCGTTGTTTACTTTATAGAAAACAATGGTGCATAATATATATATCCAGTCGAAGAACATAGTTCGCGTTGACACGATATTTCTGCTAAACAAGAATGTTTAATTTTATGTTTACAGTTGTTCTGCTCCGTTTTCCATGTATTACAGGCCAGCATCAATTTTTGATCCAAGGTGATCATGGTTTAAAGCGATCTCGTTTTCAAGGGGTATCATACGCAAATTTTGAAGCTCACAATTTTCAGCATCTTCAAGGATCCCTCTTAGACTCTTCTTGTGAAGTAGTCCGGGCTTTAGACTGTGCTTTCGCTTGTGTGGCTAACGCTACCTGTGTTTCGTTCAACATCGCTACGTCGCCAAACGGAAGTGGAAAGCTTCGCTGCGAGCCGCTAAGTGAAGACAAGTTTAGAAGTCCTCACAAACTGACCGATTCGCAGCAGTTTCACCATTACAGCATAAAGGTAATATTGTCAACTTGAAATCCAGCTTAATATAACATTTAGTCACTACTGCCAGGATTTGTTCTGCCAGCAATGATTTGTATTTACGGTGATATTTGCCTTGCAAAGCAAATGACAAAACGGAAAGTGGATGAATAAAATAATTGATGTAAAGGTTTGTAGTAGAAGGGTTCGACGCGGGAGGTATTTTGGAAACAAACTGCATTGTATGCCATATATCATTTTTTAAAGCTCGTAGAATAGCATAGAACAACATAAATTTGTTCTGGGATACCCAAGCCTAATATACAACGAGTTGCGTTCGATTGAATTTGAACCTTTAAGAATTGGAAGTAGAGAAATTTTAGCTCCATGGGTTGCGACTGGCCGATCAGGTACCTCACACAGAAATGTATTACGAAGAACAATATTCACTGTTTATCAAGGTCTTGAAGACACCACTTATTGCCAGAAATTTTCAAATCTGACTACCCGAGCCGTCCACTGACAAATTAATGCATGGCAGAATTGTTTGTACTTTACAATTTGGAGGACTTAGATAAACAAACGTTTGACTGCCAGCAGGCCTCAGTTGTGTATACATGTCATAGATATCTTCGGCGGTGCGCATCATATAGTGCGGGATGAAATTACATGCGAAGACAGAGCGGGCCAGTTTCTTTACGACAAGACAACCAATCGGATCGGATTTACAATATTTCTTTAGGGAACTTTTTTTCCTGGTCGCTTGCTGACTTTCTTGTGAGTGATTCACCTGAATGTCGGGTACAGTGATGATATATACATATTTGTTTTCTGCTAAGGACGTAAGAAGCGTATTCATAACAGTGTCATAAACAGCCCTTATACATGGGAAGCCTATCTCTTGTGGGAAGCCCATCATATTTTGCCGTCCTCTTTCAAGCCCTGTATAGTTAATATAATTCCAAGGTATATGTTGTTTTTTTTTCTCTGCTTTTGAGCTGGAGAGGCCATCGACTTTCAAAATTAATAGCTGAATATCGCGCTGAAGTGATCACGAGCGCCGTTGTTTCATAAGTCGCTCTCAAAGGAACAGCAGAGGGAATGACTTTTTTTTTTGCCTGAGTTACAACGGGGTTTAAATTTCAAGTGACGTCATCTGTCCTATTGTAAACACTAATTTCCCAACGGCGTTATAAAGTAAACATTGTTTTTGAGACTCAGTAAGACGAAAGAGAGTTTAGGCTATCGAAAGAACAAAAATGTAATTACTATGTTGAAGATATTGATTCTCAGAAACAGTGATCCTCGATTCTATACCAGTTAAACCTCGGTTCTTAGCAAAATCCCCTTAAGATGGCAATTAATAATTTACTAAACGCAAAACTGCCTCATTAAGTTAATAAAAGTTGGACGCTTATTTTAAACTAACATAATTACGCGTTGTGTTTGATTCCAGGACACCTTTATATATCAGTCCAATTTTATGCATACTCTTATTTTCTTGTACATATTGCAGCAATGCAATATATTTTCAAGGATATTTTTTACTGCAGACACCTTGCTCGAGGATTCCTTGCAAAAATAACGGTAGCTGCATCCCAAATTACGAAGAGGATAAATACCATTGTGTTTGTGAGCCGGGCTTTACAGGTTTTCATTGCACGAGAGGTGAATAAAACTAGTATATTCATTTACATGTACAGTAGTGTTGCTGCTGTCTTAGTGATCGCTTTTAAGGGATGTGGTATTTCCACTGTTTTCTTTTTATTGTCATCTTTATTAACTATTTAGCTTAGTCCTAACTATTTTCAAAAACCGTCATGAAGGAGAGAATAGCTTTGTTTTCCAAAATTCATCAATGTTCTTCGAGATAAAGAAGTTTTACAGTATACAATATGATGGAAATCCATGTTTAATTATGTCTGACTTCATGGAGAGCAACAGTTTTCTCCATAGCAAATACGCTTACTACACAGCTTTGTTGCTCTCATGGTTAACACATTTGACTCGGGGGGAAGAATACTTCATACAAATAGCGTAATAAGGATGTGCCGCTGGATGGGGTCGTATTTTCACGACTGGATTGACTATAATAGGATAGCATTTTCAACAGAGTTACTTGAATGGGGTTGTATATTTTACGGATTTAGGGGTGATTTAAAAAAGGAAAGATTATATTCGTGGTGAAAAAGTTGTTACCGTTCTAAATTCAGTTTAAAATATGTTTCACTTCACTTAAGGATGAGCTAGTTACATGTACAAGGCTTTATAAGGTAGATAAATAAACAGAAAGTGACCGAGTTACCCAAAAGTACGTAACCAAGATTGGGTCTATTATTAGCCACAGGAAAGACTATAATGGGGCGGGGATTCTGAGAGACCAGCGGCCCAAACTCAGCAAACTCTCCCCCAGGGGATTTGACTATCTCGAATTTAATTTAAGATTATTCTATAAATTTCATCTATTACTGTTAGCGTGTGCAGGTCCCTTGGGCATGGAAAATAAACAAATAACAGCAGCACAGATTTCAGCGTCCTCTCAGTTTGATGGAAATCATGCTCCAAACCAAGGAAGACTGCATTTCAAGGGTGGCTACGGAGCATGGGCCGCAGGTGCGAATGATCTTAATCAATGGTTTCAAATCGAACTTCGTGTTGAGGCAAATGTCACTTTTGTGGCAACCCAAGGGAGGTACGGTAGCTCCGGGCAACGGGTGACCCAGTACAAGTTACAATACAGCAAGGATGGACTTTCCTTTCAGGTTTATAAGCAGCCTGGCGAGAACTCAGACAAGGTGAGAAGAATTCATTTTATATGACTAAGCAAATCACGAAATACAGACATGCAATCAACATACCATTGTCGGCCGCGGGTTGGGGTTGGGGGAGTAAAAAATTACAAAAAAACGTCTCAGACATATCATGCTTAGACATTAAATAGTGTCAGTGAATAACCTATTTAAAACGAAAGGTCTTGGAAACCATACACTGTTCAGCGACCCGGCCGTACCCGTTTACGCCACATAGGGAGTGCCCCCCTTCCCAAACGAACTATATTCATTGTGTCTTAAATCACAATTATAAGGACTTGTATGATTTTAATCATACAAGTCTTTTAAAAAAAACCTCACAAACTTCGCCTCCAGAAGAATCAGTATGAGTGAGCTCAATCCGATCTTTTAATTGACGTAAATTAATTTCATTTTTGCAGTAACCGAGAAAAAAAAAAAGCTCTTCCGACCATGCCGTTGATTCCACAAATAATTTTAAAACCGTTTAAATGTTAAAATTCTGAAAACAAAGCAGATGGAACAAGGAAACAAGGAAACGGAGAGAGAAATTGGGATCCGGATGGAAGGGAATCTATTCAGTTTACTTACTTATTTCACATGAATTTATATCATTCTATAATATAAATCGTTTTGTTTTTCGTCCTAAAATCATTAACAAACGTCTGGAAACATAATAAAAGACACGAGTACGGTCTAAACTTAATAATCCTTAATAAACTTAATAATCCTGTGCTTTCTTTAATACTCTATGTTGTAATAAACCACCCATACACCATTTACGAGTGTGATTTTACTTTGCATGAACGTAAAATGTGCATTATGACGGCACTTAAATAATATTTAGCCTATAAACCATAAAAAACTTGTGGTCTATTGCTTAAATAAACGTATTCGCCTAACTATTATACGGCTGGTGCGCCTGAAATTTGAATTGACCAATCGGGATTTAGCAGGTTTGAAAAACTGTACTGTCTGTGACGTCAATGTACGTTAACAGCAGAGACATTGAGGTTGGGCAACTTTTCATATTGGAGACGGCATTAAATGTTTACGAAAATCATATCAGGTCACTCGTCGAATATTGCTACAAGTAGCTGGGACACTCGAGGCTGGATCACTTATCCCCCATCCCATCTCCCCTAGTCAATGTTGGAAAATGTCGTGTTTTTTTAAACAAAAAAGGACAGAAATCACCTAATTATCAACATTGTAAGTCGGGGGAAGGGGAAAACTCGCTTGGTGTCCCAACGTTTTTGCCGAATGGCGCGGTTTCAACATTTTCGCCTGGAGGTATGGCAGGCATGATATAAAATAACGTATATGGGCATGATATGGGAGAGGTGTACCATGAATAATTGACTCTTTTGCACCGTGTGGCATATACACTTCCTTACAGGCTTGTTTTTAAATTTAAGAATCTTGTAATTCCTGGGATGTTTCGCGACAAACGACACCAGACGGAAAAAACGACTCAATGTAAATTTCCGATCGTCCAGAAGGTACTGCATAAGCAGTGTGTATCTTCGTTTATTTTTCTTATCTTTAGGTGTTTGCTGGAAATAGTGATCACGACACCGTGGTTAAGCATCCTTTGATTCCTCCGATCGAAGCGCGATACATCAGACTGATACCCACAGCATGGAATCACCACATCTCCATGAGGATGGAAATCTACGGATGTTTTGGTAATTAACTTTCGCTTTAATCCTTGACAATGACTAAGTCTTAAATTTCCTTTCCCACCCCAAGTTACAAGGGCCAAAATTTGTCTTTCGATGGAAAGATCGATTGATGGAATCAGTAGTAAATGTGTATTTTGTCTGAGCGTAAATTTCAACTGTTACCGCCATCCAGAATTCTGGAACCAAGTACTAGGAGAGACCAAAACAACTCCATTTTGGTTCGCTACGAAGAAAGAGTTAGACCTTTATGGTATTGCGTAAGTACGACTCTACGGTTGGAAGACATGACGTAATTACTAAGTGTTAAGGCATCACCATTTCGTGTTGTTCACATTAAGGGAAACATTTTCGGACGTTTTCTATACCCTCTAAGTTTTATTATCGCTGTTAAAATATTCCTGAAGTAGTGTGCATATTGTGGGCAAAATCGCCCCCTCTTTGTTTGAAGAAGATAGTCCGGTCTGAATAGACCTGGATATGATAAAGTTAGAGAATCACAGAGTGTATAGGTACGCTGGTGAATCTATTTTGCAACCTAACTTGCGTAAAGCTTTTCTGACTGTATGACTATCATTTATCATCTGTTTTACTTTAAAGAGTGCCAGATTCCTTTGGGAATGGAAAACTTTAGAATAACGCCCACACAGATATCAGCGTCTTCTCAGTATAGTGGAAGTTATGCCCCAAACATGGGAAGACTACACTACAAGGGTAATGCCGGCGCATGGGCAGTAGGAGTGAATGACATGAATCAGTGGATTCAAATTGATTTCCGAATAGAGACAACTGTCACTTATGTGGGGACTCAAGGAAGACATAATGTCGGCCAATGGGTGACCCAGTACAAGATACAGTACAGCAGCGACGGAAATTCATTTCAGGTTTTTAAACAGCAAGGAGAGAGCGCATACAAGGTTAGAAATTATCCCGAGGAGGTACCAAGATCCTGTCTTTGTTGCACCCCTAAGTAGTACTTATTCAGAAGCCACGCATCAACTGACACCGACGTTTTTCGGCTCAATACCCTAAAAGGTACCACGAAAGCTCCTGCTGTGCACCCCTAGAAATTAAATGACTTTGAAAGTCGAGAAATTGATTAACTATTTCAGAGTAGCCGAAATAGTGGGACAAGTATTCCACAGCTTGGCTTTCAATGATCATTTTTGCACAAATGTTCGACTATTGGAACGAGACGATTTTCTAAGAACTATCTTCTTTCCAGCGTTTTCCCATTGGCAGACTTGCACGGCTAGTTTGCATTATATTCGAAAAACCTTCTAAGATCTATAAAAGAAAGTTAATGATTTATAAATTAATCTGCACTAATTGTACTGCTTGGCTATATTTTATCCTTTTTTTCTCTTGTGGCGTCCAGGCAGTATTCAAAGCACACGGTTCGATAAACTGAAACATATGTTAAGGACGATTCCTTGTAAACACAAAGGTCTTTTCGCCAAATTAGGACCATATGGAAAAAGCAGATCTTATGGCAAGGGCTATTTTAATCGCAAAAGAAATAAATAGGCGTAGTCACGCATTTTTGCGAGATAATTGGTCTTGAATCTCGAATACAAATGCAAAATTTTGCATTCAAATTAGTCGCATACTTGATAGCGAAGCTGATTACTCAGTCCACCCTGGCGCACGCGTTGCAGTTAAAGCATGCCTTAAGTGATACGCAGAACGTGTGCGCACCATAAGAAGTATGCACCGTCCTTAAGGGAGGCTCGTAAAATCTCTGAAAATGTTTGCAAATCAAGAAACTTAGCAGAGGAAATAATAGTTTTAAACGATTCTCTAAAGTCGAAATATGAGCTAACAAATTATCCTGAGACGAAAGCATCACATTACCAATATGTATACACGTTTGTTTATTCGTGTTCCTGTAGGTGTTCGCTGGGAACAGTGATTCCGACACCGTGGTAAAACATCGCTTAACTCCACCAATCAGAGCACGATATGTTAGACTGGCACCAACAACATGGAACCACTACATCTCCATGAGGATGGAACTCTACGGCTGTCTTGGTAACTGACCCTTTAATCCAACCCTTAAACCCACCGATGACTTATTTCTGAATATCGGCACCTTCACCCCAGGAGCAAGGGCTTTAGAAGGCTTGAAAGAGTCTCAGTATTACTGCACTGTGTGCGAGATGTGAGAGACTGCTCACTATAGTGAGGACAACCGAGCAATGAAAATGTTGACAATCTACAAACTTGGAATCTTATGTCAAAATGTTTTTATGGGAACAAACCCCATCGTTAACAGTCTTGACGAACAGAATAACAAAGTTGGCATAGTGATTTCCACAATACATATCAATAATTAGAATCAGAAATGTTTAATCTTTCATCGTTTTACACTAGCGTTATAGTAACTGCAGTAGATTAGTTACAGCCTGTCACGGTGATTGCGCTGCATCCTCAATCTCTACGATCTCGATAATTCTAAATAATTTTTCACCTGTCGAACGCGTTTGCATTCGCATAACTCAGAGAACACTGTAGTTCGGTTATTTGTCACCTTTTCGAGCGTGGTCGCATAGCAACAAAGATTTTGTCGCGTCCGCAAATCATGTAGACACGGAAAATGCGCCAAAATTAAGAAAGGAGTATTGCGATATCTGAAGACTAAATAATCGAAATGGAGAGGAAATTTGAAAGGCAAGCAAATGTTTTGCGCGGAATGGAGTCTCCATTTACTTATTCAATTGTTTTCACTGTCATGAAAGTTATGTTCGTATCATATTTTTTTTTCCAATTATATTTGATAGAACAATTATTGAATTCGATTTCTCTTGATATCTAGAATAATCAAGGTCATCTCGGTAAGGGATAACACTTGCTGATAACACGAAAAATCGTACCCAATAATTGTTTGCTATATACCCGATGTCCTTTTTTTTTTTTCATTTCGTAGACAGTTTGGAAGCTCTTGGTATGGAAAGCGGTGCCATTGCTGACTCGCAATTAACTGCTTCTTCTGAACTTGACAGCAATCACGCTATCAAGCGAGCGAGGTTGCATACTAAGGAGACTGATGTTTATTCGCGTGGTAGCTGGGTATCAGCAACCAATGATTTGAACCAATGGTATCAAGTTGATCTTGGTAAAATCACGCCTGTGATACATGTGTCTACACAGGGAAGGAATTTCCACTCTCCTGCACAGATGGTAACGAAGTACAAGTTGCAGTTTAGTGACCATGGAGCATCATTCTTGTTTTACAAGAGGCAAGGAGAATCTTCAGAGGCGGTAAACTGAAATATTATTCCATGCTGTTTCAATAATATTGGCTCTACTTAGCTAGGAAGGTGTATATTACGTCAGCTGAAACCGATGATAGATCAAATTAACCATGTGAAGGTACTAAATCTAAGGAGCACAAATCTTTCATTGACTGGCTGATGTAATCTTTTTGGTTCCGAGTAGAGCAAAGGGCGTTGATAACTAGAACCGCTCTGTCTGTAGAAGTTCTCTAGCCCACGTTCAATATTAGCTTCTTTTGGCTCATCTTCCACTGAGCTCCTACGGGTTTTGACTACCAGACCTCCTTTGTCCCTGCGGTTCCAGTCCTGTCTTCATTCATGACCATACTTGTCAGATGTTGGCTTCCACATCGTGCTAACAGTCTAATTTCTCTTGCTCCTCGTGATATAGCTAGATATCTGCCTGAGTTTGCTATTAATCGTTTTGCCTCAACCATAATTTTCCGTTGTCAATATTTTTCTGGTATATATACGATCTGTCCCAGAGATTGGTTATTGGAGGTTGGCAACTTTCTTGATGTGAACCTGAGGACTTTCTAGCAGGCTCGGAACCATCTGGTAGAACAGGCTGATGGTAACGACCTTTCTTGTTCTTAAGATATGTTGACGTGTTTCACACTGTTCGGAGGGTACTAAAGGCGTACTGCCTTTGTAATTGTCCATCCTGCTTTTAACTTCTTCATCTACACTTCTATCTTCATGATTACGTTGCTTTCTAAATGTGAAAAAAATTGTACTTCCTCTAGTTGCACAGCTCTCATGACTCCCATCTTCCCTTTGCTAACTGGTTGAGGCCAGTTTTAATTTTTTTCTGCAGTTGCTGTCAAATGGTCGGTCTAGCTGTGCATATGTTGAAGGTTCGGGGAAAGTAGACATTACCTGCATAATAGTTCCAGGTCATTGAGGCGAGTTACAAATTTCCAATGCATGGACCCGTTTACCACGCAGCATAATCCACTCAAAGGCCAGTATAATGATCATCGGGGAACGAAAAGAACCTAGACCGACTTATCTCAAAAGTTTCCTTCAACGTTACGTTTTAAATAACCTGAGCTATAGCTTCTTTATTAACTTTGAATGAACTGTGGTGGAGCTCCAAAGTGATCCACGAGTTGCCAGATCCGTGGAGATTCTCGAATGCTTTCCCTACGTCAAAAAATGAAGTTCGTCTATGGCGAAGTCTGCTACTAGGTAACTCCTTTCTTATTTTTTACCGCCCTTCAGGGATGAATTACTCTTTCCTGACGTTGGTCTGGTGATATCCTTTTGTCTTTGCTATATTTTCTGCTTACATGTCAAGAGGATTAAGGAACTCTTTCGTTTCTTTTTTGGCACATTTGCCTACATCCTTATTTTACGGAGGTGCCTATTTTTCGATGTTAGAATGCTCCTCTGGGATGGCTCATTTCGCCTGTTGGCTTCTGTTTGGCTTTCAAAATGTTTCTCTGGTGATCAATTTACATACGTCTTTTCCCAACTTCCTAAATCGAAGCGAAGAACCTTCAATCCAGGTAAACTTTCAACTTACATACATACACACATAAACTTTATTAACGTGTCTTTATATCTAGCCGATGGGGAAAAAAAACCCTCTACTAATTGGGGACAATTAGTATAATTAATAACCTACTATTTTCTAATGAACTATTAAAAAGCCTGAAAATATAATTAACAATATAATATAGTTAAAAACCAACAAGCTATTTTCTAATAACAATGAACTAATGGTATAAATCATTAAAATGAATTAAACTGATAATCTATATGTTTGAATAGCTCGCTCACCGCCGTGTACATTTTCAGGTTTTCGATGGCAATTTTGACCACGACACCATTGTGTATCATCAGCTAAACCCACCAATCAGGGCACGTTATTTACGAATACTGCCAACGGCATGGCAATATTATATCGCGATGAGGATGGAGTTCTACACTTATCGAGGTACTTCATTTATTTGCTTTTTATTCATTTATTAAAAAATAAATAAAAAAGCACGCGTTTCACCTTTGAAGCGGACGAGTAATGTCACACGTTAAGAATAGTTCTCGGCAGATCTACTGGTTGAATTGTTGTTGGTCTTTTATTAAATTCATGTTCTCTACTAAATTTGAGAAACCCTTTTCTGGTTAGTTTATATTACTTGAAAGAATTTGATGATTGGTCAAGCTGAATTTCAACCGAAAGTCATGTAGTCATATGGTTAAACCATGAAAAAGGTTGATCGACCAAACAAGCGGAAGAAGGATTTTCGTTTTCAATCAGTTTCAAGGAATTTTAGGAATTCTTCGAACATTAAACCAAACCAACCAAAAATAGTTCATATTGATAAAACACGGTTATATTTGAGGTAATGTATCAAACACGAGAGACCGTGTTTTGCCACATTCCCAAGTACGGAGAAGAGAGTTAAAAATGTCACGCGCTGTATGTTTAGCAGTGCGGAAAAACTCTGTCATGACAATTTGATATAATTTATATTCCTTATCAAAACTAAGAACGAAGGAGAAAACGGAAAACTAAAATTGCTAAACGTCGTTGTTTAGGCTGGACGAATTATCAATGAGTTTGAGAGTGATGAACAATGTGAAAATAACCAAGGGTATATTTAAGAATTTCTTAATCTAATGGCAAGACTTTATTTTCCTTTTACTGCAGATACTTAGCATCTTGCAATGAGAGACACCGAGAATGAGAAGCATGGTTCTTACCACGACTACAGACATCACCTGAGTACAATGGTGGGGGAATAGCCGGATGCTTTAGGACGTTGGATTCCAGGGCCAGGGTGCTGGATTTAAAATCATGGAGGTCCCTAATTCAAATCCTTCATTTTGCAACGAACGGATTACGTAGGCTGGTTGCGCTATATAAATAGCCCAGTGGTTTACCTCCCACCAGTTGAGTTTAATAACATGCCTTTATTCAATTTACAATGTTGGTTTATTTGTTTATTTTTAAAAGGTGTACATAATTGGCACAGCATTGCGAAATCAAACTACACTTCAATTAAGACATTTCTCATGCAAATCGCACTTTTAGAGTCTGGTATCCTGTATATTTTTGCAAGCGTTGTAGTATTTTGGTAAGCCCGTTTGTTGAGTCAAAAAGCAAATGAAAATAGAACCACAGAAAACCTGTTAAACCAGTATCCCATGGAGTGCAACTATCGCGAGACACTTGTACAGTCATTTGTAATCCACAGTGGAGTAATCTGGATAATACTTCACTCAATACCTTGACAGACTAGAGAGGCAGCAGTTGACAACTAATCAACTAAAATAACTCAAAATCTGCGATGGCCAATAGACCTCTTTAGCTTGGGCAATTTGTTGCCCCATTTCAAACCATGTGCCGATACTCTTGAGAATTCTTGTTTTCCAAATTTTCAAGTCGGCTGTGTATGAATGAATCATTTTTAAATAGATAAAACAATAATTCTCTAGAGAATATCACGTGATCTGAACGGGAAAACAAACCACCTAAGCTAAAGAGGTCTTTTCTCTCCATGAGACGCGCTTGCGAGCGAGGTATATAATCATAGTAGTTCAGTCTTCCTCGAAACAGATATCCAGTTCAAGATGATTAATACGGCTACCATGATTCCCTGCAGGCACATCTCATAGAGGGAATTGGCCTTTGACAACTATGAGAACGTTTCTACAAAGTTATGGTTCCGTGATTCAAAGCGCAAGCATTCTAATGCAAAACATTTTCATTGTTGCCGCCATCAAGCCAGAAGTGTTTTGTAAGCTCACCAATGGATGATGGAATTAGAAGATTTTGCAGTTGTACCTGCAGTTGTTTTACTTCAAAAACAGAAACAGTGTGTCAGCATGATGATTTAAGCTACTCAAGTTTAGTGCGACTGCTTATAGAGTAAACGTTTCTTATATTAGAATCAAGTTTAATGCGACTGTTTATAGAGTAAACGTTTCTTATATTAGAATCAAGTTTAATGCGACTGCTTATAGAGTAAACGTTTCTTATATTAGAATCAATTTCTTCAAGCGTACGCAGAAGGTCTCAGTTTAGTAGCGGCTTTTGCCGCTAACGGTTAAAACTTTTAAGCATTTTTAGGCCTAACGGTTTAAAAATCTTTGGTCCTTTTACGGCTAACCGTTAATTGTTTTCATTTACGGTTAACTGAAGTCTTAATAATTAATTGATAGTTAGTTGATGCGTAACGTATAAAATCAAAAGGACATTAGAAAATGTCATTGTTAAGTGATAGGTCCTCAAATGGCATCTTAATGGTCGTTAATTACTCTCAAACAACATTGCTAGTCAGTGTATAACGTAACACATATGAAATCAAAAGTACATTGCAAAATCTTATTGTTAACAAGCCTGCAAATTAAAACTTAATTATTGGAATGTGTCGAAGTCACAAATCATGATGGAATAGCGCAATAGCTGCCGAGCTATAAAACAATGCGGTAAATCTATTTTGCAATAACTGTCTAATTTCTCGCGCGCTGATTGGCTCATTTTTTTCATCAATAAGAGCACCGACAGATAAATTTAAATTTATGATAGCTTTCCAGTCCAACTTTCAGCTGTCAAACTGTCAACTTTTTAACCAATGAGATTCTATGGACTTTTTTAAGTAGCCAATCAAAAAGCGAAAAAAGCTATTGACAATGTTCGCGTCATTTGTGAATAAAATTCAGTTATATCTTTGTTTATGGCAAGTTTACGGCGTCTTTTCGCCCGCATTTATTCCTGGCATTTGACTATTTTGGGGTCTTTTTATTGTAAAAAACGAATTGACGTTAGAATTGACGTTAGCCTGCGGCTCGTGGTTCCACAGCCACTTTGACAATGTTGTGACGCAATTTATCATCAATGAGAGGACAGCCGCATAAAAAACTG
>Ga0126338_10001881_pt1 | contig 14021 bp, 6 predicted proteins | sample OrbCmetagenome_2_FD_92529 | JGI IMG/M metagenome (GOLD analysis project Ga0126338, IMG submission 92529) | Coral microbial communities from Petempiche,Puerto Morelos, Mexico - Orbicella C C metagenome | ecosystem: Host-associated > Invertebrates > Cnidaria > Coral | place: Petempiche,Puerto...
CTTCATGCAGTTGATATTAATATAACTTACCAAAATTATCATTAGGGCATGCATAGTCAGGAGAATACACTGCAAGAATAACAGATTAAAGTACTACTATTAATAATCTTATATCCTACAAGTAACACCACTCTCAGGACAAGTGCAAAATAAGAAATACTAATCAATGTCAGAATTGGGCTTTTAAACAACTACATTTGTCATACAACTCCAGAGCAAGGCAAATGCACTTTGATAGCACAAATTTCAAATATTGTGCATGCATTCTTCCCCACCAGAAATTCTCTTATTAGTTGCAAAATTTATAAAATATAAATGAAATGGAGAAAGGCTCTGTGACAGTCAAGTGTCTGGTACTAGAACACAAGACAAGAACACTGACCAGGGCAGGCCAACACAAAGGCCTATTTAGCATTAAATACCTTCAGGAGTGTATCGGTGTTTTCCTGATGGAACAGCTATGACCAGAGCTCCACTAATCTTTTTATTTTCTATCAGCGGATTAAGCATCTTACTAAAAAAAGATGAACATCAAGGCATGGTCAGTTGACATGCACAAGAAAATGCATCAGAATAGCATAACTGTGCATGCACATGAGTACAGGATGTGTGAACACATTTAAATGATTTGTATTGTGTAATTACTCAAATGAAAGGTATAAACAGACCACCTGTACACATAACGACTACATACAGTCGAACCCCCACCAACGGCCACCTCTCTACAACAGCCACTTTTTTTGTTCCGGTGGACAGTCCATCATTCACTCTTATTTTAACCTCTCTATATATGGCCACCACTCCACAATGGCAACAGCCACTGCATTGCGTCCCAACTGCCATAATAACCTCATGACAACAGCCACTTAATCAACGTCTGACAAACGATGTATACCAAAACCAATATTTTGTATGGTGAAAGGTTACAAAACTTGATCATTCTGTACCATGCATCATTGGTCTGCTCTTTCTGTTTAGTTTCAGTTTCATTGATATACTCTGATTGTGTTACATACTTATATGCTACAATAAGCATTTTTTTAAAAATTAGAAATGTTGCACCCCAAAAACAAACAAGTATTATATTACACCCCTATCTACCCACAATGGCCACCTCTTTACAACGGCCACTTTCCTCTGTCCACACATGGCGGTTGTAGAGAGGTTCAACTGTATAAACTTTCCAATTAGCACTGAAATTGAACCTGCTAATAACCAATTAATTTTGAGAACTTTGCTATAGAACTGATAAACACCAGTGTTGTAACTTTGTTTTGCACGTAAAACACTAGCCTGCCAGAATAAGATGTGGACACAAGTCTGGAAAAACCCTAATTAACTAATACTTACAGATCAAACTGGTCTGATCTGAACAAAGCAATGTATGGGTGATGTTTCCCTTCCTGAATTATCCATTCCACATCACTTATATTTTCAATGAAGTGAAGTACTCCAACATGGCCATTCATACTAGCTGTGGAAATAAAAACAGACACAATTATAAGGACAGGTCTACTTGTGGGAATTAACAGAAATCTCTCTTCACAACCCAGTTCTTCCCCTGCATGAGAGACAAGAATGCAAGGGCCATGGGAGGGGAGAGGGAGGGGCAGGTGCAGAAGGGGTCTATAGAGAGTGAGGGATGTGAATGTAGGAAGTGGGATAAATTCCAAAAGTGACAGAAACCAGATGAAATTTCAAAGAAAATTACAAATTAATATGTAAGAAAGCATACACTGTGTCTTTATCGAGTTTTAGTATAAATCTACTAGCATTCTATCATGAATGCCATTCTCTGATTGGCTATGCCACTCACTATCTATTCTGTGATAGATAGTGAGTAGCATAGCAGTGTGCGCTTGTTAACAAAATGACAACTGCTCCTTGGTGTTTTCGAAGTGTCTGTGAAGAGGATTTAGACAAAGTTTTGAACGACTGGTAGATTTATACTAAAACAATGACTAGATTATTCACTCTCGATTTCTATGCATCCGTCAACTATCATGCAATAGAAATATCGAGCTCATAATCTAATTGTTTTTTTAGTATAAATATATTAGTGTTCTATCACGAATGCCATTCTCTAATTGGCTACACTACTCACTATCTATTCTGTGATAGATAGTGAGTAGCATAGCAGTGTGCAGTCATTAACAGAATGATGGCCACTTCTTTGCGTTTTCAAGGTGTCTGTGAAGAGTATTTAGATAAAGTTTTGAACGACTAGTAGATTTATACTAAAACAATTTATTAGGGTTAGGGTTAGGGTTAGGATTATTCACTCTCAATTTCTATGCATGATAGTTACCTCGGGCTATGCCCTCATCAACTATCACGCGATAGAAATCTCGAGCTCATAGCCTAATAATTGCTTAATAGAAACAGGGGGTAGAAGTTTGGGAGAACCAGAAATGCTCTGATCATCAAAATGCCAATTCTCTTTGCTTGCACCATCGTTATGCCAACAGTTCGTGCTAGTTTTGAGTTTCTATCGAGATAAAGAAACACCATTTTAAACCAATCAGTGGGCATATTTTCTTTGGGCTATTTTCTAAAATATAATAGAATAGAAAAAGTATAGAGTGAGAAGTCCAGACACCCCTTGGCCCTGATAACGGTGTGAGCCTTCGATCTACTCATGTTTAGAAACTAAGCTCAAACAAACTTCTTTGACAGACCTATTTATTGTTCAATAACATGATTGATTCGCTCAGAAGGCTGAGATATAGACGGACTCAAAGTCACTTACAAGTACATCCAATCTGATGTGTTGCATTAGTCAGTATCACACACGGACGTATCTCTCTTAAGTCCTCATAAATTTTCTGGGCGACCTTATCTCCAGTTGCTGCAAAACACAATGCAAAAATTAACTTAACATCTACATTTATTGAGTCATGTCAGCAGAAACTATATGCAGTTATAACGCTAACTTCAACCTTGTGCATATAAAACAGATCAAAACAAAAAAGAGACTTCAAATTATGGAAAGCACCATACTTTTATCATTAAGTGTAAAGCATTATAGCAGCTATACCAAAAAATTCGAAAAGCCTAAGCTAAAACACAAATTTTGCTCCGTTTCATTAGTGAAAAAGTATGCCCAATTTACCCAGCTATTTGACAATCCTGCTGCAATTAATAATTATATAGTAATCATATGAGATAAATAACGTGAGTTTCATACGATATATGAATATTTATGCGTTAAAACATATCTTACCAGCATACAAAAGTGCAAGAAATAAGGAGAATATCTGAACTGCCGGTTTGGTCGCCATCTTTGATGTGCATATTCCCAGAAGGCCTTTGGATCATACATTTCTCTGAGATCATTTCCGGTTTCTTTGCTGTTTCCGGTAAAGTCCAGACTTATATCATTTCGCCCGGCCAACATGGCGGCTGAGTCTGCTGCACAGGTAACGTTTATTTTCTAACCAATATATTTGTTAAAAGGGTATGTGTAACAGACAGAAACATATTCCTCAATTATTTTAGGATATTTATCAGGTTTTTACATAATCGAAGATGAATAGAGCTTTTATCTGTCCTAGTGGACCTCTGTTTTGCTTAATATCTATACAAGATCTTTGTTATTTAACCTCATTTGAAATTTATAATAGTATGTCTGTTCAAATTGTATTTAAAAGGAGTTCTATTATTTTATGCTTCTCTGTCAAAAATCAACTGATTTTTGTCAATCCTCAAAATTAACAATGAGTGAATGATACAGAACAATCATTCATGCCTTGTACCATCTAAATGTGTTTTGTCCCAATTGGGAAAAATATAACGCCCGGGCGGAGTATGGGGTTTGGACGCCTGGATGTTGCTTATACAAGGTAGACGTGGTAATAAACCACTGTACATGTTTACCTTGCGTGCTTGCAGTTAGCACGGTTAGGTTTGCTTGCAGTTAGTGTCACTCCATTTTGCTTGCGGTTAGCGTCACTCCATTTTGCCTGTGGTTAGCTTTCATTTGTATGTTAGGGTAGCTCTATATTAATTTATATTACTGTTCATTATATGTAGTTTAAATTTTGAAGAATTCGGCAGCTAGCAGCACGGTGGTACAGTGGTAAGAAAGGGCACGGTGGCCCGGGTTCAACTACCAGTGAGTGCAAACTTATGTAGTTCTTTTTCCTCATAAAATAGTTACAAGACTTAAAATTTTAAGTCATACTTAGTTGACATAGTGTTTCTTCGTTTAGGAACCCGGGAGGAAGTCACCCTCAATCTACGCCCGTGAGGTAGAAACACCCTCCCAATTGTTGCAAAATATCTCTGCTCGTGCGCAATTGAAACCATGCTTTCGGGTGAAAAATGGCAGATCTCTTCCCTGAGCTGTCAGTGAGGGATTTAATTATATGTAAAAACAAACTGGGTGATCGAATGATAAAACAATTATTAAACTTGATTGTTGCAAAATATCATGATTTGTCAGTGTACTTAACTCAGCCTTCAGCTTTGGCAAATAATGGATCTATTCAGCACTAAAAAATCATAATATTTTGCTCAACCATGTCCAAAATTTGTTAATTATTTTACATTCACCCTTTTAGCTGTTTGTGCGGCTAGGTGGCAAACATGCTTTAGATGGACTGGATACAAATCTCTTTGGGGATATACCAGAGGGAATCCAGCCAGGAAATGTAGTGGAGTTCTCTGGCCAAGAAGGAAGCGGCAAGACTGAGATGCTTCTTCATCTGATCGCTAACTGCATTCTTCCAAAATCGTGGAAGGATCTAAAGTTGAATGGCAGGTCTGTTGGAGTTGTGTATGTGGACACAGATTACCATTTTCAGCTACTGCGACTGGTGACAATAATGGAACATAGGATTCTAAATTCAATTAAAGACACTCAAACTGGAGCATTTCTAGAAAATAATAGAAGCAACACTGTGGAGAACATTCCTGGGAGTGATTCTGCTCATTATCCTGAGAAGTATAGTGATTATGAAGACTTTATCAAGTCTTGCCTTGGTCGCCTGTTCATTGTACATTGTAACAGCAGCATTCAATTGCTGGCGACTGTCTTATCACTAGAACATCTGTTAGCTGCTAAACCTGAAGTGGGTGTCTTTATGATTGACAGTCTGAGTGCATTTTACTGGCTTGATAGATGTGGTGGAGGGAGTCAAAGTCATCAAGAACACAAACAGCGAAAAATTGTGGATGCTATAAGAAATTATACACAACAGTATCGTGTAGTAGTGATTGCGACTAAACAGGCAATCTTTGGATCCAGTGACAAGAGTATGAATCGCGAACACTTGTGTCAGGCTTGGCAGAAACTTGTGAATTATCGGTTTGAATTTGACAAGAATAAGGGTCAAAATGGAATGAATCAGATTTATTCAGTCTGTAGGACGTACCAGCTAAGCAAAAAACATCTCAGATTTTATATTAAGGAAAGTGGCATTGAATTTGTGCCTTGAATCCCGTATTCTTTGTAAGGCTTATAAACTTGTTGAAATCTCTCCTGAAGTAATTTTTCCTTTCTAGCCACACTGTGGTTTGAACACTCAACAAATCATAAAAATGAGAATCATATGAGAAATATATTTAGACATTAAATTTTTTTGCAATAATATTATTCTCTTCTGATGGCAGTAAATTTTCTATAAACCAAGTTTTGGCTGTAGTCAATAAATAGATCTAATGGTTACAGACTATGTGAAATCCATCCCAACTTCTCCTCAACATTTCCCTATCTACTCTATCAAACATATTCCTGAGATACAAATGGCCTGAACGCTGAAAGTTTTTTGGGAAAAAAGTAGTCAACACATAAAACAAATAATCTATCCGAATATTCAGATATTCATACCTTGATGTTCAGATATTAAATATTTTTCTATTTAAATATTGTTTAATAAACTCACTTGTACTGGACTGGGTTGTTCAAAGCCCAATTAAGTTAACCCAGGATTAGCGATAATTTTGATTTCAGTTTTGTAACTTTTCGGTAAGTTTTTCAGTTTATATTTGTTTGTTCTTCTGTTTTGAGTTTGAATAATCTTAAACTTCACAAAACATAAGCAGCGAAAAACATTTTCATTCAAGAAAAATTAATACTTCTTTTAATGTGTAATCCTGGGTTAGCGTAAACTGACTTTCAAACAACCTGGTCCTGATTGGATCATATTTAAAAGTTCTTTTCTTTCTTTTCAAAGATAAGGTGGGATGGGGGGGGGGGGGGGGATAAAGAGATTTGGAAAGTTGTCGCTCTTTTATCGTTTAAACTATTTTGCATCTTCAAGACCGTCGTTAAAATGCTAAAAATTTGCATATTTTATGGAAAATTTAGAATAGCTGAGCCGAAAACAAACATTCCTGGGAACTAACTTACACACTAGGTCCCAGTTCTGACTCGGCAATTTCTGTAATTAGCGGTTAATTATTGCTGTCGTCATAGAGACGAGTGACAAGGAAAATTAGATTCTCCTGTTTTAGATCCTATCTTGGCTCGTTTTGGTCCGTTCCAGCGAAGGATTGAAACCTCAACATGGCGGTGCAATACGCTCCCATGAAACTACGAGTTCCGCCCGGTTTTCAGAATTTATTGGAAGGGTTGGCGCGGGAGGTATTGCGAGAACAGCCTGAGGACATCATCAATTTTGCTGCACAGTATTTCAGAAACCAACTTCTAATCCGAGAGGGTATGCTTTTTGCTTTTAGTAACAACGAACGACGGTGTTTACAGGTCTATGTAAATAGTCTGTTAAACAGAAAGAAAGCTTGCTAAAAAGGAAAGTTTTCAGCTGAATTAAAGTGCATTTTTTGGTCGGTTCTAATTGCACATTGCTTACTTCGATAAACTTACAATATAAGATATAAGCTTATGAGGTTTAATCTTAACTTGAAAGTTGTAAATTCCCTTTTAAAACTGTTCTTGTCAAACGAGTATAGACGCTTCGTGTTTTCGGTGCAATTCTATTGCTTAGGTGATGTCCTTATTTTACGGGAGTCAGTAAGCTTAAATCTAGTTTATTGTGAAAATTCCAGCTCACTGTCATCTAAGCTTTTAAGCTTAATGTGAAAAAAAAATCTGACAATATTTCGAATACACAGCTGTCTACTTATTACGTGGACATTATGAAATTGAAGTTTACTTTTCTATAAGGTGAAAGGAAACGGGTAATATTTAGCGTGTGAAGGTTATTTAGTTGATTGATTATTATCAAGTTTATCTACCACAAAAGCTTTCAATTCTTATATTTAAAATTTTAGGACAAATATAATTTTATGCTTTGTGAAAAATGGTTTAAATTCAATATGAATTGGACAAAAACAGTCAGCTGTTCTGTAAATCCTTTTTTTTAGAAAATATAACACAATTTAATTTGTGGGCATTTATTAATCCCCAGCCCTCAAATGAGAATCTCTCTTTTGTAAAACATGTTGATGTCCTCTGTAACTACTTAATTTGCAAATTTGCAGAAACCGGCAAAGATGATGCAAGAAAGGGTGACCAAATGGAAAGACTGCAGAAAGGAGAAGAAGTTGACATCGATCCAAATGATCCTGAAGTACAAAAAGCTGCAACCAAAATCCAAGCAAGCTTCCGTGGGCACAAGGCCAGGGAGGACGTCAAGAAACACAAAGATGAAGAAACTGCAGCTGTCAGAATTCAGGCTAGTTTCCGTGGTCACAAGGCTAGAGAACAAGTTAAGGAGATAAAGGTTTCACAAAGCAAGGAACAGGTATCGGAAAGTGTTGATGCGGCTGAAGAACCTCAACATGCTGAGGAAACTCCAGATGCTGAAGTAGCTGAGGAACCTGAGAAGCCAGAGATTGCCAGTGAGGGCCAAGCTGCAGAAGTACCACCTGACAAACCAGCCGCAGCAGTAGAAGCAGAAGCTGTCACTCCAGAATCAGAAACTGAAAAGGGGGAGCTTGTGGAGCAAGATGGGCTACCTGATGATGCCATCACCACTGGAAGTGCAGAGGTAGCAGATGCAGTCAATAAGGGAGAAACTGAAGATGTTCAAGCTGAAGAGGCTCCTGGAGAGACAACAGAAGCCACTGAAAAAGATGAGGGTGAAGATGAACCAGGCAAGGAAGCCGATGAGGCAGTTGGGGGGGAGGTAGGAGGTGAGGAAGAGCAAATAGATCTAGATATGAATGATCCAGATTTGCAGAGTGCTGTAGTTAAGATTCAGGCTAGTTTCCGGGGTCACAAAGCAAGGGAAGAGGTAAAGACCTTGAAAAGCTCAGAGTCTTTACCTCAAGGTGATGATGAACAGGTACCATCAGAGGAAAAACCTGATGACAAAAGACAGGAAGAAACTGAGGATACTGAAAAACAGGGAGAAATTGAGGGTGAAGAGAAACAGGGAGAGATTGAGGGTGAAGAGAAACAGGGAGAAATTGAGGGTGACGAGAAACAGGAAGTATCCAAGGGAGATGGAGATACGGGTAACGATGATGTCGAGCCATCAGTAACAGAAGATGCTGATGATTCTAAACCATCAGAAGATTAACTTTAATCATTATGTTATTAATAAACTACGGTGGAGGTGCATTGTATCTATAATTGTTAATGCTTTATTATGCTTTATTGCAGCTTTAACTTAACATTGCAAGTGATTGTGTGATTCGTAATATTCGAGTTGTACCACAATGTTGCTATTTCTGTAGCATGAATTTTATGTAAAAGTTACTTCCAGACTCAAAGTAAAAGTTGTTGTAGAGGTTTGTGGCAAACATATTAATTTGAAGATATAAAAGTCCAGGGTATAATGTATATAGAATAATATTTCTTGTTTTGGTCTGTCCACTGGATATTAACTTAATTTTTCATAGAAACTGTTTGTGCCTAGGCATTTAAGAATAAGTTATTGCCAATTAGCTTTAAGTCCGTATTTTTTAACCAGATTCTTTAGCAGACCATTTCGGTATTTATACATAACTCCAGTGCACACTCAAAGGTAACTACAAATCACATTCTTGTGGCGTGTTCATCTTGTAACATAGTCACTTTGATCATAGTTGTAAATGTACATGAAGCACTAAATTAGGGAGGTGCTATAATTTATTGTTGAATAGAGCTATTTTCAATTGAGTGTTTTAAAACCAAAACAAAACCAATTACTCACCAATTAGATTACTCAGCCAATCTAAAACCATAGTTAAACCAAAGCCAAGGTTACCTGATTATATTACTTTCGACACTCAACTTAAAACTGTTCTAAGGAAATTTAATTTATGTCTCATGAATAATGTGATTGTATGCAATAATAATGTAGCATGTGTTGATTAGAGCTTCACATTTTACAACTTTCACTGTACCAAGTGTAAGAGATGTTTTTGTCATGTAGAATTTTAATTTTCGTGGGTTGTGTTTAATAATTTAAAGTAACTGGCTTTCATACAAGACCAACACCATCAGAGAGGTATCCTACAGCGTAATTGAGATTTGGATGGCCATCTTATGACTCCTAAATAATCTACACCCACAAAAAGAATATTTTCATTATTTAATAATGGTAATTTTTTTATAGGTGCAAATTATTGTTAGTTTCTCATTAAGTTGAAGACATTATACACAGCTAATTAGAAAAGCTGTTGTTTTGATGGACTGTGCATCATCAATATTAAAAAGGTTGGACATATTTTAAATCTCAATTTCTTTTTGTGTGTGCTTGGGGATCACACAGCCTAATAGTCTGTACCGTTGTATTACTTTTAGGAGAAGGTAGAACTCCAAATTGTGAAAAGATTGATCTCAAAAATGATTGTAACCAGGATTATAGATGCGTAGTTTATGGGCAGGAAAAAATGAAATCTCATGTTTAGGAAACAGACTTGGTGCAAGGTTGTAGGTGCACAGGCCAGAAAATCTTTCTGAACTTGTTAACAGGCCTGCTTAGGGTTTTTGTAGCTACATCCCTGTTGTGTGGATGAAAACATTTTGAAACAAGCATTAATTAACTCAGATAATTTTAACCACAGTTCCAGACAAGAATGTAACCTCTTCTGTTCTTAAAGGAGAAAGAGTGGAAACCCTCATAACGAGATTGCTTGGATTTTATTGCTTTGAACCCCAAAAGAAATTAATTTCCATAATTTAACACCCTTACTACTATGGGCAACTTTTTTTTCAGAAAGGTGTAAACATGACAATAATTATTTAGGATTGGTGAGAAATTGTTATACTGCTATAATGATAGTTTAAGAGTGGAGTTTAAGGTTGTTTCTTATAAATAAAGTTAATGTACATTATTTATTATCCAAAACCACACGATAGTACTTGTGTCAGTAATATCACATAAGCATAATGCTAACTGTACTGTTGGAATGTTCTTTATGAGTTTTAGTAGTTATTCTCTAGTTCAGAAGAATGTTGTAATAGACTACAGTGTGTTATGTCTGTACAAAGGAGTTTAAAAAATGATGGTTTTACATTAAAAATATGATGGACATTTTGCAATTAAATAAAGTATCATGGAAAGTTTTTGAAAATTGCAAATGTGTTACAGGCTTGTGTTTTTAATGATGCAACACGCATTTTAAATGACATTACTTTGAACTTGGGAGATTTAATCCTTTTAGTAATAATTTATTATTTGATTAATAAATTTCAAGTGATTGCTGGAATTACTCTTTGTTGTCAAAGTTTTGGGAATAATACGAATTTTGATTGTGCAAATAAAATCATTGCTTATATACAGAGAACACTTCTAATCCAATTTTATTATTTGACTATGAAACTACTGACACTGAAAATCAAGAGCTCTATAAAAGTCACTGTCAGTGTTGATAAGAACCATGCTTTGCAGAAAAAAAAGAACATGAAAGGATTCTCTAAGCCTCCTTCCTCTTGCTGAGCAAAAAGTGTGAACAAGATCTACAGCTTACTATGTGTTGCACATGTTACCAAATTAAATTTTGAAGTCATGAATTAGTGGGAAGGGCTGGAATGGCAGGGCTATACAAGCTGCCACAAACTCTATTTCAACTGTGGATGGAGTGTACACTTAGTGCACTCCCCCAATAATCCAAGCTAGGATGCTTTGTATTTGACTGAATTGGACTTGTGGTGTAAATGATTCTGGTTATCATAGCTGGATAGCTGCACAGTAACACTACAAATTTCAGTGTACTGCAACACACTTAGGTAAATTGATTTCTCTAGCTAACAATGGTCCTACATTTCAGAAGTCCTAGTTGATGGGGCCAAAACCGCAGTCCCAGGTGAGAATGAATCGATTCCTCCACTGATTGTTAGAGACGAGGTATACATGGCTGAAACTGATGAGGAGTGTAGCAAGGAGGAAGACCAAGCTAAATCTGGCGTCCAGAACAAGGAAGAGGATCAAGAACGACACCAGGGTGAGAGTGAAGTAAGTGTTCCAGAAGATTCATCTAGGGAGGGGAAGAACACCACTGAAAGGAAAGCATCTCTCGAAGATGTCGCTATGCGAAAAGAGGCAGCCGTAGAACAGGAAGTTATCCCAGTTGTAAGTGATGGCCACGAGGTTGTTCAGGATGAGAGTATTGCCCAAGATGCAGTAAATCAGGAAATAAGCTCCACCCAAGAAGAAATAGCCCTGCAAGAGATTGCTTTCCCACAAGAGATCACAAAAGAAGATGGAGCAGCAAAAGAAGCGGTAAGTCAGGAAGATAGTGTAGCCCAAGAAATTGTTGAACAGAAGGAAGGTATCACTCAAGAAAAAGAGGCTCAGGAAGAGATTGTCTCTCAAGAGGATGCTGACCAAGGAGAGCAAGGTCAGGATGAGGGTTCTGCCAGCGATGGAGTCTCCCGGGAGGACAGTGCTACCAAAGAACAAGTGGCTCAAGAGGAGGGAGCAGCCTCAGTAGAGCTTGCTCAGACAGATAGTGGCACCCAAGAGAAGGAAGTTAAGGAAATGGGTGGAATAGAAGAGGAGTCATCTGATGGAGGCATTAGTGCTAAGGAGGAGGTAGCTGAAGCAGACAGTGGTGTGCAGGAGAGTGTAGCTGAGACAGATGATACTACACAGGAGCAGGGAGCTGAGGCAGATGTTGGTGTGCAGGAGGGCGTAGCTGGGACAGATGGTAGTACACAAGAGGAGGGAGCTGAAGCAGATGGTGGTGTGCAGGAAGGCGTAGCTGAAACAGATGGTACTACACAGGAGGAGGGAGCTGAAGCAGATGTTGGTGCTAAGGAGAAGGGGGTTGTGGAGTCAGATAGTGGTGCTAAGGATGAAGTGGTAGAGGCAGATGGTGATCCTCAGATGGAGGAAGCTGGTGCTGACATTAGTGCTAAAGAGGAGGTAGCTGGGGCAATTAGTGGTACTCAGGAGGAGGAGGCTGAGGCAAATAGTAGTGCTAAGGAGGAGGTGGCTGAGGCAGATGGTGGTGGTTCGGAGAATGTAGCGGAGGCAGATAGTGGTGCACAGGAAGATGTGGCTGAGGCAGACAATATTGCACAGGAGAAGGTAGCTGAGGAAGATAGTGGTGTACAGGAAGAGGTAGCTGAGGCAGACAATGTTGCACAGGAGAAGGTAGCTGAGACAGATAGTGGTGCACGGGAAGAGGTGGCGGAGGCAGACAATGTTGCAAAGGAGAAAGTAGCTGAGGCAGATAGTAGTGTACTGGAACAGTTAGCTGAGGCAGACAATGTTGCACAGGAGAATGTAGCTGAGGCAGATAGTGGTGCACAGGAAGAAGTACCTGACGCAGACAATTTTGCACAGGAGAATGTAGCTGAGGCAGATAGTGGTGCACAGGAAGAGGGAGCTGAGGCAGACAATGTTGTACAGGACAAGGTAGCTGAGGCAGATAGCGGTGCACAAGAAGAGGTGGCTGAGGCAGACAATGTTGCACAGGAGAAGGCAGCTGAGGCAGATAGTGGTTCGCAGGAAGAGGTGGCTGAGGCAGACAATGTTGCACAGGAGAAAGTAGCTGAGGCAGATAGTGGTGCACAGGAAGAGGTAGCTGAGGCAGACAATGTTGCACAGGAGAAGGTAACTGAGGCAGATAGTGACGCACAGGAAGAGGTGGCTGATGCAGACTGTGGTGCACAGGAAGAGGTGGCTGACGCAGACAGTGGTGAACAGGGGGTAGCTGAGGCAGATAGTTATGCTAAACAAGAAATAGCTGAGACAAACGGTAGTAGGTCGGAGAAGGTAGCTGAGGCAGAAAGTGGTGCACAGGAAAAGGTGGCTGAGGCAGACAGTGATGCACAGGAGGTGTCTGACGCAGATAGTGGTGCTCAGGAGAAGGAAGCTGAGGCAGATAGGGGTGCTGAAGAAGTTACTGAGGTAGATGGTGTTGATCAGAAAGATGGAGCAGAAGAGAGTAGTGAACATAAGGAGGACAATGAGGTAGGTGCTGCGGCTCTGGTAGGTCGAGAGCGCACTCAGGAAGACGGTGCTTCCAAAGGAGAAGTTGCAGCTCAGGTGAGTAACACTGCGAGAGAGGAATTTGAAGGAAGCAGTAAACAGGAAGTGGAGACTGGAGGAGGTGGCAGCAACGCGACACAGGAAGGTGACTCTCTGGAAGATGGCACAACGCAAGAGGTACCTCAAGACGAGAATGTCACTCGGGACGAGGTGACGGAGAGCGAAAGTGCAGCTGCCAAGGAGGACAGCAATGAGCAAGAGGTGGTGGCTGTGATGGAATCCGCCGCCACCTCTGATGATCAGAAGGTGGAAGAAGTACAAACTGATTCTGATGCTGTAACGATGGAAGAGAAAGCTAAGGACGCGTCAGACGATCAGTCAGGAGAGGGAAAGGGAGAAACTCCCCCAGAGGGAGGCGGGAAGGCATTATCAGAAGAGGGGAGAGACAGTACAAAAACCGAGGCCAGCTAGAGGCACCCAGACAACAGCTGAATCAAACAGTAACGGAACAGTCTGGTCCAAAATCTAAGCCCAAGACACTTGTAACCATCAATATATGGTCATATACATTAATGAAAGTAACATTTGGCCAGTGTATATGAGAAAAGTTAAACTCCCTTCTCGAAAGCTACAAGCTTCAAGTTTTCTTTCATTGCCAAGTCTGCTCAATCATCAGACGACCTCATAAAC
>Ga0126338_10001882_pt1 | contig 14017 bp, 5 predicted proteins | sample OrbCmetagenome_2_FD_92529 | JGI IMG/M metagenome (GOLD analysis project Ga0126338, IMG submission 92529) | Coral microbial communities from Petempiche,Puerto Morelos, Mexico - Orbicella C C metagenome | ecosystem: Host-associated > Invertebrates > Cnidaria > Coral | place: Petempiche,Puerto...
AAATATTCTGCTGCTATTCAATGAGATTGAAAAGAATAATTGTTTTAGTACATACACACGAGGTGATCTCAGAAACAAACGAAAATGAAACCATTAAAAGTTGATTTAATTGACCTCTCAATTCATGCATGGAAAACATGCAAGTGGCATGAAGCATGCGCATATTAAACTATTTACAGAATCTTCAAACAGGGAAAATCTAGTTAACCTTTGACCAAAAAACCCTCTTCACAATCCAGCAAAATGGTCTTTTAACACCTTTCAATTCAGCAATCTAAATTGAAAGTCTGCTTATAAAACAATTTTACCATTCAAAGTTTCCATTTTCACTTGAGATGAAAATTGAAAGAGCAGCTGGTGAAGGATCAACCTGAAATAATTATTATTATATAGTTTGCAGGGGACTGTGATGAAAACTGGATGTTTTATTGCACAAAGATGTCCTCCTGAAAACTTTTGAAGGTGCTTCTTTGAATAGCACTTGATGCTTCTGCCGATAAACCCTGCAGTATTCATTTCTGCTAATGCCGGGTGAAGAGCAAAAAACAAAAATTATATCACGAAATCTGTAATATTTGCCACTGACATGTCCTGAAACTGCTCAAAAGTCGAATGTTGGTGGGTTTTTTCTATCCTTTAAAAACTTTCAAGTCAAATTCCATAGCCTTCTTTTTATTTTCTGTTACAGCTTTTTCTTGTATTCATAAGATTTCTGATTCAGAAACACTGTTGCAATGAAACTTGAGCCAGCCATTCTGTTTTTTTTTTTTGTTTGAATGGATTATTAACTCAATAGGATGTGAATAATAATTGTTTATTAGCCAGAGATAGTGAACCAATCAGATTGCTTGAAACATCAGATCTCTGAGTGTGTAGATACTAATTAAAATTAACCAAAATTTGGTCATTAAAATAATTAAACATGAATTCAATATAAGGAATATTTCTAAATCTTCTTAATAGGAAACTTCAGAGAAATCTGAAAATGTTGCATTTTACAGCTGCCTTCTGGCATCTGACACTAATGTCTAAAACTGTTTACAATAGTCCAGCCATTCAGATGACAGCAGTTGCATATTTACTGTGAAACTAAGAAAACTGTGAACACCAGACATTTTTATATTTTTGGAATCTTACTGTGTAGCAAGGGAAAAGCCAATAAGCCACTTCTAGTCGTGCACCGAGACTCATTTTAAAACAGAGGTGAAAGCAACCCGGAAATGGCCTTTGGGCGTGCGTAAACTAAATGAACAAATTCCCTTTGACTTATAGCTTTCAAAAGGGACGCAAAAGATGATTTGGATGCTTGAATTTAGAGGTCATAAATATTTGACAATTCATCTTACCGGTATTTCAAAAAGGTTGGTTTATTGTGATAGCCAGCTCTATAAGCTTTAGTTTGATATAGGGGTTTAGGTGTCTACAGTTTAAACGAGACGCGTTACATCGCTTGGAGGCAAGACACCTCTGAAGGTGCTCTAAAGGTGTACAGTAACCTTAAGAATGAAAACTTTGTGCACTTGTAGTTTCCATGGCAACCAATAACTAACATGAAACTACACAACTAGGTGCAGAGTATTATTCTGCATGTTATTTGTTCTTTGTTGCCAAATGCTAGTGCCTTATTTTATTATATGATGAGCACACATACAGGGTTCCCTGTAAGAACTGGTGACCTGCAAAAATCGCTGTTTAGAAGTCCTTAGTGTGATGGCTTTCTAGAAACCAAATGTACATAAGAAACAATCTTAAAGTGTTATTGCTTTTTTGAGGGAATTTTTAAGGGAATTTTATTGATGTACAGCATGGAAATGATGGACAGCACTTTTAAATTAGTTCGGAATTAGTGTGAACGCTGTGTGTTTGAAACATGCTAGGGGTACTGCCGTGAGCATAAGTTATGCTTGGACAAATTTGTGATGTCAAATTGAAAAAGTCTGGCAGACTTATTCCAGTTCTGTTGTCAGTTGTGTTTAATAACATTACTAAAATTTAATCATAACTTGCTCTTCAACAAATCTCCTGTTTAATATCTTTATCTTGGTGTTCCAGGAACATATTGTGTGGGAGCAAAAGTGCTCGATCATAATTTAGGCTGTCTTTAACCAAAGGTTACCTCACAAATTAATAAATGCCATGGTAGTGTACCCTTGAGTATTTATTTGTTATTTTAAAAACTCGAAACTAGAGTATAACTCTTGAATTTTGTATCCCAAGACTTTTGTTTGTGGAGTAATTTTACTTATTTATTACCTTTTTAAGTTAAACATTACAAAGAATTTATACTTTTATGTGAAGCAAATATTCAAGATGCTTCCCTCTGCATTTAGAGCTGTGCTTGAACGTTTTATAGACTTGCAAAATATTGTCGGACTTGTAAAAATAAATCTGCACGTATTGGATATAAAATTGTTGATAAGAACGTGTAAATACTGTACATTGTGCATGTATACATTGTAGGGGGATACTCAATAGATAATCTATGTGGATTGGATTTACATAAGTCATAGTATTCTCCCATTTTGATTGGTTCTTAAGATCTATTGGAGGACAGATGTGTTGTGACATTGTGAACACTTTTGCTTTAAACAAATAGATTCCATCTGTTCAGTGGCAGATCAGAGACATCAGATTGTGGTAAGAACATCAGTGAATGACTTGGCTATCACCTTGTGTGCCACTTTTTTGTTGTTACTGTATTTTGACAACATCTGTGATGTGGAAACATGGAATCATTTTAAATGTTTTGTCAAGCTGAGTTTTCAAGCAGTCTAGTCTGGGATAATGTTCATTTATAAATCGTTTTTTGGTCTACAATAAGGTATTGCCATTTGCACTAAGAATTAATTGACTCTTGGAGTTCACTAAACCTTACAGAAATGGAAATACAAACAAGTAGAGCGACTGACTGCAATACTGATAGTTAAAGTGATATTTGGTACTGTTCCAGGACAAGGTTGCAAATGCAGCTGAACATTGTTTGCTATGGGTTTTACAAGAGCATTCAGAGTTCCATCAGCACACACACCTGACCCTCCAAAATAACAGAGTATCCCCCAGGTATACATGTCTGGATTTATGAAAACAGTGCTAAAGAAAGTCTCACCTGAGTGTAGACAAGATAAAAATTCATGGAAATGTCAGTCTCTTTTCCCCCCATTCTCTTACATTTGGGTACTCTTCTACTTTATTTTCATCAATAAATTATTAGAGTTATTTTCAGGCCTCTAGGAGTCATAATCAAAGTGTTATCACTCCCCTTGGTGCAAAGTAACACACTTTTCATTGATCCAGTCATGTATATTAGTAAGCCAATGTTACTGTGTAAATTTTTGACTTATATGTAACATGTAAGTTGTAACACACAGTACAATAAAGTTGTTGACAGTGTGAGTGGTTTTTGCCTTTTTTGATGGATTGTAGTTTCACGATGAAAATGGGAGCCCTTAAAAGTTCTTCTAGGAAGTTGTTGAACTTCCATCTGATGCCTGTGTTACCATGTTTGGTGGTCTTTCTCATAACCCAGTCCACAACAAGCAGGAAAAGAAACCCAGACATACAACAACCCTGTTTAACACCGGTTTTGATCTCGAACCAATCGTGCACACCTGACTCATCAATTACAGCGCATTCACTCTGACTGTACATCACTTTCACCATCGCCACAATCTTCTCAGGAATGCTGTAGTTCCTCATAATCCTCCATAGTACAGAACGATCTACAGAATCAAATGCTTTCTCAAAGTCGACAAAGCAGACCTAAAGGTTAGCGTTCCATTCAATACAGTGTTCAATGATATTGTGCAGTATAAATATTTGTTCCGTTGTACCGCGGCCCTTCCTGAAACCTGCCTGTTCTTGGCACAATTTATTATCAGTTCCATCCCGTATTCATGTAATTATGATTCTGCCTAGAACTTTTGCTGCAACCACCATAAGCGTTATGCCTCTCCAATTGTTGCATTCGGTGAGATTGCCTTTCTTTGGTAGTTTCACTATCAATCCCCGTTGTCAGTCCTCCGGTATTTGTTCTTGCTCCCACACCTTATGCAAGAAGTAGTGTAAGACATCCACAGATGTTTCCAAATCTGCCTTTAGAATCTCAATGGTCAAACTATCAAACCCCACCCCCAGCGGTTCCGTTCTTCATCTCCTTAAAGGCTGCATAGATTTCAGCCTTTGTTGGTGCATCAACGTCAATAATTGCTTCAGATTCAGGAATTACATCCTGGTCATCAAACTCTCCTGTATCTTCAGGTGCTGGACGATTCAAGACTTCAAGGAAATGCTCCTTCCATCGTTTGTGAATTTCATCTTGTTTTGTCAGCAGCACTCCCTCTTTGCTCTTTATCATATCCATGGTCTTGCCCTTCTTGGTTGACAGTTTCCTGGTAGTGTTATAAACTGTTTTAAGGTGGCCCTGCTCTGCAGCTTTCTGTGCTTCCTCAGCGACCTCTACCCAGTCATTCTTGTCTTTCTTGAGCTGTTTCTTCACCTCCTTGTTTTTGATTGAATATGCATTTCTGAGCTGCTCCCTGACCCTTTCTGATCTGGTGGAATCCATTTTCCTTTTCAACTCTTTCCTGTCATCTATTTTCTTCCAGCTTTCAGCACTGATCTATGGTTTGTTTGACCTTGACTGAAACCCCAGAACCTTTTCAGCTGTCTTTTGGTAAGTTTGCTTGATCTTCCAGTCATTTTCCACATCTTGAGCATGATCATCACTGTTATTGGCCTCATCATCTGATAGACAGCTAAATCTGTCCCAAAGTTCGATTTTAAAACTCTGTGCCACCTCAGGCACTTTGAGCTTGGCGGTGTTGTACTTCCTTAATCTGTTTTTGTTCTTCTCAACTCTGCACAACCGCAACTTGATCTTTGCGATGACTAGGTGGTGATCGCTGTTGACATCGGCTCCACAAAATGCACAGGTGTCTAGTACTGATCTAAACTTTCCACACATGGCCATATAATCGATCTGGTTCTTGGTGCAGGCGTCTGGTGATACCCATGTGTGCTTGTGGATATCCTTATGGGGAAACAAAGTGGTTGTGATGACCATATTGTTGCTTGCGCACAGTTCGAGGAAGCGTTCCCCATCTTCTGACCTCTCCCCATGCAGTCCGTGGTGGCCCACCACTCCTTCACCATCTTGTTGATCTCCAACCTTCGCATTCCAATCCCCCATCAGGATCACTATATCATGTTTTGGGATTTTGTCAAGGACTTTCTGTACCTGCTCATAGAAGACATCTTTTGCCTCTTCCTCGGCATTGTTTGTGGGAGCATACACTTGGACAATGCTAGTTCTCATATAATGCGAGTTGAACCATGCAGTGATAATTCAATCATTCACAGGTGACCAAGAAATTAAACAGCTGGCTGCCTTCCTACTCAACAACATGGCTACATCGCTCAGGTGTGCATCATCATCCCTTCCTGAGTGCAGCAACGTTTCACCTGTTTGTACCCTCATATGCCCAAAACCAGCCCATCTGCATTCACTGATTCCCAGTATATCGATGTCGTATTTCCTCATCTCTCTTGCTACAACTGCTGTTTTCCCTATTCAGTACATCATTCGGACGTTCCACGTTTCTATCTTCATAATAGATTTGGGTGTAGCCAACGACTCTATCGGAGAACAGGCTTCCTTTTGGTCATTAACCCATCCTCCCATGTGATAAAATTCTCATTTGGAGTTAGGCAAGTAGTTGTGCTGTTCCCCATTAGTCTGAATTAGGGTATAGAAATCAGACAGTTTTTGTCAAGAATAGGGTATAACTTACCGGAAAGTGGCCAGTCTTTAAATAATTTAGTTTAAAACAGGCTTCTTTACCAGTGATAAATAGTAAAATTTAAAACTCGGAAGTGACTTTGTATGAGTTGGTTTAGTTAGCTTATGTTGGACTAATTATTGTAAAAAGGTTTCTGCATGGAAAATAGCTAGTCTGGGATAAGGAATGGGGTTTTGGTGCCTGGTATAGGGTAAAGGTTTCAGTGTCCTAGCAGCACTCCCCCAACCAGACAGAGAGAGAGAGGCATTGTAAGAGTAAAGTGTTTTATCCAAGAACACAACACATGGCCAGGGCTCAAAGCTTGGCTGATGGTCCAGAATCCTGGGTACCAATAAACTATTACTAGGTAGTCACACCTCCCAATTCAATTATAAAGAATAAATTACAGCAAAAAATTTACTCTAAGGAAAATATAGGCTTGATTTCCATGGCGCTCTCTTGTCTGGTCTACGTTCCTCCCCAAGAAGAGACGGCTGGATGCGTGAGCGGCAAAGCATGTCTGCAAGGTAAATTCATGATGAAATTCATGTGGTGCTCCTGGTTGCTGGAAACGTCATCTGATTACAACCTGGACAGGTCCACGACACGTACAGCACAAAACATTAATTTTGTACTTTGCCATTAAAAAAAAATGGTCTTAACCTATATTGTTTCACATTAATGCCGTGGAAGGGCATTACATGCTGTGTTCTAAGAAAAAGCTTCTTTCAAGGTGCCAGGCTGAACACAATTTTTGATACCTGTGTTTCATTCACCTCTTTCTATAAAACCCTTGATCCTTAGGTCACCAAAGATGGCCACATGCAAGTTAACAACGCAAACTTCAGATTTTTGATAGTTAAGCTGACATATGTGCCATTGCTATGGCAACATGAATAAATATAAACAGGCCTTTAAAATGGGTTTTGTTTATCTGCAGAAAATCTAGTCATTAGATTTTCTTTAACATTTACATGCAACAAGCTTGTAACGATGCCCACAAGTCAACACTATTTTAATAATAATTTAACAGAAATATTATTGTTAATTATCCCTTGTCAGAAGGTTAACTGGAATATCTAGGATACTCCCAAAGCATTTTCGTGCCAACTTTCGTAAAACTTGAATGACTGGTTCTCGAGAAATAGGCGTGTTTCTGAGAAAGTTATCGCACTTTCAGTCATAATTTTTGACTTGCTACGCATGTGCTGCATTTGACTGGGTTCTTTTCGTAACAAAGAAAAGAGTTTGAATTGCTAGGTTTTTTGCATCATTACCTTTTGTTACATATATTTCTAATAAAAGACTAAAACCATAAATATGCTGTGTTCAATTTTGAACACAAAATAGCAGATAGCACAGGCATTGACCAAATAAAATGATCACTGTATTGACGCACACTGAATCACATAAGTGAGAGCATGCATGAAAATTGTGTTTGGCCACCTTAAGTAGAGCAAAGCTGTTGGACTGTGGTGGGGTGTACCAAATGTTTTGTCGAAGGTCACATGTAGGTCTACATGGTTTCCGCTGTTAAGTTGACACCCTGTAATTTGCCTTGAATCTTTTACTAGTTTGGTTTGTGTTGGCTTTGAAAAGATATTTTTGTTAGGCATCACCAGAGACTGGTGTCGCTTTCCTTCACAAACAATACCTCAATTTGACTTTTGCCTCCTTAGCTCCCTCTCTTTGCTGACTCTGACATTCTGGCACCACATGATTCAAATTTTCCAGACTTTGTTGGCTGAATAAAGAACACATCTTGGCCATTGACCAACTTATCTAGCCCATTCTGCTTTCTTTGCAAAACGAGAGGCATCTAGGTACAAAGTAGGCAAGTCCTGTGCCTTGGGGAAGAGGGTTCATGTGTCGATGTTTCTGTTTTTAACATTTTAATTGATACCCAATACCCAGATTGAATAACAACAGCATGTTCACAAAAAAACCGGGGAAGAATCCCATTAAAAGGATGAAGGGGGTGCTCATCATACCTTTCAGGTGTTTAAAAAACGGATTTGGTGCCTCTTAGAGTGTTTAGTCTCAAAAGGTCCACAGCAGGAGTTTTTGTGGTACCTTTTAGGGTATCAAACCGAAAAGAAATATGACAGGACATGATTTTTTTTTTTTAGAATTGGTACCTCTTAGGGGTGAAAAAAGTTTCAAGCCACTCCACGCCACACCCACAAAACAGGATCTTGGTTCCTCCTAGGGGTTCATTTCAAAACATTTTCAGATGAACACCCTGTCCTTTTTATATGGGAGTCCTCGCCGCCCCATATCATTGTTCCACAAGGGAAGAGCAATCAGATGAGAGATGAATAAATTGCTAACATATATAACATTATCACTGTGGTTTGATCAACCTTCTCATTTGTGGAAACACAAGTTTAAGTCAATTTCACAGAAAAATGCATGTCAAGACAAAGTATTTCAGCTTTCTTTTGGGGTGTACTTTTCTTTTGCTTTGACTTGGATTAATTTTCTGTTGTTCCATACCCCATCCTCCACCAGAATACCAGTCAAATGATTACCATATACACATCCAGTGTCAATACCAGTTGCATGTGCATGCAACTGAAGCCCCCGCCGAGCATCATGTCCAAATACAACATGTTGGGGACCATTCCATACGGACGCCCAAGCAAAACCATCGCCTGTGCTCGCCGTTCCTTGAAATTTCTCTGGGTTATAGTTTCTGATGAAGATCATACCCAAGGGGTCTTGCTCCGTCAGGGGTACCCCTGGCAGCAAACCACCATGAACTACCAGCACATTCAACGAAGGAATGCTTATCGTGAAGGGAAGATTTTCCAAGAATTCTTCATCCTCCAGGGTTAGGTCGTAAACAATTCTCCGTTTATCTCTAACGGGTTCGTTTCTTCTTTTATGAAGGATTTCTGTTAAAATCGACTGTTCATGATTCCCTCTGACAGAGAACGAGCCGGTCTCTCTCACAAAGCGAATTACATCCAAAGTCTTCGGACCTTTGTACACAAGGTCACCCACGTAGACTACAACAATATCCGTGCCAGGATATGCACATTTATCGTACAACTCTTTGAGCTCGTCGAAACAACCATGAACATCTCCCACGAAAAGAACTCTCTTGCCTTCAAGAAAAGTAGGACTTATCGTCAAATGTGGTGTTGACGGAGGAAGGGTTACTGTGTGGCCTTTACCAAGCTTGTAGCTTAAGAAGGTTCCAACATTTCTTTTGTAAACGAGACCGAATTTATCAAAAAAGTCGACGAGGATTTTCAGAGCAAAATTCATCAACCCAGCCATGATTCTTCCGTGTCCAACATGTCTAAGATGTGATATAAGCGTCATGAAATATCCTTTATATATGGCACAATCAGGATTGCCTATAACATTTTGCTTCGCTTTTTTGACACGAACTAAGCAACAACATCACTAAATTTAGCGACTTTTCCACAAATTGACCATGTATAAAATGTTGGGTTAAAGAATGCTTTTCAACTAAGTATTGTAAAACCAAGACCAAAGTAATCACTTTGGCCAATCACAGAGGAGTCAGACTCAGGACAAAACCAAATTGAAAACCAATTTGAACTCCATGCAAATACATTCCGATTTCGCCAAATCAAAGCACGGGAAAACTTGTGTGAGCTGCTCAGAATTAGTATGGATCTACTACTGATATTTGGTTGAAAAAGTAGCACAAGGTTTGTACAACTATTTGCTAATATTTGGACATCTATTTCTTTTCATATCTAATGCTACAGATTAAATCACTATTCTGTGGCTGTGTAATGGATAGCTGTATCCACCCTTTCAACAATTGGAGCCAGGAGCTGTATTGATTTTCTTGTAAGACATTTTTTTTGTAAAAAAATTATGTCAAAAGTAGCCAGACTGACGAGGCCAAAGGGAGGAAAGATCATTTGACAAGGCACATTCAAAAATCTCAAGAACACCTTTACCACCCCTAGCATTTCTACAGCATACAACTGATTTGTCAGTTGCAGATAATTTAACAATTACTGTGAGATATACAGCTGAGCCTCGGGGTGGGTACTCCCACAAAAACTGGGTGGGGTTGTGTGGCCCACTTCCCAAAACCCTCACTCTTCTTATGACCAAAATCTGCAATTTTCTCTGCCCTATTTATGACGTGACCAAAAATTCAATACCCTATTTATGACATGATCCTTAAATCAATACCCAGTTTCAGACCTGACTTATTATTAGTTCCTTAGTTCAGGCCCAATGTTAAATTCCCATAAACATAATTTGTGAAGGGCTTTTGTTGATGGTCTTATCAATAATGATGAAAACGTAGTTTCACCTTAAAAACACACTTAATTTAAGACTAGAGTGCAAAAACCATACCCTACTTATGACCAAAATGGCCAAAATTGATACCCTATTTATGACCAAAACAGCTGAAAAACCATTACCCTTCGGGGCTGCACAACCTATTTAACCCAGAAGTACCCCTACCAGGAGCTGAGCCTCCCAGGATGAGCCTCTACTAATGGCCAGCTCCCTAGATAGGTCATCTTTCTACAATAACCCATTAATTCTGTCCCAGTAAAGCAAGTGCCATCCAGTCATATGGGACAAGTAATTTTTTTTGCAAGGCAAGTGACTTTTCATTCTCACTTGCCCAATGGGTAAGGGTTCAGGCATGTCGCCTGTTGACTCAATAAAAAGAAGAGTAAACTAACACTTGCCCAGGGCAGGCAACATTTGAGAGCTACTACTAAATTTCAAAATTCCAAGTGTTATGGACTAATTAACATCCTTTTCAAGTTTTTAATAGTTGTGATAACCATTAAAGTCAGTAAAATATCTAAATAAAATTAAAATACTTTCTCTTAAACCATTGACTTCTACATTTTTCTCCACAATGGCTTATTAATGGTACAATAGGCCATTTTTCATTCTCGGTATAAAACAAAAAAACTTCCCACATTAGCCTCAGTTGCAAGCTACTTCCAGTCTAAAGTTTACCAAAAATACCAAAATGGCCTATTTATGCTTCTTTCTGGCCTTATCCCAGGAGGTTGTCACCACAGTACAGCACTTACCAGTAATAGGCTTTTCGTTTTGGCCTTTAATTCTTTTGCACCATATAGCATTTTTTGCTTGTAGGTCAAGTATATTAACATTCATTTCACATTTAGTTAAGGCTGCAGCTGCCTTCCTTTGCAACTTCTAGGTGCATGTTACAAAAATGATGGCATAAACTGTTTGTCACATCTCCTTTATAATAGTAACAGGTATGAAAGTGTAAAACATGAGGCATGTTTCAGTGCATCAGGTATGCTCAATTTCAGCCATCCAGCCAAACCAAGATTTCATCATGCCATTTTGGTGTAGTAGAACTTTAGCATGTATCTCTAGGTAGCATCTTCAATCAAGGGATCTGCACTTGGTGATGGTACTTTCTGTTCATGATCTGCTAGCAGATCTTTTATGTGGCTTGTAATAAACCAAACCTATCAAAAAAGTATTTTTATGAGCAGGAGTGTCATAACAAGTACTGATCAATATTCTAATATTTGAACACATATCTATAGTTATTATTTACTCTTCATTGGAACGGATGTTGCAGAGTTCTTTCTTACAATGAACTTAATTTAAGCATGAGTATTGTAAACAAATCTTGTATAAATTAGTCTGTACAGTAACCATAAGAAACAAACAGGATACATTATTGCCAACAAGTCAGACAGGCGAAAACACGAGTCTGACGAGGAGGCAGCTATAAAGCAACATACATAGTGTGGAGGTTTATGCAGCAGGTTACCCAGAAAAGTTCTCAGATTTTCTTAGCTCGATTTTGCGTAAGTGAACATTTCCGGTGCTGTGAGATTTTTTGGTCATATCAGGATGTAGGCTGATGTTGTTGACATTTGGGACGAGCCAATTTTTGGGTTTCCAAGTCACAAATTGTCCAAGCTTTGTGTGACTCATGGGCATTTCTCAATTGACTGTTTACCCAGCAGTCAGAAATTATTTTCATTTTTCCACCATAATTTCCATTCAAACCTGCTGAGAATGCTTGACCTCTGTGTATAAATACCATAGGATTCACCACCTTGGCATGGAAGCACATAACACAACGAAAGTTCACCCCAGGTTGCGTGACATTGTCAATAGGTACTGAGTGACTGCAGAGAATTGAAGTTCTTAGAACTGTTGGCTAAGCTACTGTTAAAAAGTAGCTTATTCAATATTCGACGGCCAGTTTTTTAAAAAAAAGTGTCTTCATAATAGATATGAATTTAAAAAATAAAACATTCATAATAGTCAAGTACTAGCTCATGGTTTAAAATTCTTGACTGCCAAGTATCTGGTTTTTTGAACAACCATGCCCATGTGAGGAGACCAAACTTTAATATATAGTATGCCAAAGCTGAAAAAATTTGTCCATGACAAAACCAAAACATTATTTAGAATTGCTCAAATTTTAAACATTTCAAACAAATATAAATTAAATTCTACCAAAACCATTTCATGTCTGTCCTTTCCTTGGCAACAATTCAGTACATCTACACATATATATAACAGATGACGAACTGATCAAACGTAGATTTGACTTGGCATTTTATTACTACAGTCAAACCTCCAGTTGCGACCACCTCTACTCAGTGACCAGTTCACCCTGGTCCGAGAGGTTTTTCTTTATTTTTCTCTGCATGAGAGAGCTGCAAGAGAGCCGCAAAGCAGTGAAAACACAAGTCGCAAAGTGGCAAGAATTTTATTCGCGACTTGTGTTAGCCGCTTCCCGAAAATAAGAAAAATCAAGAAAAACCTCTGGGACCAGGGTACGACCAGTTTTCCAAAATACCAAAAGTTTTCAAGTCAAATTACTATATTTGGAACCTCTTGTAGATGACCAGCTCTCATAAGCGACCACGACCACTTATAGAGCTAAAAGTTTGAAATTTTCTTCTGTTTTTAACCTCCCGTAGACGAGCACTTAACAGATAATAGAGTGGAAACTGGATAATAAGGTGTTCTAACATTGTCGCGTTCCTGGATAGTACAGGGGATGGAAATGTCTAGACGGGAAGAATCAGATTTTTTCTCGAAATTAACTTTTCCAATGAATAAAGCGTTTAAAACACAGGGTAAGTCTCTGCAGTTACCATATGTAATGAGGCAAAATTTTGACCCAGTATGGTCTAAGCTCTCGTAAGCGACCACCTCATATAAACGACCACCTAGGCTTGACATTTTGGGTGGTCGCTTATGGGAGGTTCGACTGTATCTAGTTTGGTACTACACAACTTGTGGGCAGCACTCATCAGATAAAATTGCTAAATGCGAAATTACATCGTAACACTGATTTGAAGTACGCACACAACTGTTGGAAATATGATAGCTACAATAAGTGAACGCTTTTACAAAACAATGGAAAGTAGGAGATTAAAAATAAATAAACTCCGTTACTATTGCGTGACAAGATAAGCTATAAAATTTTGTGACAAGTGAAGCTATAAAATTTATAAAATTTATAAAATTTAAGATTTAGCATTTTTCAGGAGAAATTTGTTTGCGTGTCTACATGAAGTTATCAGTTCATTCCATTTGTTCAGAGAGGCTCACTTGGGTTTACAAATAAATAACGTACTTCTCCCAGAGTCATAGGTTACATTGATGTATATGTAAAATACTTGCTAAACAACCATTATCCTCATTGACAATGGTTCATTTGTTCGTTGGCATTTACCAATAGGTACAACTAGTTGTTATATAATTAGCTTAGAATACACATACTCCTTCCTCATTTGACCAAAGTTAGTATGGTGCAGTTCACTTGATTTGCTTAGGGAAATTGGTAAGAGGAAAGAGAGTGAGTAAACCTATCCTCTTAATGACCTTATGAGAGTTTCAGCTCAACTTCAAGCCACAGAAGAGCAAACCAGTTAAGAAGTCTTCTCATTGTGATTCATGCAACTTGTCATCACACTTACTTCAACAGCCATACAAAGAGCTCTGCCAGAAACTAAAACACCAGTCACTCCCAATTGTAAATGGTGTGACATGAACGGTGTCCACAAGTGTGACTTGAGTCCATATAGCCACACAGGTAGCACATGCAGGCCACTCACAGCAAACACGCCTGCTGGTGTTTTGAATCCTGACAAGTGAATTAAAGAAACTAATTTGAAGTATGATGATCAATCAAGATTATTATGTCAAGGCTAAACAAACAGGATTGGGGGTGGCAGGGGGGGGGGGGGCAGGGGAAAACTCCCATATAT
>Ga0126338_10001883_pt1 | contig 14014 bp, 7 predicted proteins | sample OrbCmetagenome_2_FD_92529 | JGI IMG/M metagenome (GOLD analysis project Ga0126338, IMG submission 92529) | Coral microbial communities from Petempiche,Puerto Morelos, Mexico - Orbicella C C metagenome | ecosystem: Host-associated > Invertebrates > Cnidaria > Coral | place: Petempiche,Puerto...
CCTGAATATTCCAGCTGGGTGGAGATCTTGCTTGTGAAAGAGCTTGATTCGAGTTCTCGTATAATTTGAAACTTAAGGCATGATGACTGACCATCGAGGTGCTATAAATATTAAATGTAAAGCGAACGAGGGAATGATTTCTGGTCTAAGTTATATAAACACGAACAGTTGCTATGGCAGCAAACTGGCATGGAGACGGGTCTGGCGCGAGAAAAATCACGTGGTTCTACATGCTGTGAAAATGGCGTGTTGGCAAGTGTATAACATAGTGATTAAGTACAATTGCATTTATTTATCAGAACTGTGGTGTTTTAGGGTTTTGGATCAAGTCAACAATTTAGCATTCCTTCTGAAATAACCAGGTGAGTTTCATAGCTAACATTTCATTGAGCTGTGATGCTATTTCGGCAGATTAATGGTTTCTTTTGTACGCAACGATTGGAAAGGTCTTTTGTATATTTCACTTAGCGAACTGTGTTTTGCTCTTGGCCTATTGATAAACAATACATCGAATTTTCGGGAGGAGCGTATTATCGTTCAAAAATTGCAGCGACTTTTCAGGAGGAGCGAATTAGCGCTCAAAAATTCACGGTGAATCATCACGCAAAGCGAATTAGTGTTCGAAAAATCGTGCAGATCAAAACAATAGGTGTCATGAAAATGCGGGGAAATTTCATGGAAATATCATTTGAACCGAAATTTCTTCAAAAAGCCCTGAAAAGCCAGGAATTTCGCCGAAATTTGTTTGCGTTACTTTTGCACAATACTGTAGCTCTGAAAGTGTAATTTCTGCTTACTCCACTCTGTAGATAAAAGAAATCACATATCTCTAAGCTTAAGCATTTTTGAGTGAAACAAAAAGACGGAGCGTGTGTGCATGTGAACCATTTTAATGACAAATTTGACACAGTGGAAAACAGTGAAATGTTTACGTTTTAATAATATCGGTTGAGTCCTCTTTTGCTTTCCCTTGTGCAAATTAAGCTTAATTTTTGTAATACTGAATAAAAATAGACTTGTACTGTTTCAACTGACCTGTAAAAACTGAGACCGCCCATTGTGTTGCTTTTTTAGTTTGTTTAGCCTGTGAATTTGTGGCCATATCATGGAGGTCATGCTTTTCCATCTCCACAAATCTTCTCTTCTTTTTGCTCTGCTCACCACTAGCCTCATTCTTTTTGGCGTTCATAGCATCTTTTTCGTTTCTGAATTCCTCCAAACCAAAGGCCGTCAATAAATTAAGGTGGCTCGTACCAGTTTTCAGGTTTTTGACGGCTCATAACTTTGTAAGAATAGAACAGAAAGGCAGACCAGGGCTACTGTAATATTTTTGTAGGTTTGGATTAGATAATTTATACCTGACCTAAAACAGCTGTTATTTTGTTGTCAGCAGTTACCATAGCAACATTCCAAAGGGATTTTTCAGCCCTGATTGTTCACTTATGTCACTAATAACTAAGAAATTAACCTGGTTACCCCGAGTTTTTTTTAACCAATAGCTTTTGGCATCTGAAAATGAAAATGCACAACAATTTTAAAATAATTTTACGTAGCCAATTTCTTGTAAACTTGGAAAAACGACAATTCACGCAAAGTGCAAATTTCCTTCGGTAGAATTTTTTTTCTGACATTTCTTCTCAATAGTAATATTATATTAAAACAATAAAAAGAAGGGGTCACCAGGCTTGTTTTCATGTAAAAGCCTTCTCGAGTTCCATTATTCCCACGTATGTAGCCACGCATTCAAAAATCCAGACTTTATAAGATCAGCAGTTGCTCATGAGCTGTTTTGACTACCACTGACTGCTTCGAGTGCCCGTGCAGGTGAGTGGGCTCCAAACAGGCATTTTGTTTTGTTTGCTGCCAAAACATCATTTACAGTTGTAGTTGTCATTAAAGACAACCTCCTGGGCTTACTCTGTAGGATTTTTTACACAAATTCTGGGTAGATTTCCTTTGTTTTGCAAGTCCTTTATATGCTCCCGGTGGCTGTCACGATCAATCGAGTTGCCTTTGAAATTTGGGAAACATTGAATTCCTGAAATAATTTCTCTTAAATACACAGAATTGACTAAAGTTGTTCTAGCAGGTAAAGCCTCCTTTATATGCGAATTTCATTTCCAACAGTACAAAAGTGACCTTGTTCGAAATGAGCCACGTGCCGTCATATTTCTTTTAGTCTTTCGAGTTTTAAATCTCACGCCTCTATCGTGCGTGTTACTCACGCGTGACACATGATGGTGATCTACTCCCCACGCAAGAAAACTGGTACCAGCCATCTGGGAGGTCGCCACGAGCAGCGGCCATATTTCAGGACGGGAAAATGTTTCAGTTTTCTATGGGTTTATCGGGACAGTAAACCATAGGTTTCTGACCAGTCAGAGTGCTCGCAGTATCTCAGTTATTTTATAAATTAAATTATAACATTGTTTTGCCAGTCCTACTTGTAATGACAGTGATAATGATAATGATATTGATAATAATGATAATGATAATGAAAATAATTAAAATAAAATATCTGTAACCAGGAGGCAACCTCACCATCAGATGGTTTTCAGGCTTGTCCTGAGTACGTAGTAGATAAGTTGTAGATGAAATTGTAGATAAGCTATTCAAATGTAAAAAAAATTGAAAACAGAAACTGACTTCCTCGGATATGTGCAAGGCTCTGGAGGCAAAACAGATGAACTGAACTGCTGCAGCTGTATACATTTCATGATTTTTCATATGGCACCGACAGTCTCAGAGTCTCTAAGGCTTATGGCATAGGTCCTGGAAACTGATATCATGGTCAGATCTCAAAGTTCGATGTCCAGGCCTTGTAGCAGTAAAGGACATTGATGAACGATTCTTCTTTGTTGTCACACCCAGACATATGAAGGTACCAAGCAAGGAGTCAGAAGAAAAGCAGCTGCTCTTATGTTTTCTCCACCTTTAATGACCTCACCACACTAATTTTGGCAAGCATGGACTAAACTTCCATCCTCACGAAGAGAAATTCGATCACCTACTTCACCAATAGCCTTGAAAGTTTTCAATGTTGTCTCTCGCTGATAATTCGAAAGTCCGACCAGGACCGTTCTGCACCAAAGGAGGTCTGGAAACCCAAGCGTGAAGGCTGGTTCCTACAGAAACCAAGAGCCGGGGGAATTAGGTTTATGGAACAAGTAAGGTTATTTCTGAAGGACGGGTTTCAAACGAGCTTTAAAGTGGAGCCAGTACAAGTCACTGCTGACATGCGGAAGGTCAGAAATTGTCAGAGGCTCAGGAGTGATAGCAGTTAGTAGGGAAAGACATTATTCACTTGCTCGGTCAGTGAATCATGAGTTCGTAATCGTTTTTTGGTGATAATTCTGCTGACCTGGGTATTTTGAACGAGGGGCAAGATTTGCTTGACCATTGTGAACCGATCTTTCATGTTTGGAGTCAAACAAGGGCTCCCAAATTAAAGATATTTGGTATACAACAAATGTGGGTAGGTAAATCGATCCATCGACTGCTTTGACAGTGGTTTTTACCTTGACTTTTGCAAAAATCATGTGCAAGGGTTTCACGCTTGAGAAGCGTTTTTCTTCCGCAAATTATTTCAACATTCCATACCACATCATTTTCTTTTATTATTACATTAGGCATTTCTATTGTCCAATACCTCTAAATGGAAACCATCCATTGTTAGCTCGAAGGATAAAAAGTCTCACACCAGGATTCAAACCACCAACCTTGGCCCCCATTTTCCAGACTACCTGGCCATGTTAGCTATTCATGGATATTTTAGATATACTGGATTGCTTTTTCTTTCTCACTCACCACTGAGGTCAGGAGATAGCTTGGCAGGTACTCGTGCTCATAAAAGTCACCTGACAAAGCGCATGATTTGATATTTGGTGATTTGGAAGTATTTTGGTCAGTTTTGGGTCTGCTCCAGTGTGAGTAATATGTATCCTCTTATTCAAGAATTTTTTAGTGCAATGAGGGAATGAAGATTTTTGTCTCAAAGACAAAAAAAATTAACTTCAAAATAGCCCTTGACTCTCCCAGGTAATTCTAAAGGTGAAATTAAAATGTGAATTTGGTTTCATTTCACAGAAATTAAGTTGATTATAGTTATTAACTTATAAAATACATGTGTAAATAACACATTCAGTTATTATGTGAAGTTTATATGAAATAATTCATATATGAATTATATACCTCCGGTATTGCGGAGGTCACGGGTTTGAATCCCGTTGAAGCCCTGATTTTTTCAGGCTTTTTCTTTCCAATTGCTTAAATTGGAAAATTTACTGCGATGATCATTCTTCACTTACATTCAGTTATTTTTGTGACACCCAATATCAGTAGTAATGATGAAAACGGCTGAAGTGTTCTTCCTAAATAAGCTTAACGATTATTCGTAAATTAATAATTGTTTTAAAATTTATGCTGTGTCATGCAACATACAAACTCATCAAAATCTTTTTGACTATTCTGTCATATGTATTACATCACGAGTTGGCTTAAAAAGCATTTTGAATTTGAGTAGTTTTGGTTATTACTTCATGATTTGGGATATGTCATGCAGCAAGCTAACTGTAACCACAAGACTGAACACAATGTGGAGCTCATATATACCCGCTAATCACTTAAACATGTTTCTTTAGTGGAACAAGACAAGCTTCAAGCTGAAAATGGTGAAAGACCTCAATTTGTACTGTGCAAAAGTTGACTGCTCTGATGCTTTGAGGTAAGTGATGTTACTTAAAGCAACTAACTACTGTCCCTTAGAATGCAAGTAACCCCAAATATATCCGCAATTTTGCTAAAATGTTATTACATGAAGAAGTAATTCTGCCAAATGAAAAAATGCATTTGGTTGAATTCTCAATTTTCTGTGTTATTTTGAAGTCACATAAGTTATTCCATGCCCACCTTTAGGGAACCTGGGATGGGAAGGATGATATATACCCTGGAACCAGACTTGGTAGGGCTTCACTCAGGTCTTTTTATTTGTTTGAGATGACAGAACACAAAACTAATCTGATACCTTTTGGAACTAAAGGGTCAAAATTTTGTTTGAAAATCAGTTGCTTTTCCCTGCTTGAGAGAGTTAAGGCTACATTAAGGTTATGTGGTCTCAGGTACCTGAGACAACCCTCTCCGCAATTATATGTAAAAATGTAGTTCCTGTAGGCCGATTCAATGTTGATAATGCATGATTCTTCATAACCCTTACTGAATAATAAAATGTTCAGATATCCCTCCTTCTTTGAGTTTCCCTCGGTCATTCCATCACAGTGGGTTTTGCCAAGTTAATTTTCACTTCTTTGATAGAATTTCTGCTTTAAATCCTAAATCTAGGCATTATATGACACTTGCCACGCCAAGCGTTGTCCCGGTTAGGCGAGCTAAAGTGTTTATATGAAGAAGTTGTCCCATTTGCATGGGTTACCCTACCTGCCGAGGCAAGACAACTTGCCCACCCAAGTTGTCTCATCCCCCGAGACAGGTTCGCGAGCCTAATGTAAACGGTTGGTTGAATTTTGTAGAGAAAGAAGCTAAAAGTTACCTCGGGCCAGAGTAACTCGGAGGGAGTGTTGTCTTGGGTAACCGAGACCATTTAAATGGGGTTTCAGTTGGTGTGGGGTTTAGGTTTTAGTTGATCTTGCCTGTATAGGAAACCTGGCAGTCAGAACATTTAATCTTGTAAATTCTGTGTCTGTCATTCGGTTTGTCCCTGTCTTAAATGTTGGTCAGATAATGTTGTAATGCAGTTACAGGTTTGTGGGCTACACGGATGTTGTTGGGCTGAAGAATGACCGCAATGGTCCCAGAAGTACATTACTCTTTTGACGGGAAAAAATGACAAAATTTACAGTATCACATGTTTTCTTTAATATCTGCGCAAATATTTACAGCAGTGAAGAATGCAATATCTCATTTGAAAGGGTATAAAATGTGCTTTCGAGAAAAAATAATTGTAATCCTTAAAGCTGAAACTGTGTTCCCAAAAAATCGTAAATCAAAGGAATGTGGCCAAAAAAATCACAAAATTTTGGAAAACCAAAAGATGCTGTAAAACCACTCGGCTGAGTGATTTAGAAGTAGAGAGAAACGTTTTAGCCTAGACCTGCATAGAAATTCATGGCATCTGAAATTGTTTACATTTTTTCCTAGATGCATTTCAAAGAATCGCATTTCAATCACCATGGTAACTGGTGATGTGGATTAATGCCACTTTGATAAGAGTGGCATCGGATTTTGCAACAACAAAATCACAAACAAATGAGTTTAAAACAACCTTTTATACACAGTTATTGAGCTTTATGCCCCCACAAAACATTAAAAACATTTTGTTAATTAAATTAGCAAAATTCTAGACCAAACACAGCAATATGAAAAGTATTCAATCGCATGTGTGTTCATAATTCGGGAACATTAGCGGCATCATGAATACATGCTATATGCATAAATTACTTGGAAAACCTTTCAGATTATCATTCTTCTTAAAAAAAATCATCTTCAGGAGCTCTCTTTCATATAAATAGTTGCAAATAAATTTTGAATCACCATGCACATTCATGCTTTAAGGCTTGCCCCAGCCCAGGTGCTGAATGAACTATTTGCATTACTTGGAAGTAACACTCACTTTTTAAAAGAAGTTATCAATGTTTAATAATTTTTGTGATGACGTATTAATCCTTAGTATGGCAATCTTACCAGGAAAGGAGGAAGCGCCAAACTCATTTTTCAAGTGGACAACATAGTCATTACAGAAACTGCAAAGCAACAAGATAATGGTGTGTTTGTAGGAATTGCTGTGTTGTACATTACCAACACTACTGAGGTGTTTCCAAAAACGTTTATTCATGATGTTATAAGTAACAATGGATACAAACTGGCTGGTTATGAGGTTGTTATGGTTGATGGTCAAGACGAAGGGGTTCCTGCTGGTGGCCATTCTAATCAGAGGAAAGTCAAATCGAACACCAAGTACATCTTAATTGGAGTAGGTGTTGCAGTTGGACTTATTGCTTTGCTTGTGATGGTTTTCATAGTGAAAAGGTATGTATCCTGTTTTTGCTTTACTTTGTAAAAGTGATTTTGAAAAATGTTTATAATTAAGGTAAGTTATGATTAGCCACATAAAAATTGATGGCAATTACTATATTATTTTTGTCACATTTTGTTTTTAACTAAGTTGTAGTGGTGGAACAATTTCACTCGTTCACTCTGTCACTTCTTGTTAGACATTTGGAACCCTGGGGAACTCCCATATGAAAAGGTCAGGGATGCTACTTGGAAAAGTTGAATTTAACTCCCAAAGGAGACTAATGTGGGCATTGCTCAAGCTTCATTTACACCCCTAAAAGATACTACTTAAAACGGAATAGCTTTGATTACTAACCACTGTCAAGAAAGGATGCCGTGCGCACTTGTAGACCCGACTCGCGTACTCGCAGCGGAAATCAAGCCTGAAAACAGAAATTAAATGAGAGCGTTTCTTTTATTACTGTCTTCTAGTGCACCCTAAAGGATACTTTGATGGGTAAAAATAGTGACATTTCATTATCAACACCCTAAAAGAGACCAGAGTCCTTGATTTGTACCTGAGACAATGAGCGTCCCCGACCTTTTCACAAAGGAGTCACCCCGGGTTTTGAACATCCGCTGTCTGAGGCCATTTTACAGTTGCTTGCACTGTGTCATCATGTGTTATTTTAGAGAAGTAGAGGGTGGAACAATTTTTCGATTGTAAGGAAAATACTTTTGGTTTTTCCTTAGCGATTCGATTGCAAGGGAAAGTCTTCCTGGTTTTTACTTCACAAACCTGGGTGATATTGTTAGTTTGAAAGTAATCGATATAAACAAATGATTACAAAAGCTCCAGACGATTTTTTAAACACAAGAAACAGAGAGACAAACACTACCTTTAGGTAAATGGTTTCTTGACATAAACGTGTGCATTAAAGAAAAAACAGAAAAAAAAGGAACAAAGAATAAAAAAATTAATTGAATGGGCTGGTGCAAAACCATGCTTGGTGATGGTTTGGGTGAAAAAAAATTTTCCCAAAAGTGCCTAAATTTTTGCATATGGTCTTCAATGTAATAGAACATTGTTGTGTATTTTTGTCGCTGGTTTTTGCTTCATTTTCGAGATAAACTTGGCTTTTCCCAGCCGTGTCTTTAGGAGTTTATTTGTTGAAAAGGAAACAGACTATCCCAAGTGAAGGGCCTCATTATCAGTAAATTGACTGCAAATTATATTTTGAACACTGACCTGGACTTTTTTCACTCGCTTGCACATTGTTGGAAGAAAATCTGCGTGGGTCAAGATAGCTTTCTCTGAAGCAGCGAAGGTGGTGCCTTTCCTCAATACGATGTGTAAATGTAGCTTCTGTTCATAGTGTTCAAAGACAAAATCAAATCCCTCAGTATCAGTTGGTTGTGTTCCTTGTAAGTCGGAGAATAGCTTACAAAGCGGGATCTGGGAAACGTTTACATCGATAATTGTGACATGGAACACGTATGAAATCGATCAGGCATCAAGTGAAATACTGTCGAACAGAAAAGATATGTGATGCTTTAGAGCTCTGTCAACTAACAACTGAAGAGTACCTTGCATGCCTGCTTGCCTGCCTGCCTGGTGGTTGAGAGGCATCATAAAGCCTTGATGATGATGATCATTAGTAATAATAACTGCTTAATAACCGAGAGTGAGGTCGTTACGGGAAAATCTCAAACTGAGGTCAATACAGTAGGCCAAGGTTTGAGATTTTTCCGTAATGACCGAACGGTCGAGGTTATTAAGTTGTTTATTATATGGCTCACGAATTAAAGAAGAAAAAGATATTCGAGCGGAAGTCGTCAATTTACATCCGCCGATGCGCGTGTTTACGGATTCATTCATCGTCTCAAACCCTGGGCAAAACTACACAGTCAGTGAACTTTATCATTGTATTTCTTTACGGGAAAAATGATTGTCACAGCCCTCAAAAAGGTATTTTAGTATTGTGTTGCCACAACTTGATGAGGGAGTTTTTCCAATTTTTGTGGCGAAACGTCAACGTATATAGAAAAGACAGAAAGTGCTTCAAAATAATCCAAACCAACGGTCTTTCGGTGAAAGAAAATACTAATGCTTCAGAATGCACTGGTCAGAATAACTTGATTTTCGCATTCGCTTTCGACAACATATCTTGACCTTCTTCATTCTGGGACTTATGAATGAACTTTTCAAGCCTTGTGAGTGTCTAAAACTTCCTGCAGGTATCAGAAACACTGCTACCAACAGAAACCGCCCGATTGGTTACATCTGATGATCCTGGAAGCTGATTTACACTTGCTTGTGTTAAAGTGAGGGAATCTATTTGATGAGAACTGAAACGGAGTTCAATATTTCAGTAATTGTTGTGACTAAGATGATAACTTATAAGTTTCTTCGTGGTGTTGTGCTCCGGGATACGTGACACATCTGCCGATGGTATTTTTCACTTAGCGATTTTAGCTTTACTCAACACTCGGCAAACCTTGACTGTTTTTCACTAGTGCCCGCCAAGGCTACCGGTAAGGCAAAAACAACTTCTATATAAATTTTATTAAGGAAAAATCCCTAAACTTTTAGCTACTCGGAATTAAATTTACTTCTCTTACTGTTTTTAATCGGCTTTCATCGTTTCAATGCGCTTGAATTTTCCGTGCCGGGCTCTTCCTAATTTGCATAATCCATAATCGGCCGGTGGGCATTACGGCTGCATAATGACCGCTCAGATCTCGCTCTTAGCCAATCAGAGCGTGCGTTATATCGGCCACAAGCTAAAGCCATATAATAATAATTAGTAATAAATCTATATGCTCCATTTTTTCCAATTTTATGTACATATCTCATTCTGCAAATAAGCTAGAAAAGAGAAAGAGAGCATGCATAACTTCACGCAGGCCTGTCAACTCGACTGTCAATCATGTAATCCCCCATGTACGCCGTGTTCACAAGTATTGTGTCTTACTCAGACAACCGAAACTTAGTGCTATTCATCGAAGAAGAATAGCTGTAATTAGTCGGGTTATCTTGATTAGGCTATATTGTTTAAAAATTGGTCAGATGTAAAATTAAATTACCTTTTAAATGTCGGGTTTTTATCAGAACTAAACTAACAGAATAATCTATGGAAAGCCAAAAGCAAAACTACAAACCATTGGCAGTCCAAATGTTTATTTACATTAGGTTCACACAGCTGGTTTAAAAATCTATGACACAATCCGATGGTGCGATCAAATTTAGCGATCTCTCCTCGAGGAAAGCAATTTCATTTATGTTCGTAGTAATACATTTATAGTAGAAAAAACTAAAATCAGAAATAAAAACTCACCTTGAAAATAGAGCTCCAATGTGGACAGATTTCAAAGTCACCGAGCGCATCAGGTGATCGGTGATCAGTGATCGCAAAGTATTAAAAAATGCTTCCAAAACAAAATCATCTCTCCACGCGAAGAAGTGGCTACTTAAAACATTAAAAGCAAGGACTACATGAGAATTTCCGTTCTTAAATACGGATAGATTACAGAATTCCACGGGGCGGACGTCAATTTTTTTTTTTCATCGTAAAGGATTGCTCACGATCGCGTGTTTAGTATACGGATAAACACGTCACGCTCTGTTGACATGCAAACGCAGTTTTTGCTCTTTACTGACGAAAAGAGCATTTCACCACTTTCAAACATTACTAATTGTGCCAATTGCATCTCCATTGTCTTTAAACGGACACAGAGCAAAATTTTACAACTCCCATTTGGGAATTCGGCAATTCAGATCTTAAGAGACCGAAGCTGGCGGTGAACTTTTGCAACCTCATTCCCAGGTCATTGCACCTGCAAAGCATCGTGGGTACCCCACTTTTCCCAGGCAACGCTTTTCAATGGGCACAATTCTGTAATGGTTTTTTTTTTTAAGTGAAATTAGCATCTCTGCGGTCACACAGTCTCGTGAGATCAACATTTAAGAGACTGTCTCTAAAAACCGACCGCTGATTTTACTTCGAAAATTCGATTTTTCTCATAAGCCCTTACCTGGGCAATCACTAAAATGAGTTTTATTTGATTAAAAATTCTAATCAAATTTTTGTAGGATTAATTGAAGTTTGGTTTGCTCGACACAAGTTCTGTGCCTGCTGAAACTGGAAAAATAGCACATATTGCCAGTGCTCTGAAAAAATTAATATTCGCTCAAAAGTCCCAGGTCTTTTTTTCAACTATAGATATACCATAGCAGTTTGTTTAGCCATGTTGCAATTATAATTCAATATTGTTCCTTCAACAGTTAAAAGAAGATTTTCTACCCGTTAAATCGAGTTTTGAACCAAGCATGATAAGAAGATCTGTTACATCTTATAACCGCTCTTTTAAAATTTAACTGTTTGCTTAGCACTACAGTCACAGCGCAGTGCGCATTCCAAAGCAGTCTTTGATGATTCTTTTGTTACTGCAGACATCACATCACTTGATCAACACAAACTGTATTATTGCACCATCAGTCATAGCCATTGTGAAATCTCTGATGACGTAATGGTCTTAATCTGGAACTTTCTTCGGGATATGTATGGGCATGAACGATATGAACGATGTGAACGATTCGATAACAACACTATTAACAACTGCTTTCTTTCTTAAAAGTCATGATTAGATTTAATTGGTGTTTTCCACCAGTAAAGGGCTAGAAAAGTAGTCACACGAGTCACATACAGTATTGTGCAAAAGTAATGAGAGTGTAATTCAACAAAATTCGCGAATTTCGGGGTTTTTCAACGAAAAATGGCGAAGTTTTGTTCACCTCAAAAGTTCGAAGAAAATTCAACGAATTTTCCCGCTGCCCATTGTTTTGATGTGAATTTTCGAGCAGTAATTCATGTCTATTGATAATTTGGCCCGATTTTTCAATCAGAAATTCGCTCTCCTCGAATTTTCCTTCAAACTTTCTAGCAAAAATTCGCTCTGTTCCTTAAGTCTCCCATCGATTCCCAGTAGTAAGATGAATTAAGCCAGAGCAAAACAAGAACGTGCGCGATAAAAACGTTAATATCATTGTGAGTGATAGTAATATCTCAAAGCCTTTTCTCACAAACTTACCTTGCTTATGTCCAGAGAAAGGTGATATCACTGTTTGTTGCAGTCTTAAAGCTCGCAAGCTCAAATGGTCTGTTTGCCAACCTGTTTTCATTGAACAAGAAATGCAACTCGCGGAAGTACTCGCAGTGCAGCCACAATGAACTCAGGCTCTGCACGACCTTGCGATATTACCGTCAAAGGTTCGAAGCTATTATCGAACTATTCAGGCCAGTCTCTTACAGATCTGTTTAACTCGGCTGAAGACTTTTTAACTGGTAGTTTTAGTAACATTCAAGCTGTATTGATTGTTATAAATCAGTTATGCCTCCTGCCCCCGTTAGTGTTCATACAAAAAAAAATTCTTAGCATGAGGGGTAGCATAGCAGAGAACTGTCGTCGTAAATAACGAGGTGCTCTTGCATGGAAAATAATTCTAGGTGAGGTATTGAAATAAATGACAACACACACAAGTGAAGGTAAACTTTTATTTAGACATTGGCGAATTGACCAGTAGGACATTGGCAAAGTGACTTAGGACGTTGACGAATCGACCTAAGAGGTTGGTGAACGAGACGTTGGCGAAACAACTCATCGGCGAAACGACCGGATACCATGTCTTTCCCTTTTGCACTTGCCATCCGAACATCTCTGCGCTTTTCCTTCCCTAATCCCGTTTCTTTGCACTTCCAACATTTTTTTTTGTTTTGTATTTTAGTTTAGTTTAATTGATTTTTATTTTCCTTCACGGCAAAAGTAATAAGTAATTAATTAATATAAGTTCTCAACAATTTTCTCCTTTCTCACTTGCTGGAACTGAATGCTCACACAGTTTGTACCTTACGAACGATTCCTAAATTACTCAAGGTTAACGTTTTGCTGTTCAGATATCACATCTAGTATACATTATCATTGGCTTCTTAGAGTTATCACTAGAACCTAGTTTTACTCTTAACTAGCGGCCTTAAGTAATGTTTTTTTCCAACATTTTTATTACAATAAATATACTTGTACCTATAACATGTTAATTACAATAAACTACTTAAATACAACACTTACAATAAACTTACCTACAATACGTTTTTTTTTTTAACATTAACATAACACTACATACAACACTTTCGGGTAACTACTGTACTAATAAAAATATTATATAATTACAACTGATTTCCACAGGATATATTCTATTCAATTGATGTAATTGCTAAGGTAAAAATTTTGCGAGTTTTTTTTTTTAGAGGACAAATTGAACTAAGCGAAACCTTCTATTTTCAACATAAAATTTAGTTTCCAGACAAAGACATCCCAATTACATGCACGTTGGTTGATTTTCTGGAAATGAAAGTAGAATTTGGCATAGCGGAGACAGAAATTTAGTTTTTTTATTTTAGTATCGTTATCAGTAGCTCCTCTGAAGAGTATTTCTTTATAGTTTAATGTGATGGAAGAGTTTTCCTTTTCATTAAACCAGCGTAGCACTTTCTGGAGAAAGTCGACCGCAATATGACAACCTAAGAAGGAGTGAAGTAAAGAGTCGTCATCCCCACAGTAATGACAACTCTTGTGGTCTTCAATTCCGTATAAATGTAATTCTTTCTTTGTGGTGACAATGCGATGAGCGAGTTTGTAAAAAAAATTTTTTAATTTATTTTGCTTACTGATCAACTTTATCCGCTTAAAAATTGTGCTCCAAGAGAGAGTGAACTGTGGAAGGTCGCGTTGCCACTTGCTAGGGCCAGTTGCGCAAGGTTCCTTCCTGTTCAAAAAAAGCCAGTAGTAATCTTTACATGTAAATTTAGATAGGTCAACCGACAGTGACGGTGACAGATGAAAAGTGGAATTCCCTGGAGTAAAAATTGGATTGGTGCCAAAAGAGTCCCTCGCCTTTTCCAGCAGTCGTTTAGGGATAGCCGACAGAATTTGAAAATAGGTGAGAAAA
>Ga0126338_10001885_pt1 | contig 14013 bp, 14 predicted proteins | sample OrbCmetagenome_2_FD_92529 | JGI IMG/M metagenome (GOLD analysis project Ga0126338, IMG submission 92529) | Coral microbial communities from Petempiche,Puerto Morelos, Mexico - Orbicella C C metagenome | ecosystem: Host-associated > Invertebrates > Cnidaria > Coral | place: Petempiche,Puerto...
CATTCCTACTGAATTTGACACAAACCTATGCTGTCCCAGGCAGAGCTACACTAATCAAAGTATGGTTGGTATAGATCTTATAGATGACATAGCTCTTTCTATTGGGCTCCTTATGGTGCTCATACCCTTGTACATATTTTCCCTTTTTCGTACGGTCCTTTTCGACGCCCGAACACAAGGGGACAAATTAAATATGTCTCAAACTCACGTGCTAAAATGTTCGAAGCAATTGAAGGAACGTAGCTCATCACATCAGCAAACGCCTTCGGCGTGTACATGTCCTCAGGTCGAACAACCAGTCTTTGAAGGTTCGGAAAATCGGCCTCGTTTCCAACAGCTATGACGTACACAGCCTTGCCTTCCTGTCGAATGATACCGGCTAACGAATCAATGGGCCCTCTATTTGGCGGATCTTTGTTGGTAATCACGATGATTATTTTAGGTACGTCGGGCCGATTAGTTGAGAAGCCTCTCGTAGCAAATGCTAGAGCGAAATCTAGTCGGCTGCTGGAACCGCCAAGGTACCGAAGATTGGTGACAGCTTCCGAAAAACTACCAAGTTCTCTATAACTTCCCATGCGAATCGGTGTTTCAAGGAAGGAATCAAATATGATGACTGAAGATTGTGTATGATCGGGGCTGTGGTTTAACACGCGCGCCAAAGATTTGACAAAATCTTTCTCTGTCTGATAGTTGTCTAATCCAACAAAAGAGGACGAATCCACGACATAGATCACTTCAGCTTTGTAATCCTTTGGTGCACTAGTATCTAACAGGTAAGAAAGTAAAGCAACAATAACAGTCAATTATGAAATGTTCGGCGCACTTGGCGTACTTGTTTTGTTTTTTGTTTTTTGTTTTTGCACTTGTTAAAATGGACGTCTGCGTTCGTGACTCACTAGGCAGGCGCTTATTTCCCATTTCAGTTCCAAAAAGCAACCACGAGTATATGGCTTCCAATGGACGAGATGTAGTCCATCGCAAGGTTACCCCCGGCATTTCATTTGCCACAACCCATTTAATAACCTTCGGTTGTCCAAAAGAAGGGTTAATGCAACAGTCATGTTAAATCGTCTAAAACGCAGTTTAAATTTTATCCGAAGGTTAGTTCTGTTGTTAGATTTGAATAATATAGCTACATGTAGGTGGGTTAAGGTGCTACTATCTTCGGGCTAAAATCAATCGAAATGGCGAGCTTGATGATTATGGACCAGAGAGACGAGAAATAATGATAAAAAGGAAGTCACTGGAAAATCACCTCACTCAACCGTCGACATAACCATGCCTTGCTGATGGTGTTTTGTTGCTGCAAAATGGAGATTTTCCATTTCACTCGAACTTCTCATTGTTTTACTACGCGATTTATACCACGGGTTAAATATCATGCGGTCTAAATATCTAACCTCCAGTTAATCAACCCAACGTGAGTTTCACTAATTTTTCCGACACCTATGCTTTTTTGCACTGACCTTCAATCAGAATTAACCGGAGGTTAACTGAAGTCCTAATCGCATGATTGTAATTGGCTTACCAGTTCTGGAAACGACATAATACGCAATGGGTTGCACGTAGGAATTTAAGTCGCTTGAGGATGGAATCTCGAAAAAGTCACTCCGTCTTTCCACAACCGGCTGCAACTGCGGATCATTATCATCGACACCTACACCAATGATATACAAGACAGCACGCATGTCCCTGACACTTTTTGCCATCTCCCGAAGTCGCTGGGATCCAAGCTCGCGCGCCTGCTGTCCGTACGTTATAAGGAAGACCACTCGTGGAACGTCGGGGCGCGCACTAGTAAGCAGTCGCTGTGTTTGCTGAAGAGCTTCCTGAATATTTCTCCTACCTCCAGTAAGGGTCACGGAGTCTACGATATCCTCAAAGCTTTTGCCCATAAGATAATCAAAAAATCCACCAATCAGTATTGGTTTGTCGCTGTAACTGATTACTGCAGCGTGTGAGGAACTAGGAGCAATGCCAAACTGTTTAGCCACGAGTTTCGCGAAGTCCTTCTGTTGTCTAAGGTCGCTTTGGGTGACACCGTTTGATGTGTCTAAAAGAAACACGATGTCCACTGAAGAAGGAGGTGCATCTGAAAATTGAAAACAGTCGTACAATGGTATCGTAAAGTAACTGCAATGTGATCACAAGGATTGCAAAACCGAGAGACACGAGGGCGTGATATGAGTAAGTTGGAGACCTAGTCAAGTGACTGCGGATCTGAGCCGCGGTCATTGTTCATGTTTGTGGTTTTGGACTAGACAGTTTATTACTTTCACAATGCCTTTAAACGCATCGTGACCCTGCAAAAGACTGGGGTTGTTTGCAACGGACTAGACATCCATTTAAAGGCAGTAGTGATACCTAAAGACTTCGTTATCAAAATGTAGATTTTACGGCTACTCATCTTGACTACAGCTGCAAATTTTAGTGAGCTTATTGCAAACCTTATGTACAGCGTAGCTCTTCTACCGAGGATAACAAACCCTAACAATTAAATTCTGAATTAATATGGCATCAGGCTGACAAAACGAAGAGAGTAAAATCAATATTCTATTGGCAATTAACACAATCTTCATCAACAACTTGCACACCAAAACACGGTAAGTTTTGATAACGAAAATTATACATACCTGGACACTTCCTGGTATTGCATGCTCGGGATTGCTGTCTTGGTCCTTCGCAAGGCCTTCCGCCATATTGTGGTCTAGGATTATCGCATCTACGTTCTTGAGACTGTGTCCCCGACCCACACGTCTTAGTACATGTACTCCATGCACCCCACGGGCCCCAGCCGCCGTGCACTAAAAGCGAAGACTAAACGGTCACTGATCTCATGCTCTCTAAAGATACAGCGCAGAATTTCGACTACTGAGTACCTATAGTCTACTAGCTCCTATAAGTTAAATTTATTATGAATATGGCAAGAAGCTAAAACATGGTTAATAATTCATTGCGCAAGGTGGACTTTGACTACCTTCTCTCTAAGAGACGAAGATGGATAACTACGTTTGACATATATCAGGGGTAAACAATACCTCTGAAACCCACTTCGCGGGGATTTGAAGAGCGTCAAAGATACCAGCAACACGAATTAAAGGTACCTTTAACACAAAACAATCCACAGCACCTTTGTCACAGCTTGAACAAGCCATACCTGTTATCTTTGATCAAATTATGGGAGAAAAATGGCCTGATCTGGACACAGAGGTATGGCAAAGACGTATTTTACAACCTTTGAGTAAGATATGTGTCGTACGCGATTTTTCATACGGTGTAGATTAAAGTACTGGGGTTAAAATTGCAAACTTATCAATAATTTATGAAGACATACCAGGACAACTTCTGGTATTGCAAGCACGGGACTGTAGTCGGGGTCCATTGCACGGCCTTCCGCCATTTTCTGGTGTGGGACTATCACATCTGCGTTCTTGAGTCTGCATCCCCGACCCACACGTCTTGGTACATTTGCTCCATCCACCCCACGGGCCCCAGCCCCCGTGCACTGAAAGCGTAGTTTAACGGTAACTGATCTCATTTTCTATTTATGATAGTCGTATATGCTAATTTATATAGAGATCGAGTCCAGAATTTTGACGACTGAGTACCTCTTGTACGGATGTTTAACTAGGCCTGTAGATCGTGTTTCATCTAACACGTGTTTCAGGCCGGCAATCTTCTCTCTGTTTGCCGGCTGTGGGATGCTACAAGGTTAGCTATGTGTTTGTTGCCTATTAACTGTTGTTCGATAACTTTAACTAAATTTTGGCTCCCCTTCGAGCAATTCCTTATAAATTAGTATTTACCAGCGGTAAAAGCCGAATACCTAACTTACGTGTGGGTTTCGTTCTGCAGATTTTAACTTTCGAGAACTCAAACTCATCATATACAATTGACCAGCTTTCCATTTTTCCTGAAGGGTTCGAGTTAGTAGGATTGACAGTTTGCTTTAAAACACCAACCTTTTCTCCCAGTCAAATACTCATTGTACAACTGGATATATTACCTTTCACAGGAACAGTAGTTGTTTCCCTTGGTTCCGTTGTCGATGGTATTTCTGATGGAGTAGTTTCTTCTGCCGTCGTTGGGCTTGGTGTAGCAGTTTGAGGTTCCCGAGGGGCAACTGTTTGCGATAAAAAACATAGCTTAACGCTCCTCTTTATGGTCTTCTTTAATGGGAACCGAGAGAGATTAATGAAAGGAAAACGAAAGGAGTCAAAACTTATCCTACTACTTTGTTTCACCTTCTCATAATCTTTTGTGCTTGCGTTTCTAGAACTGACATCATTAGACTGTGTTCTTACTCCAAGGAGACATCTTATGACGGCTTATTTGCTACATGTGATCTTCAAATGGTGACCTGGATTTCTTTTTCTTTCTAATGTTAGCTCTTACAACCTGCTGGCAACTCAACTTCCAGCACATAGAAAAGAAGCTTCCGGAACATTGCAATTGGCATCTACGACCAACTGGTCACCTCTCAATATGCATAGCAAAAAATTCAAACTAACGCGGAATAATAATAGCCTACCATAGTCAACCAGAAGGTCAGTCGAGAGCCTTTCCGCCCCTTGTGCCAGATCAAGGAAGGAAGGAACAGATATAACACTGGATTTGTTTTTACCGTCCCCTTGGAAGTAACTGGGATCAACCTTGTCTCCAACTGCCATTACGTGAATTTTCGTTCCAGTACGATGGAGCGGTTTTACCGCAGCACTAAATGTTTGTGAACCTGGTTCATCGGTTTGTCGACCTGCAGCTACCAATACGACAAACTTTGGATGATCAACATTGATGTCCCTCAGGGCGTCCGTTGCCGCCTTCAAAGCTCTGTCGATTCGCCTGGCACCTCTCAAATGGGGAAGGTTGTCGATGATCGTCTCTAGACTGGACTTGCTTTCCTGGTTTTGGAAATCTAAGACCATTGTCGGGCCATCACTGTAAACCATAATACCGACTCGCGAACCGCTGTCGGCTGGATAAATGTTCAGTTGGCTGATTAAGGATTTTATGAATTCTTTTTCTAGTCCAAAGTTGGAAGGCGTCACCTCAGCGGACGAATCGATGACGAACAAGACGTACATCGTGAGATTGAACTCGTATGGCCTCACTGAGGAAAAATCACAAGGAAGTTTATTTAAAAACAGTCACTTTAACAAGCAGCAGCTAAACAAAAACTAACGTAGCTGGTCTACTAATTACGAAAACGTTTTCGATTAACATGTGTCAGGGTAGGGGTGATGCTATTAAGAAGCTGTGAGCCATTCACTTGGATCGTTTTGCTTTACCGCACTCTCTCATTAAAGGTGGAATTTAGCTTACCAGAGTCCGTCAACACCTGACTTCCGATCTGATTGATCTGCTCTGGAATATCGCTGCGTGAAGGTATGGAAAACACGTTTTCTGGATTTTCCAAACTGGAACTAAAGTCTGGAATGCTAGGAGATGGGCCAATCAGAGCAACGTACGTCCTCACACCTAGGGCGTATAGCCTGTTAAGGACGTCACCAAATGAATTCCAATCCTCGTTTTGCAGTGGCTTCCCAGATGTCACAAGGAAAACAACTTTGGAAACAGAAGACGGGGACTTGGGAAACATCCCTGCAGCAGTTCTCAAAGCCTCACTGACACTCCTGTCTCCTCCATAGTGAGGAACGTTATCAACGACGGATTCGAAGGCAGAAGCTGATCTGAAGCTTTCAAAGTCGGAGATTACCACAGGCCGGCCGTTGAATACAATGAGAGCTGCCCTGGTTCCCTGGGGGTCGATGTTAAGGTATCTTGCAAGGGATTTGATGAGGTCTTTTTCCGTGTTATACGTGGAAGCCGTCTCGCTGGACGAATCCATCACAAATATAACGTTGGCCGAGTACTTGGCTTCGGGATCTTGTGGAAAGATGTTCATATGTTTATGTCATTGAGAGTTTAAAGCACGCACTCTGATATTAATGAGTTTAAGGTTACTAAGCATTCCTAATGCATCAAATGAGACGAAACAAAAAATGAAAATGAGCTACAAGGTCTAAACAGTGTATGTGCCTGAAAACTAAGACGTTTGACGCATTGTTCTGAAATAACTAATAAAGCGAAGATCCCAGTTTCGGAACAAGTGAAGGGAACCTTCTTACGTAGATTTACCGTTACCTTCACATATTCCAGTTCGGATCCGCGGTGCAATGGTCCGTAGTGCCCTGAATGAAGACGATGTAAACACGTACTCAGAATCCGACGCAATCTCTTCTAGCTCATTCCTGTCCACTCCGTTTCCAACTCCAATAGCGTACACTGTAGCGCCCGTGTTCTTGATACCTTCTGACGCTACAACAAGGCTGGTGTATACACCAGTTTTAGTTTGCTTCCCATCTGTGATGACAATTGCTATCTGTAAGCAAGAAATTGAAAATTGTCTTAGTATCCTCTCAAAAGCGCGGAGAGCTTTTAAAAACCTACTTCAGGATGTAGGTAGGGTTAGTTCGTTAGAGCCAGAATTAGTCAGTTAGTGTCAGATATAGAATTCTCTGCTTGCAAGTATTGAAAAATGAACAAAACCTTCGTCTTTTTGAAACTTGTAACAAGATGGTTATGACTGATATAAAACAAGCTAGGCTCTGCATATTTACCCGCTTAAACAACATTTAACAATCATTGAATGCATTAACCCACTATATAGGCCATATAATTTCTTAGCTGCAAATAACTTTACCTTCGCTACATTTGGTCTCATGCCGTTTGAAGTCTGAAACAGGTCTCTGTCTGCAAGCTGGAGGGCTTTGTCCGTGTAAGTAAAACCACGCTGCCAAAGCATTCCATCAAACAATCTATTCACCTCGTCCGTATCCTGCGCGTCCGTGAACCTCATCACAACCACAGGATTGGTGCTGTATGCTACAGCTGCTACATGCGTAGCTGATGGGCTGACATCAAGTTTGCTGACCAATGCTTTAATGAATCGTTTCATTCTTTCCCAATTCGTGCGCCCAATAGATCCAGATGAATCGATGATAAAAGCAATATCCACGAGGGGACTGCAATCCGCATCTGTTTTGATTGTCAAAATGAGAAATCATAACAAGTAATGTACAGTATGTGGTCCGGTATGTGATTCAACATTATCCGACCAGTTCTTATTGCTTTTCTTTTTTAAATAATTCAAATTTTTATTTCGTGTTTTCTCTTTTCTAAAAAAAAATATTACTGAACGAAGCCCAACATTTCAGCCTCCCAAAAACAAAAAAGAAATGTCAGCGGGCAATCACCTTGGGGAACACTTGCAAATTAAACGACTCTGTTTTGCTCAAGCGAGTGACATTTTCATGGCTTATAATTGCATGATTTCATCTATCTGATGTTGCTCATTGAAAGAACAATGGATTTCAAATTGAAACGGTTGAAAATTAAAAAAAACCCTTATTATTAGTAAAATAACCTTGTTCACGGTTAAAAATTACGTGTACCGCCCCCCCCCCCCACCCACCCACCGAAAAAGGAGGGAAGAAAACAAAAACGCAGAGGACAAAACTGTAACCAGAAATAAAATAATCCATGCGGCACGAATTTGTCAAGAATCTAACTTTGCAATCAAAATAAGGATCGACCTACCACAAGGGCCCCGCTTCGCAGTAAAAACAACCATATCCCCTTGACAAGCTTGTCGTCTCAGATGACACTCGCTCAGATCTTGAACGTCATCTGATGCACAAACAGGCCTTGATATGTTGGGACAAGTAGGACAGATACATTGGGCTTGATTGTCCACCACACGACATCCGACATTGTATGGAGCACGACAGCCCAGGGTCTCACAACGATCTGCAACAAATGAAATACGAAATTATATTTGAATGATTATGTGCTGCACAACTGCATAAAAGAAATTCCACTACAATAATTTTTGATAACACAACAAACTACGTCTTGTTGTAAAATACCAGGAGTGACTGGTGTTGTGGTTGGTGCTTGTGTCTTTGTTACTTTCGTTGTTGGTGTTGAATCTGTGAATAAAGACAACGACACACGCAAAATATTAAACCTAGCATTCAAGCGCTGAGTATTCGCAATATCAGAATGATAAAGCGTTAAAGGATTACGTCGGAGATGACGAATATGAACATTCTTAGCCTAAATTTATCAAGTTCTTTGCCCTTAATAAGTTTTTGGATCTTCCCAGAATGCACCATCCTCGTTCCTTTCAGCTATAATACGTGTTATTTGATTTACTTTACGTCTTTAATGCTGTTCTGCCTTATAACCCCTTCAGTTTGAGATTTCCTTTGATTAGCCTACAATAACATGCTTAGCAGCTTGCGGTTTCTACGACTGGCACATAAGAAAAATGAGAGCAAAAATCGAATTTTTGGGTGGACGAATTTAAATTATTTTTCTACATTCTAAAGTATCATTATATGGTTATTATATGGCTTGTGTTTGTAGTCGATATAACGCGCGCGCTGATTAGCTATAGCAGGGCATTATTTAGCTCTTATTAACCGAGCTTAGTCGGTCTGTATGGGAGAATCTTGACCGAGGTCATGAGTTCAGACCGAACGTAGGCAGGTCTGTACTCACGACCGAAGAAAACCAGAAAACTTTATACTTCTTAAGGTGGCCGAACACAGTTTTCAAGTGCCTGTGCCTAATTCACCATTACTTTTAAACTATTTATGCTTTGGCACCCGTTTTTTTGCAAGAGTCAAGGTTAACCTCAGAAGGGTTTATTCTTACATTTTTGCTAAGGTGTGTGCTGTTGCCATGGCAACGGGGCTGGTTAAAAAAAACAAGGCTTAAAAATGGTTTTTGTTTATTCAAAAAAAATCCAGTCGATAGATTTTTTTAATAATTTGCCCACTACGAACTGACATTAAATCCCTTCCGTCAACACTGTTCTAATAAAATTTTGACACAGACGATTTTCGTAATTCGTCGTAAATCGTTTTCACTGCATGTTCTGTATTATTAAAACTTCCCTATGCTATAATTCAGATTTTTTGTGATAGATCATTCACGTGGTTTCTGAACTGTTTTTTTTTGCCAAATTTCTTGAAAATAGTAGTGCGCGCAAGAGGCACGTCACAATTCAAAGGACGCTGAAATTTATATTAAGACCGTTGGGCTGAACGGTTCCTAGCCGGAAAATAATCTTCATTTCACGCTGCTTCCATTGGTTGGTTCCACCGCATAATGCCACACCACGCACCTGTACATTAGAAATACTATGGCCCGTGGAGTTTTCTGAACACTGAAGAAGGGTTATGGACCCGAAACGTCTGTTTCTTCAAAGACTTTTATGACACTGTTTGATAATTTGTTAAAATATCAACCTATAAGCTATGTAACTGCAAGTGTCACGTATCTTTGGCAGTTTTTCCGTTCACCACTCATTTCAAAATGATCTACCGGTTTATAATATGCGAGAAGCCAGGCCAATCACATTGTAGCATTAACATTACAACACTGGTATACGTATCTCTCAAAAATCGACTTCGTGCATTTTTACCTTGACAAAATCGCCTTGTTATCCTTGGAGCGATGTTCTGGAGATCTCTAAATGACGATGATGTGATTACGTACTCTGACCCAGATGCGATCTCCTCCAACTCTGCTTTATCGGCTCCACTTCCAACTCCAAGAGCATACACCGTAACGCCTTTATTTTTCATTCCTAGTGAAGCTACTGAAAGTCTCGTGTAAGGTAGTGTTGTTGTCTGTTTCCCATCTGTGATTACAATGGCCAACTACACAAACATCACGAAAAGTTCTGATTGTCAAAAATCCCAACTTAGAGAAAATAACAATGATTTACACGACACGTCCCAAGTTCTTTAAGTTCTTATTCTATACGAAAATGAAGGAACATTTATGCAGAAGGTAATACCATCACTCATGATGTTTGAATATCGATAGTCACATTTTTAAGAATAAAAATGATGAGCGAAATTTTGATTTTGGATTTCCACTCAGATAGGAAACCTACTTACTTTGGGCACATTGGATCTCATTCCGTTGGACAACTGAAACAGATCACTGTCTGCAAGAAGGAGTGCTTTGTCTATGTAAGTGAAGCCACGCTGATAACGCATCCTGTCAAGCAACTGATTAACCTGGTTTGCACCCTGAATACCATTAAACCTCATGACTACCTCAGGCCTGTTACTGTATGCTATAGCTGCTATGTGTGTGGCGGATGGGCTGACGTCAAGTCTGCTAACCAATGCTTTCAGAAATCGTTTCATTCTTTCCCAATTGGTGCGACCAATAGATCCAGATGAATCAACAACAAAAGCGATATCCATAACGGTGCGACATTCTTTATCTGATAAAAATGGGAAACAAAATAATGAATGTTTTCATTTCATGTTTAATTTCTTGGAAGGCATATAGAAACTTATTTTCGAACTTACAAATGTATGATATATTGCTATTTAAAAAGAGTCAAGAATACAGTCGAACCTCCGGTTACGACCACCTCGAACTCTCGTACGCCACCACCTCTCGTCAGCGACCAGTTTTCCAAAACACCAAACGTTTTCAAGTCAAATCACCATATTTGGAACCTCTTGTCAGCGACCACCTCTCGTAAGCGACCGCGACCACTTTTAAAGTTAAAAGTTTGAAATTTTCTTTTGTTTTTAACCTCCCGTAAAGGACCACTTGGCAGATAATAGAGCGGAAATTGAATAATATTGTTGTAACATTATCGCATTCTTGAATAGTAGAAGAGACGGAAATTTCTGAACGGAAAGTGTTGTATTTTTTCTCGAAATCGACTTTCACATGAATAACACATTTAAAATATGGGGTAAGTCTCTGCAGTTACCATATTCTAATGAGGGAAAAATTTGACCCAATATGGTCTAAGCTCTCGTATACGACCACTTAGGCTTGGCATTTTGGGTGGTCGCTTATACGGGGTTCGACTGTATTACATACGGACCTAGAAAAACCAAGGCATACGTTGCCTCAAATTTAAATCAATGGTCAACATACCACATGGTCCCTGCTTTGCAACAGCAACCGTTATATCTCCCTGACAAGCTTGCCGTCTCAGATGACACTCGCTTAGGTCTTGAACACCATCCGTTGCGCAAACAGGCCTAGGAATATTGGAACAGGTAGGACAAATACACTGTGCTTTGTTGTCCACTACTTGGCAGCCGATATTGTATGGAGCACGGCAGCCTTGAGTGACACATGGATCTGAAAAAGTGCAAGTTTTCGTTTATCACTCGTCCTTTGTGCAATTTGAAGCAAATTTTCGCTCACATTTGTTTTTCAAACAAAAGTAAACAAAAATACCTGAGGTTGTAGGTGTCGGGGCTGTTGTTGTCGTTTGTGTCGGTACTGTTGGAATAAAAGCAAAAACGTATAACTGCAAACTTCTAAATACTCCACTATCAAGAAAAGGCAAGAGATATAAAAATTATCAGACGGAAACGTGCATGATATGTACTCTTACCGGTACAGAATCGCTTTGTAATTCTTGGAGCGATGTCCTGGAGATCACTAAATGACGAAGATGTGAAAACGTAGCTTGGCTCAGATGCAATCTCCTCAAGTTCTGCTCGATCGGCTCCACTGCCAACTCCAAGAGCGTAGACAGTAATGCCTTTATTTTTTATTCCTCGTGAAGCTACTGAAAGTCTCGTGTAAGGCAGTGTTGTTGTCTGTTTCCCATCTGTAATCACAATGGCCAACTACACAAACAGTACGAAAAAAGGTGATTGTCAAGAATCACAACATGGAAAAAGAGACGTGACACGTACAAGTTTAGAGCTCATTAAAGGAGCTCAGTCACGGTGTTTTGCCCCTTTTTTTGGCCACGCACAAAATCTCCTTTAAATGGGAGGAAACCTGAAAATAATAGTTTACTAAAACAGAAAAACATCAATGAGATAATAATAAACCATAAAGGAACAAGGATGGTCAAGGGTGGCGAAGATTGACACGGATTGCAAACGACGAATTTGAAAAATTTAGGGGAAACTTTTCAAAATATGCAAACCGTGACTGAGCTCCTTTAAGTTCTTATTCAATGAGAAAATGAAGCAAAATTTTAACCCAAGATGAAAACAAGTGCACTCATCGTGTATTAATACTGTTGGTCACTTTAAAGACAAGGCAGGAAATTTTGATATGGGATTCCCACTCGGATAGGAAAATCACTTACCTTGGGTACATTGAATCTCATTCCGGTGGAAGACTGAAATAGATCACTGTCCGCAAGAAGGAGTGCTTTGTCCGTGTAGGTGAAGCCACGCTGATAACGCATCCCGTCAAGCAACTGATTAACCTGGTTTGTACCCTGAATACCATTAAACCTCATGACTACCTCAGGACTGTTACTGTATGCTATAACTGCTATGTGTGTGGCGGATGGGCGGACGTCAAGTCTACTGACCAATGCTTTCAGAAATCGTTTCATTCTTTCCCAATTGGTGCGACCAATAGATCCAGATGAATCAACAACAAAAGCAATATCCATAGCGGTGCGACATTCTTTATCTGATCAAAAAGGGAGACAAAATAGTGAAAGTTTTCATGCCATGTTTTATTGCTTGGAGGGAAAATAGAAACGTACTTTCACATTCAAGACTGTAGGATAAAACGCATTAGCAGTGGCGGATCCAGACCTTGAGCTAAGGGGTTGGGGGGAGGGGCGGCGGTTTTGTTTTGCTTGCCCTGCCGGCTTTTCTTCCTTCTGTAAGTATTTCTTTTTTACCCAAAATAAGGGGGGTGACCCGGGCCCCTGGCCCCTCCCCTAGATCCGTCACTGATTAGTACAATATATGATTATTGTAAAAGGTCATGAATATTACATACCCGAGTTAGAAAAACCAAGAAATAAGTTATCATGAATGAATAAATTAATGAATGGTCAACATACCACATGGTCCCTGCTTTGCAACAGCAACCGTTATATCTTTCTGACAAGCTTGTCGTCTCAGATGACACTCGCTCAGTTCCTGTACACCATCGGTTGCGCAAACAGGCCTTGGAATATTAGAACAGGTAGGACAAATACACTGTGCTTTGTTGTCCACTACTTGGCAGCCGATATTGTATGGAGCACGGCAGCCTTGAGTGACACATGGATCTGAAAGAGTGCAAAAGAAATTTTGGTTTATCACTCGTCCTTGGTGCAATTTGAAGCAAATTTCGCTGCCTTATTTTTTTTACAAACGTAATAAAAATACCTGTCGTTGTAGGTGTCGGGGCTGTTGTTGTCGTTTGTGTTGGTACTGTTGGAATAAAAGCAAAAACGTATAACTGCAAACTCCTAAATACTCCAGTATCAAGAACAGCCAACCAATCTGAAAATTATCCCATGAAAAAGTGCATGGTTTGCACTCTTACCGGCACAGAATCGCTTTGTAATCCTTGGAGCGATGTCTTGGAGATCACTAAAAGACGAAGATGTGAAAACGTACTCCGACCCAGATGCAATCTCTTCCAGCTCTGCTCGATCGGCTCCACTGCCAACTCCAATAGCGTAGACAGTAACGCCTTTATTTTTTATTCCTCGTGAAGCTACTGAAAGTCTCGTGTAAGATTGTGTTGTTGTCTGTTTCCCATCTGTAATCACAATGGCCAACTACACAAACAGAACGAAAAGGGCTGACTGTCACAACTTGGAGAAAATAAGACTGATTTATACGACATGTTCCAAGTTTAAAAGTTCTTATTTCATATGAAAATTAAGGAACATTTTATGCACAAGGTAATACCATACACTTATGAAGTTTCAATACTGTTAGTCACATTTCTAAAAACAAAAAAGAAAATGATGAGGAGATAAATTTTGATTTTGGATTTCGACTCGGATAGGAAAACTACTCACCTTGGGTACATTGAATCTCATTCCAGTGGAAGACTGAAATAGATCACTGTCCGTAAGAAGGAGTGCTTTGTCCGTGTAGGTGAAGCCACGCTGATAACGCATCCTGTCAAGCAACTGATTAACCTGGTTTGTACCCTGAATACCATTAAACCTCATGACTAACTCAGGACTGTTAC
>Ga0126338_10001889_pt1 | contig 14002 bp, 10 predicted proteins | sample OrbCmetagenome_2_FD_92529 | JGI IMG/M metagenome (GOLD analysis project Ga0126338, IMG submission 92529) | Coral microbial communities from Petempiche,Puerto Morelos, Mexico - Orbicella C C metagenome | ecosystem: Host-associated > Invertebrates > Cnidaria > Coral | place: Petempiche,Puerto...
AACCCCCCCCAAAAAAAAAAAAAATTTTAAAGTTATATTGGGTGTTCCCGAAAAAACCCCCCCCCCCCCCCCCCCCCCCCCCAACAGAAGGGATTGGAATTTTGAGGAAGTGGTTTTCAAAGGGGGTGGGGAGGTTCTGTAAGACCAAAAAATGTAAAGAAATGTATGAAACTCAATTGGAATTTTCAGATGGGGGGTGGGTCCCATCAGTGGGTGAGGCATGGATATTTTCTCGACCTACACATTATGACAGTGTTTATTTTATTACAGGATAATGCAAAGCACACGCCAATAGATTACAACATGCACTCTGACTGACAAGTAAATCAGGATCAAAGGTTTAAAAAAACTTGCTGTGAAATTTTTGTGGATTGAGGAGTGGGAATTTCTTGGTAAGTGGCCACTACTAATCACTGGTCATTCAGCAGATTGTATAATAAACCGCACTCACAGTGATTGATGGATTACAAATACGATTGTTACACTAAAACTATTAAATAAATTTAACAACACATCCCACTTTGTTACAATTTGTTACCTCTTTGCACAGTCAAAACGTAGGTCTTGATAGCAGTGATCAACTGCGTTGACATGGCTTTAACGGCATTTAAAGATTTCTTTAACATGTCAGCATGAACTTGGTGAGTCAACTCCTCAATGCGGCCTTCAACCTTTTTCGCCATTTCAGTGATTCCCGGTGTTAGGTTCTTGACAAACGTCACAAGCTCTTCCATGCTTTCCACAATCTCAGCAACAGAGAGATATTCCAGAACTCCTCTACACACCTTCAAAATTTTACGCACCTCTGCTTCATCAAATGTTAAAAGTAATGCAGATGTACCAGAAAGAATTCCTGAAACAACACCAAGTAAGAAAGATGAATGATGAATAATTTTAGCTTGCCATTCTAAAGACCATTTTATATCAGTTTTATTTTTCTGAGGTCTTGTTTTAGTGTACATCTCTCTTTAAAGCAATCTAAAACTGTTAAGTCTCTCAGAGGTCTCGGCACAAAGGTCTTGGCACAAAGGTCTCGGCACAAAGGTCTTGGCACAAAGGTCTCGGCACCTCTGCAAGCCCCAGGGGGGAATCCCATATAAAAAGGATGGGCATGCTTGTTGGACATTTTGCAAAGAACCCCTAAGAGATTCTCAAACAATAATTCCAATTCTAAAACGATACATTCACTCCTGTCATATTTTTTGAGCTCAATACCCTAAAAGGTACTGCAAGAGCTCTGCTGTGGACCTTTTGAGGCTGAACACCATAATCAAGCGGTACCAAAACCGCTTTTTTAACCCCTAAAAGGTGCAATGAGCATCCCCATCCTTTTTATATAGGACTCTCACCCCCACCCCCCCCCCCCCCCCCCCCCCCCCCACCCCCTTGCTACCCTGGGCTGCAAGCCTCAGATTTTAAAATTCCAAAAAAGATTGTACAGACAAAAAATATTTCTCTCGAGACATTTGCAGGTCATCATTCACTTTGCAATAAAGGGTGTCTGGTACATAACTGCTGAAATTGAGAAGATTACTAATTTTAGTAGAGTACATGAAAGCTTAAGCTCACAAGAACTATATACTGTACCTCTGGCACCATCAATTAACTTCTTGCGAGCTTCAGATGACAGAGGATCTCTTCTCAGAATCTGAGAGGCTTCCACAAGAAATATCGAGGATTCCTCAACTCTTTTAAAGGCAAGTGGCATTTCTTGTTTGAGGATTTGATCTTTGCTGGACGAGGCTGTTTCTTTACCCACCTGAATGAGCAAAACAACAAATTATTATTAATAATAATTATTATTACTTCACTTAATATAGTACACCACCTAATAAGAGACCAAGTGGTTGGTCAGTGTAAAACACAGACTGCAGAATGCGGACTACAGACCAGGGAGAAAATGCAAACTGCAGACTTTTTAAGCATATTTGAATGTGTTATTTCAATTATCGAGCGCTCACCATAAACAGGATTATTCAGGCTAATTGTAATGAAAGTCTGGATTCTGGTTTAAGCCTGAATATCACTCAGGTTAGCCTACATAACGCTCAGGTTAGTCTGTTTATGGCTAGCTTTCAATGATGGGAATGGTAACATGATTCAGTTAAAATAAATGTCCAGTCTGCAGTCTGCATTTTACCCTCAGCATTCTACCCCCACTCTGCCATCTACATGCAGTCTGCAGGCTGCGTTTTACACTGACTGCGGTTGGTTGGCAGGCTCCTCCAGTCTGTAGCTTACAATAAATACACAGATGGCCTTATCAACTGTGATCAAAAGAGTGGCATATTATTGTTATAATTTGAACCACTGATAAGAAATACTGACCTTGACAAGATTTTCAACAGCTGCTCCAACAGCTTGTACAGGAATAGCCAAGTCTGGCATTGCTTTACCGTCTTCAGCTTCTTCATGAAGAATAATTAATGTGGAGACCTAGATAGCAAATTTATTTTAACATCAAAAGCAGAACATGACAAAAAATTATCACCATTTAAAACTTACGTTCAGTACAAATTTCACTAAATGGTTGTAAGAAAGGCCAAAATACAAAAAAAAAAATTCTCATGAGAAATTGTAGTTAATTATTTCAGACAAACAACACAGCACTGCTCCTGAAGAAATCTTGAACAGTAGCAAAATTAAAGCCGACAATGACCTTTTGTTATTGTAACAACATTTGTATTTTAGCTGCATTGACTACCACTTGAAAATAAATACCCTAATGTTGATTTTAATCACCTTAAGCTGGGTATGTTTTGTATAAGAACAAATCTTCTAACATTAAACTTGTGTTACATAATCGTTTGAACTCCCTAGTAATCAACAAGCTATAGCTAATCAAATCACGAATCAAAACATCAAGCTTACGTTTCATTCACACGGCTAAGCCTAGTCTGCTTGGCTCGACAATTTAATTAATTGGGTCCATACAACATGCCGGCAACACCCTGTGATTTAGCCAAAACTAGCTTGGTATTGATTTGATTTTTTTTTCAGAAATCCGTGATCGCTCATCTGCATTCAACTTGGTCGCCGGGAAAACCCGATCAAGGATTCGTGTAAACTTATACTAGATACAAAGAACACTCAATTGGTTCGAAATATTGTTTACTTTGAATAACAAAAGGGTCTGAGACCCTGAAAAGTAATCCAAGATTTAACTCACAAAATTATGTAACTACGAACTCCCAAGTTTGTCCCTACCACCAGCCATCTTACAGCACGATGCACTTTGCTTCTCACAGCTTTGCGGTGCGAACGTAAAGAAACGTGCAGGCGGAGCAAATTTTACGGTAATCCAAATTTTTCGTCTGTCACGGTCCTCGAAAACCATCGGATTGTTTACAGTATTCGTGCACAAAAATTAAACATAAGGCATCGAGATCAGAGCTTTCAAGACATTCCTTTGCAAGAAAATATTTAAACTTACAAAGGATTCCCGAGAAATGGTATTCAACGAACAGTTGGTACGGTTGTCAGGTCTAAATGTAATGCACATCATGCACAAGATCTGTCCATTAGAGAGAAGAACGTATTTACTCTACCTGCTGGGCCACAGGTTCCAATATTGACTCGATGGTTTTTGTGTGGAACACGGGCATTTTCAGCGCTGAAAAGCTGATTCCGACTCCAGTGCTGGCAGAAACAAAGTAAAAGGGAAATTCTTCCGAGAGAAATATTCGGGAAGTGTACACACCTTGGAACACCCAGCCCCGCAAAAAAATGTCCAAGTCGGGAAAGACGACCGCGTTATTCCCAGGGGTAGGTACAGCGGATGTAGCCATCACTCGTCCCAGACTCTCGCGTAGACTCTCCGAAACAAAGAGCGTCAAAGATGGCGGACGAAGATATCGAGATGGATAATTTTTCCGAAGGAAGGGCTGAATCGGCCAGTGATTTCGCCGGCGATGATGAAAACGAAAAGGTAATTTAGCTACAGTAGTCTTTCTTTTCAATGCAGGGGTTTTTGGGGGATTGGTATTTGAGATAATGTATGTTATTTGTACTTATTATAAACTAATTGAACATAAACTATGACAGGTTGAGGACAAATTCTTCTAGGCTTGGGAATCACGACAGAAAAACTTTGTACAAAGAAAAACTATCTGAACCAAATTTCATCATTTATTTTCTTGGAATCATTTGCGGGTTTTTGGTGTTAGTTTGCCGTTATAGACAGAGGTTTTCAGTTATCAACCTTTTAACCCAGTAAAAACACATGCTGCAAACTTATGTCACTTTCTTTACAGAAGTCCATAGGAATGCGCGTACAAGCCTTTTCAGATCAAATTCATTATTCGCTGAAGGGAGGGCTAAACATACAAAGTATATGTATTTGTGAAATAAACACAATAGAATGTTACTTTGGTATATACAGCACATGGGTTTGTATTCTTTAAAATAATAGAATTGATGAATAAATCAGCAGATGATTTAGGAATACCTTTACTTGCCTTGTGGGTGGCCTCATGGTTAGTGCACTTGTCTCCAGATCAAGCGGTCCAGGTTCCTACCATTGTGTTTTGTTCTTGGGCAAGACACTATATTCTCACAGTGCCCCTCTCCATCAAGGTGTATAAATGGGTACCAGCAAATTTAGTGTTCGGGGTAAGCCTGCGATGGACTAGCATCCCATCCAGAGGGAAAAGAAATACTCCTAGTCACTTTATGCTATAGAAACTGGGGTAAGCTCCGGTCTGATGGGTCACTTAAGTCGTATGCAGACTTTTGACTTGTCTTATTTGTTCTTTTAAATGAGTTGTCAGCAGTAAATCATTTTGAATGAGATTGCACAATGTAAACAAACTTGGCTAGATACGTTTTCACATGTTTGATTCCTTTTACATTGGTGAATGGTTTTTCTTTTTATTGATATGTTTTAATATGGTATTATATCCCATAATTTGGTTCTTCAGTCCATTATTGTATTCTGTACCAAATGAAAATTTACTTTAAAGGGGCTAGGTCATGCAATGCTAGGCAATTTCAGCACTGATCAAATGGTCATAGAATTAACTAAAATATCACAAAAATGGCTCAAAACCATAGAAGAACTCAAACAAAACACAGGAAAGCCAAGAAGGGACATGGATGGACAAAACTGGAGAGGATTAAAATGGATTGCATTTGGGTAAATTTGTAAAATGTCGGCCCACTTGTTTTCAAATTTATATCAGTTTATATCAAAATGTCATTTACACAGGTGGAAAATCATTCTCAGTTATTATGTGGCCATGATTTTGCAAATGAAAGACTTTTGCTCTGCCAATTTGATGTTTAGAGCTCATAATTAACAAAATTAATCAAATTACCTAAATTAGTGTGACCTAGCCCCTTTAACTAGCGATTCAAACCAACTTGCACTCTGATAACTAACTACAGAGCTACTAAGAAGACAAAAAATGTCTCCAATACTGCGACTCATTGCTGTGTTTACACATTTGTAGATGGATGCATATGACACACTGGAGAGTGAGCCTGAGATAAGAGTGGACAGAAGCCTGACAGACAGTGACTTACTGATTGCATTAGCTCAGGTGTCTGAGAATAAACACATGATGCCTGGAAATGGGCACATCAAACCTGACCTGAGTATGAGTCTAAATAGCAGTCTTGGTAGCCTTGGTAGCAGTCTGAGCAGCAGTGGATTGCTTGTTAGTAAAGGCAAGGAATCTACTGGTTCAGTGCCGAGGAAGTCAGCTAGAGGAAAACGAAAATTAGACAGCAGTCAGCAATTGTCTTCATCTAAGAAATCAAAGAGGTGAGTGCTAATGTTACTGACAAAGAATTGTTCAGTTTAATAACTTCAAATAATTCTGATTTGATGGACATTTTATTAATATCAGAATCTAATGGCCAGTTCCTTCTATGATATGTACCTGCAGGGAATCATGGTAGTTGTATTCATCAAAAAAATATCCAGTCTAAGATGATGAATACAACTACCATGATTCCCTGCAGGTTCATCTCATAGAGGGAATTGGTCATTGAAATCGTCCATAATGGCAGCTTGTACTCAAAGCTGTGATTGTGAGATTAAAGACCCCTACAGTGATTTTTAGGATGATGCTATTTTTCTTTTTTGCTAGCGACGTACCTCCATCGCAGAAACTACCTCCACATGGTTATCCTTTAGAACATCCCTTTAACAAGGTTTGTACCATTTTGAACTTCTTTCTTAGTAAATTCAGTTAATACTTGCATGATAGTACATCTGAACACAAGTACTGAGTATGTTTTGCATTTGTTTCAGGATGGCTATAGATATATTTTAGCAGAACAGGACTCAAATGCTCCTTTAGCAAACATGGATATGGAATTTTGGGCAGGAAAACCCATCCCTGGAGATCTTTACAGAATTAAACTGCACAAAGAAGTTCTTCTATCCATGAATGATAGAGGTTTGTAGAAATGTCCACAAAGCCTCCAACCCTTAAAATCTCAGCTATTCAGCAAGCATGGTCTCTTTACTCTCTCAGGATTAAACAACACAATCTTTGAATGTTGCACACTGTACACGTATACATGTATGTTGTTTGGTTTAAATTTGTTGATAGTTTGAAAATTTGTTTTTAATGATAATGACAATTAAATGTAAGAGGCCTTGAAAAAAAACTTGAATTTCTGCTTGCCCTTTGGCTAAGCAGCTCTGAATAATTTTGCAAGTGTTAGTTTGGCTTTTTCTAATTTTGTCGGCAGACAACTTGCCTGGGGCAAGTGAGAATGAAAAGTTACTTTCCCACTAGGAAAAACTACATGTACTTGTACCAGACAACCACACAACACTTGTTTTGAGTCCTATATAAGAAAAAGAAAGGTAAAAAATAAGGGGGGTTTAAAAGGCTTCATTTTGTTTTCTTGTTCGACAAAGTTCATTTCAGTGAGAGCCTAATGCCTTGTATAAATTGATGTTTCAGCTCCTCAACTGAAGTTATCTGAAGATAGGTTATCAGTTACAGGGGAGAAAGGCTACTGTATGTTACGAGCCACTTATGGTAATTTTTTATATATTTAATAAATATCAAAGAAACTATCTAAAAGCTAGTTCAAAAGGATTTGAAATACAGCTGTAATTTGAATTAAAACTGTTTTGAAATCAATTTTTGCAGGAGTGTCCAAGGGTAATTGGTACTTTGAGGTGAGCAGAACACAAATTCAAGTTTTTTTTTTTGTCTTACATTTAGTTAATTTATTTTTAAAAAACATGAAATCTTTTTTCAGTTGGCTGCCACTGAAAAAGGTATTTTGATTTGTTTTAAGCTGGTTATTATTATGTGGGAGGCACGGTGGCCTCATGGTTAGTGTGCTCGACTCCAGAGCAAGTGGTCCGGGTTCGAGCCCTGCCTGGGGACATTGTGTTGTGTTCTTGGGCAAGACACTTAACTCTCACGTTGCCTCTCTCCACCCAGGTGTATAAATGGGTACCAGTGAATTTAATGCTGGGGGTAACCCTGCGATGGACTAGCACCCCATCCAGGGGGGAGTAGAAATACTCCTAGTTGTTTCATGCTACAGAAACTGGGATAATCTCCGGCCTGATGGGCCATTTGGCTCGTAAGCAGACTTTACCTTATTATAAGGTATAATGTTAATTGACTGATATTTTCCAGGCTACAGTAGACTTACCTTCAGACACAGCTACTAGGATTGGATGGTCACAACTGTACGGTGAGAATTAACTTGTAATCAATGTCATTTAATCAATAAATGTTATACTTATAACACAGCTAGTAAAGCTGCACCTTCAAACTCAGTATACTTAGGTGTCCAATGATGCATGCTTGGGGCATGAGTTAAATTAACTTTCCTTTGTGATTTCCGTTGGCAATGCTATGAAACGATTGATTCATGCTTTAGTGTAAATCAAGTTATGATGCACTTGGGAAGTGTGGAGAGCTCTCAAAAAGCTAGAGTTGCTGTCAGCTGCACCTTGAGCAACTCTTATGCTTTTTTTTGTATTCCAAGCTAACTTCCCTTATATGTGATAACTCCATGATGCATGCTAAAAAGCATGAATCAAGAACTTTTGCTAACAAGTCAGGGTAGCGTCACAATGGTAACACTAAATTAATCCATCTTGAAATCAAACCTGTTGGTTTTCAAGAAGAATTAGAAGCCTGAGATTCTAGTTCTAGGCAAGAACTAACAACAACCTAAAAAGTGCTTCATTAAGGGCCAACTAAATTTGCCTCTTTCACACTGATTAAAATGTTTCTTCTACAATTTAGGAAATCTTCAAGCACCATTAGGTTATGATAAATTTAGTTATTCTTGGAGAAGTAAAAAGGGAACAAGATTCCATGAGAGTAGAGGAAAACACTACAGGTAAGTGGGCAGAAAGCCTCTTTTTTTATTGATTAATATATTTTCCAGCGAGGTTTTCCTCACAAAAGCTACATTTGCCTAACTGTTGATGTTTTGTACTATTGTGATCTGATTTCAAGTTAACAAATTGATGTCAGTTTTTCATGCGTCTGTCCTGTTATTGAGCATGAATTTTGTCATAACATTGTCAAAGTAGCTATGCCTCGTGGATCCACAGACTACTTTGACAATGATATGACGTAATTCATTGTCAATAACAAGACAGACACATGAAAAACTGACGTCAATTTGTTTTTTACAATAAAAAATTGTCAAATTGTGTGCTCTTGCTCATTGACGCATCGCATAAATTGTGTAGTTCCAGAAAGTATCCATACCTTCCCCACAGAAGGGAATTTTTCTAACCCCCCCCCCTCCCCCCACCCTTCTGGAAATTCTGATTGAGGTTCATACATTTCTTTAAATTTTTTGGTCTTACAGAACCCCCACTCCCCAGGAAATTTCAATCCCTTCTGTGGGGGGAGTATGGATATTTTCTGGAACTGAACATTATAAATTCATGTGTCTGTCCGCTTATTGACAGTGAAAATTAGCCAATGAGCATGCAAGAATTTCTGCAGTTATCGAAAAATTATGTATTGATAGACAAAGTGATTTTAGTAAATAACAAGAAGGCACTCTTTCTTTTTTGTTTGTTGTAGTGATGGATACTCAACTGGTGATGTAATAGGATTTTTTATCAGTCTGCCAGAAAACAACAGACATCCAGGTAAAAATGTTGTTCATTTTGTTTCATTTTTTTATCCTAGCTTTTCACACTTTTCAAAAGTTGATTTATTTGGGGCAGCCTGTGTCACAGACAAAAACAACCACCAGAAAAGGTAATCTGTCACCAGAAAGGTCCTGTCCAGCGGTTCTTCAGAGTTTGAGGGTGTCAGGGTCATTGTGTTACAACCCCTTGCTTCACTCCAGAGTTTAAATGGGTTTCAGCAAAGTGGACTACAATCAGCCCTTCGTTGTTCTACTCTGTCAAGCCTGAAGCCAAAACAAAAGTACAGGAGGAAAAATGACTGCAAAATTTGGTGACAGAGACTTCGAGCAGCCATTTTTCCTTTCACGCTTTATAACCTGGCACACCCGATGGACTAAGAACAAAGAGGAGCTGCATGTGGTCAATGCTCAAGAAACTGTAATGTAAACCATAGTGGCAATCGACTAGGATTCCTCCTTATAGCGGCAATAGCAACAGTCCTAGTCATTCAATGCTAATAAACTGAAGAAGGGAACCGGCTGTTGAGCCACTTTCTTCCAACTGGAAGTGCACAGATGTGAACCTTTATTACGATAGTTTATTTTCTATTGACAGAGGCAAGATTTTGTGCCCTGCTTGGCTAATTGAAAGCATGCTTAGTCTAACGTTGAAAACGTAGCTTTGTTTCTACAGTTAGGCCGACCGTCTACACTAATCACGAAAAACGGAGCTTTTCGAAAAGGACGACGTCATAATAGTCATGTGATTTCGCTGCCCGAGTCTTTCTCAAACACAAATCCAAAATGGTCTGTGTTTATTGCGTTTTCAAATTTCTCCGGCGTAGTGTGGACAGAAAACATTTCATGCATTTTCAAAGGAAATCATGTTTTGAATGGTGAATGGGCGGGACCCAGCACACACGTGCGTTTGGCGGCTTTTTGATTTGATTGGCTAAGAACCAACAAGTTGTCACACTTAATCAAGAACGTTTTGTTGGTGCTAACGGCTTAATGGTTTTCTTTCCTATCTTTACAGCGGAATTTCTTCCACCCACGTTTAAAGATAAGGTAAAACACGAATCAAACTTTTTTTCTATTTTTGTTTCCTTCTGCCCAAGTTCAGGGCAATAAGCGCCGGCCTTATGGGTCGCTAAGCTCGAAAGCCAACCTTTAAAAATTTACCGTCTTATTGTTTCTTTCAAGGCATTAATAAAATTTAAAAGTCATCTTTACTTCGAAGAAAAAGACCTTGTGGACAAGGCAGAAAAGGTAACAGTTACAGTGAATTCTCTTTTATTCTAATCTACAGCTGTCTTGTTTGTTTACTTCCTTATTTTCGTCTGCACACTTATGTGGCTGACTTGCTATGGTTGCCTGGAAAACTTGCTGACAATGATTATTTCTTTGCAGAACCTAAAACCTTTACTTGGAAGTCAGGTAAGCTGACTCAAAAAAATAGATTATCTCTTAACCGCCATCGCTTGGAGAATGTTTCACCAGTCAGAGCTTACCTTTTACCTGTTACCCAACTCCTTATGACTATGGGCCACATAGGACTTCTGGCCAATCACGAGCAAAACCCAAATTTGATTGACTTGAATGGAGTGGTTTTCAATTGAGTGTCGAAAGTAATCAGGCAATTACTTCCGGTGTTGGTTTTGGTTTTACTGTACGGTTTGAAATTGGTTGAGTAGTTTAACATTGGTAAGTAATTGGTTTGGTTTTGGTTTTGCGACACTCAACTAAAAACCGCTCTGATATCTCGGGTCTGTTTCCCTCATATATGTTTTTGCTTTGTCCACGGTCCGACATACGTAAGAACGACTTGAGTTTACTTTCACTCCGATAACATTGGATTCCTGGAAATTCAGAACGGTAACTAAAACTGAACGCATCGCCATTGTACTGCTAAGAGTTTGCACTGTTGCTGCTGGCGCCGTTGTGTTTGGTTTTACCTTTTCAGTTATTCCTGCAATTATTATCAACGGCTTTCATTTTACTTTTGTCCATAAAATCACCGGCATCGTGGTGTCATTTTTTCCCTTTTTGTTTCTGTCCTTTTCTTGTAGGTAAAATTTTACAGAAACGGTGTTTGTCAGGTGAGTTAAACATCAAGTTCATTTTCCCATCGCAGTTTTTTTCCTGCTACTTTTGACACACCAAAACATCTAATAAGATATATATATTTCAGGGCGTTGCCTGGCAAGATGTCTACGACGGGACGTATTATCCAGCGGTATCGCTCTACAAGAATTCCACGGTACAGTAACAAGCCTTATTATTTGAGACAAGGGTATTATTAGATTTCATCGCTGTTAATTGTGACAAAAATGTCTAACACACATGTTTCTGGGTTTTTTTTTTTTTTGGCTTTTTTTTTTCAGGTCACTCTCAATTTTGGACCCGATTTCCAATTTCCACCAATAGATGAAGAGTTCCAGCCGGTATGATTCAAATCGTTGATCAGTTTAGCAGGTTTCGTGGTTAATGTTGTTTACTTGTATGTCATTTATTTCACGGTCCAGTTTTTTTTGTTCAAATCCCGTAAAGAATAACCCCTTTGTTACCAGTATACAGTTGTTCTTTAAATTCACCTACTCTCTCAAAAAAAGACTGTTAATTTTTTCCTCTCATGACGTTTGTCTTCGTTTGTTCTGCAGATGAGCTACAAAGCTGTGGAATTCGCCGTGGAACAGAGCTTATCAGACCTACTGTTCCACGTGGATTCACAAGAGCGACCCGTCCCGCTTCCCGAGAAAACCCTCGTGCCTCCAAAGAGGAAGTGACGCGAGCACATGCAGCTCTAGAGGAACTGTTTCCAAACGTTTCGTACAAAGACGTCTTCCTTGGCGGCGTCAACAATTTATGCCCAATTTACACGCCACTGCGTCGCTCTTCAATGTCACTGATTCAAATTGAAAACGAAGAGGCTTCGCCTCCTTTACTCGGGGATACATTCTGAGTGTGGGTTCTCGCAAGCTATTTTAGGCAATTTTGAATTATTGCCCCGTGAACGAAGGAAACCATTTAGCTACGTTTCTTGGTAAATGAAAAACCTTTTTGCATCCAGTTTACCACATTTGTAAATAAGACGATAGGCGAAAAACGAAACAACTGAATTATTTTTTTGGTTTACGTTTGTGGCTAAGACTTGTACATGTAAAGAAAGCTACTTCTGTGAAAAAAAAAAAATTGAACGCGCTTTCAACAAATGCTGCTGTCTGTTTTTCTTGTGCATGTTTCTGTAAGCTTTGAACGTGTACATAACGATGCAATGCTGTATTCATAGCAACTGATAACTATTGTAATATACGAGTTCAGTATTTTATAAACTATTTTACGCAGAAAATGGTTACTCTGTGTGGTCTCTCTTTCATCGATACCCTACCCCGCGCTCACTCAGCGATAGCAATAGCGAGGTTAAGCATGACGTGTACGGCAAACGGCAAAAATCAAACTTTTGCCGTTGTTTTAGCCGTGTGTACATTTAAGTGAGATTATTTGTATTTTCTGTCAATAGGAGATTTTTTAATTTTTGTGTTGAATTGATTTAACCAAGAGAAAATGATTTAAGCCTTTGAATACCAAATTTTCGCCAAACAATACCGCTTTTAACCGTTTAGTCAGTTTTTTTGGCTGCCACGACGCTAAATAAGCCTAAGTTTTGCTAAGAAAGCTTTTTTTTTACCAGAAGGAGAGATTTTTCGAGGATTTCGTACAAAATTGAGCAATATTTCAATTCGGGGCATGCACAGAAGCAAATTTTTTTTGCCATTAACCGTTCTCAATTTTGTTTGTTGCCCCTTTCCTTTCTTTTTTTCTCGGCCCTTTTACTCTGGCTGCCTTTTGCGTTGCATGTTCTTTCTGGCTGCCGTGAAAAGTTGGATGTTAATTACGGGCGAAGCCTAGAAATGGACCTTGATCAATCATAGGCGTAGTGGACCATTTTACCACCGCTTTTGCACCAAAACTGATGACGTTTTTCGATTAGCGACGTCAGAATGTCGTCGATATCTAAACCTGACCATTGTACGGAAAGGCCTAGCCTAGTAATACTATTTGCTGACATTTAAATTGATGACGTCACAAGTGGTACAAAGAGCACGACCATTAATTACGCATATATGCGTAATTGGGGCTCGAATGGTTAAGGATCAGAGGAAAAGAAAACAAAATCAGAGGCAATTTTTGCCGTAACGTCATGCTTGACCTCTCGAATAATTGCTTCCTTCACGGGCTCATCTTTCTTGCGTATCCCGTAAACTGCTAGCAGTTCCTTTTTGGATAGTCTTGTTTCCGTCAACTCGAAGAAGTTTAAGTTTATCCCGCAAAACAAGCAATTTTGCGTAGTTATTGGTGGAGCAAGAACGAGTGATGCGGACAAAACGTTGCCCGGCGAAAGGCGAGTCGGCCAGCGAACTGAGCTTATTCGCAGGCTAACAAAACGCTGAACTTCAGTCCAGTGATTACCCCCAAAAGATGCTATTGTCAACTAGACCTCGAGGTTATTGACTGGAGTCACACAGAACTGCTTGTTCTAAGGAATAACTCGAATGGATTGGTTTTCCTGGTTTTTCTGGCCTGTAACACACGAAAATTTAACCCCTTGAAGAAGAAAATTATCAAGACAGCAAACTTTAAACCCCACAAAAATAAAAGCCGTCAGGATTTGCAGTCACGTGTTGTACGAGTATCAGGCAAATACTACAAACTTAATATTGCATTGCGCATCCCTACTGTGCATAATTTCACGCGTGATTAGCGCGCGGGCATTAAAAAATGGCGGCTTTTTCTTTACAGTTGGACCTCGCCATAGAGGTAAATCGTCATTTTCTCGCAAACGAGTATGGTGACCTATCATTTTTTTCTGTTGTTTTGAATTGAGTAATAAATTTCTCTATGTAAAATAAATATGGACCAATTC
>Ga0126338_10001890_pt1 | contig 14000 bp, 11 predicted proteins | sample OrbCmetagenome_2_FD_92529 | JGI IMG/M metagenome (GOLD analysis project Ga0126338, IMG submission 92529) | Coral microbial communities from Petempiche,Puerto Morelos, Mexico - Orbicella C C metagenome | ecosystem: Host-associated > Invertebrates > Cnidaria > Coral | place: Petempiche,Puerto...
AAGATTTGCACAGCTATTGATGATATTGAAGCTGGTTTCGTCATTGGCTCCGGGCAACAACAAGTTGCCTAGGGAAGCCAAGAAACACCCCTTGTTTGCTTTTTCTCTTCTTTCTACATCTCCCGCACCTTTGTAAGAATTCTTGCCGACCCCAACAATGCACATCTCTGGATCAGTCCAACAGGAATGCCCACCTCAATGGCTCTCAGATTGTCATTCAATCTCAGTGGTATTGATCCCAATGCTCCCACTATCACTGGAATAACCTTTGTCCTCACACCCCACATTTTTCGAACTTCTCTTGCTAGATCTTGATACTTTTCAACTTTTTCATCTTCCTGCTCTCTCACCCCATTATCCTCTGGAATTGCCACATCTATAATCTGACAGCTCTTGTCTCTCTTGTCAATGATCACCAAATCCGGTCTCCTAGCCCCTATTTCATGGTCTGTTTGCACACTGAAGTCCCATTGAAGTTTGTAATCCTCATTTTCAAGCACTGTCTGGAACATGGTCATACCATCTCTCCTTTTATTCAAACCCACATTTTCCTGACAGGTCCCACATTATCATGTCCTCCTTTTGTATTCTTTTTGTGCCAGTTTCGAGTGCGAACTTACAATATGGCTAATGGTCTCATTACTCTGCTTACAGATTCTACATATTATTATTATTATTATTATTAATGCAAAAGTACTTTGAATTAAAGGACATAATTGTTAAAGAGGAATGCATCAATTCCTGTCCCTGTGTTTATGGTGGTAAACCAACAGGGCAAGTTATGATACTAACACCTATGCAACAAACAATTTATTGATGGAGCCCATAGAACAATCACAGGAGGTAAAAATGGGTGTTAGCAAATTCCCTGACAACATGCACAAGGTGAATAACAGTTTGTAACAAGCATATGTTGAGTTGAGTGAAGTATGGCTAGGAGTCTGCCTGGTGGGAGCAAACATTAAGCCACTGACAAAACAAACTCAGAGGAAATTATGAATTTAGATCATCCTAGACTGCCCAATTAACTATGCAAGCTAGCATATAACTGGGTATATAATACTCATTATCTTCAACCAGAGGTTGGTTAAGTTATGCCAGAACAAGGGTGTCAGTACATTGCTTTATAAATGCATCAATGCTTTTGTATTGGGTATTCTGAACCTCCAGTGGGTAATAGACATAGTAATGTGCCTGCTCATGTGGCTTTGTTTCGTTGCAATGTTTGAAAATGGTATGCGCTGAATCCATGCTGGGGCTAACAAATTTTAAAAGCTGCATAGAGTTGCTATTGTTTTGGAAATTCTTAGGATGATTTCTCATGGATTTGATAGTTTCAAGAACATATATATTTGAATAGAATCAAAGGTTATTAAGGGAACAAATTAAAAATGACTTACAAATAAGATAACCCACTGTTGTTTAAAGTTGAATGAGGGAAATTAGTATAATAGGACAATCACATGACTTTTGGAGGGCATACAGTTTATTTGTGGCCTGAGTTGTATCATTTGTGCCCGAGCAGAGTGAGCGCACAAATGATGCTATGCGGGACACAAATAAACTACAGGTCTGACAAAAGTCATTTGATTATCATTATTATCAATACACAAGGCCAAATCGTACAAATTCATTTAAATTATTAAGAAAAAATGTTTAAAAGAGATGTAGCATGAAACTATGATGAGGAAAGTTGTTGCTATAATATGATTAGCTGAACAAGAGCCAATTAAACTTCCTCTCTGTTTACAATAAAAGTGAAATATAATATAGTTTTAAAAAGATTAGTAACAATGATTAGCAAAAATCAAATGACTGCCTTGTAAGCTCCTGCCATCCCTCTCTGGAATTTCAGAATTTCTCATCCCCCAACTCTATTCTATGGTCACATACCAGACAACATATCTGTATTGAACTTAACGTCTGTGGGGTTACCAGCAAACAGGCATTTCAATGACAGCAGGCCTAGTTACTAGAAGCAAGAGGAACTTAAAAGTAAAGATGGTCAAAACAATGTGATAACCTTTGTTACAGCATTTTATAACAGTGAATATCAAAAGAAGAAAGGTCATCCATACCTGCTGGCCCTGCTGCTCATCTAGAGTACATTGATCTGTATAACTAGGCATTAAAGCTTTCATCCAAGATACCATTTCCTCCTACGAACAAAAGCCTATATTACTCAACCTCACATAAGCTACATTTAGGTTGACTTCATGGTATATTACCAGCATTGTAACTAACTTATTATGTTAATAACCTGCTTTCTCTTGATGAATGTCATTTACTAACCAATCCTTTCTTTTTAAAGTCTTCTGGAATCCTTACTCTCTCTTTGAAAAAAAAAGTTTGCTGTGTGAACACATGCAACCTAACACTTGGTTTTCATACAATAGAGGTAACAATAATTTGATCCATGATCAAAATGCTCTGCTTGAAATGGTTTTGGGAGTGTAGGTGAGTTGTGTAGGTATGCAATTGGAACTATTTCAGATTTCAGATGGATGCTATTAAGAAACAATACGACCAATAAAATTAACCAAATTTCAGATCTATGCCTCTAATACTCAAGCTAGAAAAAATGATCTGTTTAAGTGTAGAGCATGTATGGGAATGCTATTAAAGAAAATGCATACTGTATGGCCATATTCACATAATTTGTGTGTTCTGTTTGCTGCTTTTTTATTCTGATTTGCTTTTGGTTTAGATCTTGTCTTATAAGGGGCAAGCACAGGGCAAAATGACCGGCTGTAAGAACAATTATTGTTGTGAGATTATGCAATATTACTGTGTAACCTCATATAGTCATCGGTCCTGTTGAAGGTTTGAGGATTTTATGAAACCTGAGAATCTCTCCCCTGATAAGTGTTAATAGCTAATGAAGATAGTGAAAACTCACCTGATGAGAATTAATAGTTCATGAAGATAGTGAAAACTCAAGACGAAATCGCATTGTCGCATTTACAAAGCAGCAGACAAGATGATATTTAAGTTGTAAACTGCATTTGCTTCTAGTCAAATCCCTTCTAAACGGCCCAAACAGACCCAGGAGCACAGGTAAATAACAGTCCATTTATTTTGTAAATGACTATGTTATTGCTGATACAGTGTTCGCATCCCCTGCGCTTTGGGTGAGCAAGAAGATTTTCATGAACGCAAATCAAATGAGAGCTTTAAAGCTGCCTCCAGGCCAAAATTTAAGCTTGTTCTTTTGTTTTTTAAGCAGTGATGCAATGAATAAAATCCCAACTTGCGATGTTGCAGTGATCTCAAACCCTTTGGTGTGCGATGTTTGTTTTTCATGCCACGGTGTTCGCTAAAATAAAGTTATTTGCAGTGCTGTGGTTTCTTGTTTGACCTTTCTCAAACCTAAATTTAGCATCAAAACTTTGTTAATCCCATGCTAATTTATCATGAGCACGTACCATTGTTTTCAACAAAATACACACACCATCGCTGCCTAGTTAAACTTCAATATGCTTCAGCTGCCAATCCGAAGCTGTTTTCATTAATACATAAGTTGACAAGTAACTTTACCTATGCTACAATGCACCCAGAGCTGGACCAAGTTTGTTATTGACTGCGTAGCTTTTTTAGCTGATTTATAGGCAATGAAAAGGGTTGTAATGTGTTCATTTCATGGAAAACAGTTAATGCTGCCCGAGACAATAGAAAGTTAACGAAGGTAAACGTTTGATTTACCCTGTGATCAACCATGGTTTAGGTCGGTAACCAAGGTTGAGATGATAGATATATCAAGTACACTTGCCGTCGCATGGTATCTTGCACCCTGTAGTGTCCAGATTGCATCAATCTCATTTGGTTGCATTTTTGACAACATTTGTTTTCATGGTAAAAAGTACGCCAAATCTGCACCAGCCACTCGGACAATATATTCGAATGTTCCTCTAGATAGTCTGAAGTTCTCTTTCAAACATTTTTCAACAAAATTTCCGTGCAAAAGAGTTTCAAACCAGAATTGGTTAGCAAAGTCATTAAAAGTGCTTCCTCTCTGAGCGATTTCTGAAAGTTGCACATTTAACTAGAGAATGTTTGTGTGTAAACAAATACTTAGAAAGAATGTTCACCCAGTTAATCAGCCTAGGGAATAACAGTTTATTTATTTTACATGGATGTAAATAATTGTTGTTTGGGTCCTCTGTGGTCTGAGTTCATTGACGGAAAATTAAATGTAACAAACAGAACTTAGCATTAACGCAGAGCCTGAATTAGGAAATTTTGAAAACCAAAGCAAATTTCCCTTTGGGAGAGTGAGAAGATTTTCATGAATGCAAATCGAATGGAAGCTTTAAAATTGCTTACAGGCCAAAATTTAAGCTTGTTCTTTTGTTTATGTTTGAATTCATGCTGAGTTAAAGTCAAAACATGACATAACAGTCATGCAAATCTCATGGAATTCTTTTCTCGAGGAAAAGAAATGTATTCTGTAACTTCTTTGATCTACTTGGTAATGGTTCCCTTCACTGTGCAAGGTTCAAGGGATTTTTCATGTCACATTCCTTCATTGTCCCAGGTCACATTACATGTAGGTTGCCTGTCTTGATCGTGCACGGTTGATTATTCACTCGAATTCGTGGCCATAATTTCCTTTCAGTTGAGCCTTGGTAAACTTGAGTGGCAGTTATCTTCGAACTAATGTAGACATCAGACTGAGAGGTGATTTTAAAATTGCTCACTTTGATTTAGAGGTAATTTCTAGAATGCATCTGGTTGAAACATGTGGTGTTCGACTAAAAAGCAATAGGTTACAATAATTCTAAGAAAAGGTGGCAAACAGAATTAAAAAGATAAAGACAAATCTACAGATATTTCCTCCTTTCGATGTGCATTGATGATGCAATTAACACGATTGCTGCATGATATAATACGTACTGAACAAAAGTCTTACGCCACAAATCACATGTATTTTACATGTATATATTTTAATTAACATATTTTAATGTAGTAGTGTACACGACCCCACAAGCTTTGTAACTTTGATTCTTACTGTGTTGAAATAAAGGTTTTGTTTATATGTTTATGTTATGATCAATGAGTTAAATTTTAAATCAAGTGTAACACACATAGGGGAAATGTCATGCCTGTTTGAATCCTACCCTAGCGTGAACTGAAAGCATTTAAACTTAGTTGAGTGATTCAAACAGAAAAACTTGAGTAATATATAGTCACTAAAGCCATTCGAAATGGATCATCACAATCAAGTCAATAAAGAAACAACTGTTCTCTGACATTACTTGTAAACAAACTTCTTGGTTGAGGACATAGACTGCGTGCAGTCTCTCTTTTGCTTGAAAATCCATGGAGAAGAACGCAACACACGCGAGAGGTGGGTCGTGAGTGTGCAAGCATGATATGCGAAGTTGCGAGCTGCCGACACTACTTGCAGCTGGCATGTCAAACTCACAGTCACACTTGTTTTGCTTTCTTCATTGCATTCTTCCCCATGGATTTCTGAGCAAAAGAGAGACTGCTCACAGTCTATTGAGGACATCAAGATCAACAATGTTAAGCTGCTCTTGAGGAGTCTAGGAGCCTCTAGAAGAATGATCTTGTTGTTGGGACAATCCAGGACTGCGGCCTTGGTTTTCAGCCTGACTCTCCTCGCAAGCCTATCTCTCTTGTTTCTGCCTGGTTTGACCATCTAGGAGAAAGTTTTTCTCATAAAGAAGTAAGTTCAGTTCAAAATGTCACGCCTGCCTGTGAAAACCAATTGCCTTCTTGCTTTTTTGCCTCGTGTCACTTAGACACAAGGTTATGTTGTGAGTTTGGTAAGTTCCTGTGTAAGACATTCCTTAGTGCAACCATTCTTTGCATTCCTAATGTAAGATTCCTGTGAAGGGCTGTAGATACCTGTAGATAGGTAGATAGATATGGTTCAGGCAACTTGCAGGTTAATCAATTTTGGCTACGAAAGACGGGTATAAAACAGACCACGAATTGATGCCATTTGGAGCTATTGATTTTAGAAATACCAGATTCAACCAGGCTGTACAGATTCAAGACACCTTATTTATTTATTCATTTATTTATTTATTTTAAGGGGACTGGGATATAGACATGGAGACTCAAGCATTTGTAGCTATTTGTGACAGGCTGTTTTTAGCATTTTTTTGTGTTAGTGCCTGAGCCCTCTGTTCACGCAACTTGCTTGTGTTTAACTCAAATTTTACAACAAATATCAGGCTTAAAACTTTGAAGTGATGGGTTTCAGTCTCAGAAAAATCTAAAGATGACAATGAGTGGATTAAACACTAACCTCTCAAATGCATTTTCTGTGAATAAGCATACCAGTATGACTCACAAAAATTAATTGTTAGGTCCATGATCAATATCTCACTGTATATATACCAAAAACCTAAATGACACACATATATAGTGAGGGTTCTGGTGCAGCGCTCTCGCACACAGTGCAAGCGTAACGCAACTCCTTATCTGAAGATTCGGAGTTGCGTTACGCTTGCACTGTGTGCGTTCGCTTGCGAACAGAACCCTCACTATATATGTGTGTGTGCGAGAACAGCAGTTGTTGAAACCAAATTTTCGACAAGGACACAGTGTTGCGTGAGTGCTGCACCAGATATGTATGTGTATGTAACGCAACAGCACAGCAGTAAAATTTGGCGAAATAGCGGGTCCAGCAAAGGTGCAACGTCTGTAATCAATATGCGCGGATGTGCCCTTCACTAGTTTATACAAAAACGCGCCAGAAAAATTTTCCTATTGGAGAGTTATATGCACAGTATATACACCGAAATGGCTGCTGCAAGATATTCATCCGATGTTCTGCAAATGTTCTACGGCCCAATACCGAGGGAGGAAAGAACAAACCTTCCCGAGCCGTTAAAACCTGTTTTTACTGCATTATATGATGGGTTCCAAATATCTCAAAAAGATTTCCAAGAATGGCTCCGTGTGTGGAGAATGGCTATATCCGAAAGGAACCCAAACAATAAAGATCTTTTGAGGTTCGCAAGAGAAAACAAAGAAAAGATCACCGATTTGGTATGACAAGAAACACAAAGGCTAAACAGCGTAAAAGTAAGTTTCGGGTTACAAGTAAAGTTCTCAATAGAAAGAAACGATGAAACGCAATTCATGGAGCATTATTTCAAAGACGATGAACCCCACATTTTCAAAAAGAATGATGAGGACCTGATAAAACAAAAATTTGATAAATTCATTGAAAACGTAAAAGGAGAAATAGAACACTGGTCCGAGATGGGATCGGGATGGGCGGTTGAAAGGATACAGATCGCATACGTGAATGTTGCGCACTATCAGCCACTTCGCAGAGGGACCTATTTGCCACTTCCAGCAAAACTGGCGAAAAAGAAGGCAATAATCAACGTGAAAAACAGGGATAACGAATGTTTGAAGTTTGCACTCAGAGCCGCTTTATTCCCTCTGAAAAACGGGAAAGACCTGCAAAGACCAAGCAAATATCCGGTCAACGACGGCATCAACTACGCAGGCATCGATTTCCCAACACCGGTAAAACAGATAGAAAAGCTCAAGGTGCAAAACCCAAAATTCACAATAAACGTATTTGGCTGGGAAAATGATTGTGTTATCATGCACCACATAAGCAAAAAACAAGCAAATGTGCCGCGGATAAACCTGATGTTAATCGAGTCAGGGGAAATTCAGCACTATTGTTACGTAAAAAGAGAAAGCGCTTTGCTATTCGATCGGAGCAAGAACAGAAACGCAAAGCACTTTTGTATGATGTGCTTGACCGGTTTCTCAAGAGCAGACTTGCTTGTGAGTCACAAAAAATATTGCAACGGTGTGAATGGCAGGCCGACAAGGATCATGATGCCAGAAGAGGGGGAAAACATCCTTTCCTTCCAAAACTTCAAAAAACAGATGAAGATACCTTTCATTATTTACGCGGACTTTGAGGCAATTATCAGAAAGATTATGGGCTGTGAGCGTGAGAGAATGCAAACAAGCTACACACAGAAGACCGAAAGGCATGAGGCATGCGGTTACTCTTACCTTGTCGTGAGAAGCGATGGTAAAGTGGTTGGTTCAAACACTTACAGGGGCGAAAACGCAGTGGGAGTTTTTAAGTGATGTTCTGCAGGAAGAGGAGAAAATAAGAGAGAGCTTGGCCACCCCAGAACCGATTGTCATGACGTGGAAGCACTGGGAAAATTTCAAAAAAGCAACCAATTGCCACATTTGATATAAAACTCTGATAAAAGACAAATTCATGGATTCTTTGCCTCTCTGGAACGTTGAAGAAGCATGTGAAGAAGGTGAAGGTGAAAAATAGAGTTATTGGGGGCAAGGCCACAAAAAATGTTTCTACATGACACAGAAAGAGAAGGACAAATGGGGTGTTCAAAGGCTAAAAAGGCTGGAAGACGAAAAAGACCAGTTGGAAGCAAAATCACAGGAAAACTGTAAGTACTGTGAAAAACCTTTACTTCAGAAAAACTTCAGAGACGTGGTAAAGGACCATTGCCACATAACTGGCAGGTTCCGCAGAGCCGCGCACAGTAAATGTAACAAGAAGTTGCAAATTAACCCCAAGACGGACCCAATACCAGTCGTATTCCACAACCTGAGGGGCTACGACGTGCACCACTTGATGCAAGCGATGTCGAAGAAAGAGGTGAAATGCGTCGCCAACAACATGGAAAAATACATCACATTTTCGGTCGGAGGCCTGCGTTTCATCGACAGCTTGAACTTTTTGCAAGGAGGCCTTGATTCACTTGTAAGCGCAACACCGAAGGAGGCATTGAAAATAACATCAACAATTTCAAAAGGCAGCGACCTGCTTTTCAAAAAAGGGATCTACCCTTACGAGTACATGGACTCAAGGGAAAGATTTGGCGAGACGAGGCTTCCTGACAGAGAAGTTTTACAGCAAGCTGAACGATGAGCACATAACAGACAAAGAGTACGCACACGCGCAGGCTGTCTGGGAGTATTCTGAATGCAAAATGCTGGGAGATTACCACGATCTTTACGTGAAAACGGATGTCGCGCTGCTGGCGGATGTTTTTGAGAACTTCCAAAACCTGTGCCTTGAGAAGTACGGGTTGGATCTGGCACATTATTACACGTCGCCAGGCCTTTCCTGGGATGCGCTCTTGAAAAAGACGGGAGTCAAGCTTGAGCTATTCACAGACTATGAAATGCATCTCTTCGTGGAAAGGGGGATGCAGGGTGGAATCTCCATGGTGAGCAACAGGTACGCTAAGGCAAACAATCCGCTAGTACCGGGCTACGATCCCAGTAAGCCCAAAAATTCATCATCTTTCTCGACGCAAACAATCTTTACGGATGGGTGATGAGTTTGCCTCTCCCGATGAGAGGTTTCAAGTGGAAACGTGACGTGCCCACAGAGGAGGAGATTCTTAGTAAGAAAGAGAACAATAAACATGGGTGGATTCTCGAGGTCGATCTTGAATACCCCGCAGAACTGCACGAGGAGCACAACAGCTATCCCCTGGCGCCGGAGAAAAAGACCGTAAAAAAGGAGTGGATGTCGGACTACCAAAAGGGGTTGATGAAAGACCTGGATCTGAAACCCCCGGACAGCAAGAAGCTGCTGCTAACGCTTCATGACAAAAAGAACTACGTTGTGCATTACAGGAACTTGCAGTTTTATCTGAAGCAGGGAATGACACTGAAGTGTGTGCACAGGGTGCTGGAGTTCGAACAAGAACGCTGGATGGAGCCTTACATCCGGATGAACACAGAGTTCAGGAAGAAAGCGAAGAGCGACTTCAAAAAGAACTTTAACAAGCTCATGAACAACTCCGTTTTCGGCAAAACCATGGAAAACCTGCGTAACTGCATTGACATAAAAATAGTGCGCAGCAATGAGACGGACAAAATAAGGAAATTGATCACAAGACCTTTGTACTCAAGGCATGTTTTATTTTCAAACGACATGGCGGGAATCGACATGCGAAAAAGCAAGCTGCTTCTCAACAAGCCGGTCTAAACGGGGATGACGATCCTTGACAACAGCAAGATCCTGATGTATGACTTCTTTTACAACGAGCTTAAAAAGCAGTACGGCTCAAAGTGCGAGCTGCTGTATACGGACACCGACAGCCTTCTTGTCGAGATTGAAACACAAGACGTATACGAAGACATGAAAAACATCGACCTTTACGACACGAGCGACTACCCGAAGGAGCATCCACTCCACTCAAACACCAACAAAAAGGTCTTGGGCAAGATGAAAGACAAATGTGCAGGAACCCCCATTGCAGAGTATGTTGGTCAGAGACCGAAAATGTACTCCATCTTGAAGGCAGATGAAAAAAATATCAAAAAAGCGAAGGGCATAAAAAAGAGCGTTGTCAAGAAACAAATAACGCATGAACAGTACAAGGAAACGCTTTTCGGTGCGAAGCAACAATGCCAGGGAATGAACATTCTTTGAAGCGAGGGACACGAGATCTACGGCATGCATCTTAACAAAATTTCGCTTTCGCCATTTGATTCAAAGCGATGGATAGGCGACAATGGTATCCATACAAAAGCTTATGGATACACCTGCATGGATATATTGTCAACATTAACAGATGACGAACTTAGAGGGTTGGAAGCCGAAGTTTCAAAGTTGCTCTGGGGGTAACTGTGTGTTTGGAGGGACAACGAGCAGCTCTTCACGCACGAAGCCGCGCTTGGGCCCGTCATGCAGATAGTAGAGAATGGGTTGATCCAGTTTGGAAAAAGATCTTTCAATGCCGAAAACTTTCAAAGACCAGAATGGATCTGTGGCTCTTTTCACGCCCCCTTCAAGCTCGCCAGGTTGGTAGAGATAACGAACTTGGACAAGAGAGCGGAGTATTTTTTCACATTTTCCGACAGGCCTTGAATAAGGTGTCGACACCCTCGCATAAACAGATTTTTCTTTGATGGCAACGGTGGGTTTCTTGCCGATAAGGCTTGTGACCTTGTTGTTTAAAGCCGAGACAACTTCAGGAAGTCTTTTCACCCAGGCGGTGGACCGCTTGCCCTCAGGGAGAAGCATTTCCACGGCGTACTGGTGGCCAAACAAGTACTCCGCCAGGGAGCGGTTGAAACGTTCAACAATGGCCTGGTTGCGGTGAATGTCAACGCGCCCGTGCCGGATAAAGGTTTTGCGCTTTTCCATCTCTTTTGTGACAGCGCCCATGAATTCGCGCCAGGGGTCAACCTGCAGCATTTCAGGCCATTTGAGAAGCCCGCGCTTGTAAATCTTCTGAAAGGCCTGGGCGACCTCATCAGAATTTTTCGAAGTCAGGGGTCCAGCCTCTTTGTAGCGGCTGGCCACGTCGACAACAGTCAGCACGTATTTGAAAACTTTGCAGCCGCGAGGGAGCTTGTCATGCGGCAGAAAAAGGTCTGCCCGGTGGACCTTGTTGGGCGTGGGAATGTGGAATTTCGGTCCAGGAATTCGCTTCGGCACGGGGACGTATATCTGCCAGAGCGCTTGCCTGATCAACCACTTTTTTGCGGTTTCTTCAGATACCTTGGCGGCCTTGGCTAATTTTTTTCTTGCGGCGATTCCTTTCCAGTAGCCCCCGGGGCCGTAGTAAATCTTCGCGAGTTTGGCGTCCATATAAGTAAGGCATAAAAAAGTTTAAAGGAACCGGAAGGCCATGTAGCCCAGAGCGAGCCCCCCGGCGCCCACAAATGCGAGTTCACCCTTTTTCTGCTGCTCGCTTGGTTGATAGAAATCTGAGAACTTGGACTCCTTGGGGGGTGCCATCTGTTCGTCAGGATGCACCTGATTGTAGTGTTTGAAGGCGTAGTCCGTGTTGGTGAAGTTCTGTTTGGCCGAGGGGGTGTAAAAGAGGACGATCACCGCCACGTTCTCCCGAAAGGAAGATGTTATGCCGGTCATCTTCTGGGTCAGCGCCCAAACGCTGATGCCCATATGCCAGGCAGAAAAGGCGAGATTCACCAGCTCGCCTGTACGCCCTTTCAAGTCCTTGGAGGCCGCGCAGTCGTCGAGGATTATGAGCGTGTTGGTGGCCTCGGAAAGCCATCTCACGAGCTTCAAGCACTTTTCCACAGCGTGCTGTTCGCAGACTATCACATCCATTATTGGATCGTTTTCGCCAAGCCGGTGGTAGGTCTTGTTGTGTGTGAACGTAGGGCAGATGAGCATGATGTAATCGAACTTGCCCCAGAAAGGACTGTAGAACTGGTCCACCACGAACCTGGATTTCCCTGAATTGGTCGGGCCCACGATGAGAGCGTTGAAGGGTATCTTGCTCGGGTCAATGTTCATATTCAATTCTGGATATCTTCATGTTGTCTGTCTATAATATTCCACTAGGAGTCGGAGATGACGAATACGTGGCAGTTCAAATCAACTGAGCTGGCTTTCCTCTCGATTTCCAGCTGGACACCATCGGTACTGTTCACAAGGCGCTTCCCACTTCCGTGCATGTCGTGGTCTGACATGGTGCGCATATCGACGAGAAGCCCGAAATTGTCTCCAGTGTAAAACTTTGTCGCATCCATGTGCTCGGTTTTATTTTTTTCCTTCATGAAGAAGCGTTGGGCCTCTTCCGACATGTCCTTGCCTTCAATGCCATCGTTGTAAATCATGTTGGGTGAGCCGTTGATCATGACGCTGACTTTCGTCGGATCCGGGAAGACGTATTTTTCTGAATCTCTGGTGCCATCAGCATACGGCTCTATGAAAAGTAGCAGGATGGGTTTTAGCGACCTTTTCTGGGCGTCGACTTTGATGTTCTTCCTCGTGTTGGTGTCTTTTTCGAAGGTCACCACTGTGTAACGCAACACGTGGTCATAGGCGAACTCTTTTCTGCTGGAGTAAACGCTGTACGCCTCGTCTGCCAGAGTCTTGCTCCAGATCATTTCGTACTCGAGCTGGATGTTCGTCAGCTTGTATTTCAGCTGGGAGCCCTTGACCACATGTTCAGCTACAGCAAGGGTTACTTCGAATACGAGGTCATTGTAAAGGGCCTGGGGGTAGAAAACGCCGTGATCGGTTAGGATCTGATGGTCAAGCCTGATCCGGTACTTGCTCCCGTACACCTCATTCAGCTTTTTTTCAGCATCGATGCCCGAGTCTTTCTTGTCTCCTGCGTTTGAACGGATCTTACATAGATCCTCGCTCTGAATCCCTTTGAGAATCCTGTTGTCTCGTTCTTCCTGCAAAAGGAAAAGGTTAGTAAAGATTTTGTAGATGCCGTAGCCGACTGTGTCTTGCAGGGTAGTGCCTCCGAACTTTATGTGAAGCCTGTCAACAAGCGCTCCCGTGATGTTCTGGACAAGGAAGTTGTTGGCATGCCCTCCAGAAAGGTCGATGTTAAAGATAAGCGCTAGCGAGCCCGGCACCAGAACCTTGTTCACGTTCAGCTTGGGCACTGCAACATACAGCGTGTCGCCGGGGTTGGCTTCAGTGCGGGAAACAGTGATCCGCTTGACCGTGCGCTCGGACTGCATGGCACGTAATGTTTTTTGCTGTACGTTGCGTGAAGGTTCTCTGGAACTGACATTGTATAATATACGCCAGTGATAATTTTCTCAGTTAAAAAATAACAGGCTTGAAATATATCACTATTCGGAAGGCGGTGGCAAATTTGGTTACAAAGACCCGCACCTTGACAACCGGATTGACCACGACGATGATGGTGCTGGAGAACAAGAGGTTAAAAGAACCCAACCTTTTGACCCAGGCGTGGCATCAACTCCCTACCAACCTGGCGCCCCCTACCACAAGGGTGAACAAACAGAATTGGCTTCTATGCGGCACGAGCAGTCCGGCCTGCCTGACACTTCTTATGCTGAGACATCATTTTTTGGAGAAGATATCCCTTTGCTTGAACCAGATTTGGAACGGGAATTTGTCATAGACTGGTTAAAAAGAGTATTTACCAACTTTAAAGAGAGTAGTTTTGCAATTATGAAAGGCACCAAAGGGAAAACCAAGGGTAAAATTGTTGCAGTAGGTACGGGTGGAGGTGAGTACAAGATTATGAAAGATG
>Ga0126338_10001892_pt1 | contig 13995 bp, 4 predicted proteins | sample OrbCmetagenome_2_FD_92529 | JGI IMG/M metagenome (GOLD analysis project Ga0126338, IMG submission 92529) | Coral microbial communities from Petempiche,Puerto Morelos, Mexico - Orbicella C C metagenome | ecosystem: Host-associated > Invertebrates > Cnidaria > Coral | place: Petempiche,Puerto...
GATGGTTAAGTGAGGGGGGAATTGGTAGAGAGGGGTAGGTAAAGGTGTGGGGGGGGGTGTGTGGGGTGAGGGAATATGAAAAAACTAACCCAGTTTTTTAGACAATGGCAGGTCTAGAAGCCACGATTTTAACTTTGTCTCAAGTTATTTTGTGTCGTAAGATCCACAATTTTTGGAGTTTCAGTTTTCCCCAAAACTGTCAGTCTTGAGCTGAGTATTTTGTTTCGGTACAAGACATGTTTCCTTAGCAACCGTTTCTGTGCCTCTGCGCACGCTCAGCATCTAAGCTCAGGCTGCTATCAAATCTACAGTAGATCCTCGAATTAGCGTCTGAGGCGCTTATTGCAGATTAAGGAGAAGACTTTGTTGTCTCATTACTCGTCCACGAAACGAGGGGAGGGGAGGGGGCGCTTATTTTAAATTTTGACAAATAGGAGGGGCGCTTATCCTGAAGGGGGCGTTTATTCGAAGGGGGCGGGGGACGCTAATTCGAGGATTTACGGTATATAGAAAACAGCCCTAAGAAAATACGTGCGCCGATAACTCGATAGAAACACTGAACTAGCATGAGCTGTTGACGTAACGAGGATGCGAGCAAAGAGAATTTACATCTTGATGATCAAAGTAAACAAACTGTTTTCTTTTTTTCGTCGCGAAGTTTCTAAAAGAAATAGAAAACATGTTCTCCGTGTTTCTATCGAGTTATAGCAACACTCGTGGAAGTTTGGGAGAGCTCGAAGCACTCGCCTGCGGCTCGTGTTCCCACAGCATTTCTTGTTCTCCAAAACTTCCACTCGTGCTTCTATAACTCGATAGAAACAAGGTACACGTTTTCTATTTCTTAAATATTATATTCATTAATCATAAAAATTACAATTTCCTCGATTGTGATTGGTTAAAAAAACTCCTATTTTCCACTAATTAATTCACACTCCAAATAAACTCTTGGTCTTCGGCCATCGTGGCTTGATTAAAAATATAAAACAAACAACGGTAATAAACATTTTAAAACCATACATTTTATGAACTTGACGTTTCGTATGCTAGTTGTTATCGAACAGTTTGTTATTGGACAGTTCAATAAGCTAATCACGTTCAAAGTTGTATTTTAAATCAACCAATCACATTCAAAGTTGTAGTTACGTGCGTGCGTCCGCGCGCTTGCTTTTATGTTTTTGGCGCCTAATTGCCGGTAGGAGGCGGGGTGGCCTTAGAATGTTTACATCTCCTTTGTGGGTATTTTTATGCAAATTTTCTCTTTCTTTCATAACTTGGCTATTCTTCTCTTCTCGGAAATTGTAATTTTTATGATTAATTGGTAAAAAGACTTCGTGTCGTCCAATTCGGTCTGTTATCGTACTCGTGATAAACGGCTCACTCTTATGATAACAGACCGAACTGGACTCCACTCAGTCGTATTACCATTACTTATAACTACAATCATGGTCACATTGTATTGAAGAATGCCAAAATCATGAAATCATAATCGTAATACCTAGAGAATCGTGTTAGCGTACAACGTTTTGAAACTTATTATATGAAAAACTCAATTTCTCACAGAGGATCCATTGTTTGGAATATTTTAGAACCATCCGCTGCCAGCGCTAGGGACTACGCCAAAAGGGTAAAAAAGTCTCACGCCCTCAGAAACTTGAACTTTAATGAATAGACACCGCAAATGGGCCGTCCCCAAATTGACAGTGATTTCGTCTTTTATTAAATTTATTCATATCTTTTATTGTATATATCTTAATTTTTATTGTCTACATTCAGTTTTATAATTTTTTAATAATTCTTAATTTTTTATTATTTTATTAACATTTTTTAAACGGCCCCATAAGTTGTATTAGCTTTAAAACCCACCGTGTTTAAATAAAAGATGTTGTTGTTGTTGTTGATGAGTGTCAACAACCCCATTCCCCAATTCAATGTTGGAAAATGGTAAAATGCAAACTTATGTTAGATGAAAGTGTTTTGTCAACATTGCTCAGGGGAGGGGAGGAGCAAAATGTGTATAGAATGATTTTTTCCAACCCTTGTGACCAAGGTTGTAGCAGTAATCAAAGATTATGAGTGCGTACGACGCCTTCATTATAGTAGCTTAGATAATTGGATTTCATTGGCTTTCAGCTCCTGTCCTTCATTTTCATTTCCTTATAACAACAACCAAAGTTTTTCTGACAGATATATCATAATGACAAAGTCCAGTATGTTTTCCTGTGGATTTGATTTCCTTGTTTAATAGTAACAAGAGGTCCAAAAAAAAAACCCCTGAAAAAAACCTAGACTGGCGGCCAATTTGCAGTCTTTACACAAACTTCCCGGCTGCAGACAGACCGTAAGGAAATTAGCTAGAATGCGTTCTCATTCCCCTTAATTGGTTGATTACCCATGCCAGACTAAACTATGGAACCTCGTTCTTTGGGGCTCTTATCCAGTCCTGCCCTGCCAGTGGGGCGGGAAGACGGGAGACCCTGGGAATGAGGTTGAAAAAAATGAAGTTTATTTCAGATCTGACAACCGAGCTTGTAAAACGGAGTATCCCCCACTCCACCCCCCACTGATCCTACTCCCTACCACTCCCTACTGAAGAACAAATGAGCGGGAAAAGTTTAATGTATGCTAAAGTATGATAATGTACGATAAGGAATTGCACAAACATCACAAAACAAATTCAGCATCAAACCGGCGGGTAACTGTGATTTATTTTTCATAACAGTCCTGTTAATTTAATTACAATTAGTCTTGTAACAATCCATGCCGCCGACTATTTTTTGGTATCTCAGTTCTCGCGTCCGAATGTCCGACCTTTTTTGAGACATTTAGAAAATAACTCAGTATTTAGAAATATTCTATATGTATGCTGAAAAAAACAAAAAAGCGATGTTTCATTAATCCAATCGAGCCTTGGTAAAGCCGAGCGGAAAAAAACTGTCAGCTTACAGGCAGAACAATATTGGATATTATCTAAGAAAAAAATCGGGATGTTGAGAGATTTTGACGGGATATTAAGAACGTTTTTGCGGAATTTCCGGAAATGTATTTAAATGATAGTACATGATATTTGTGTCTAGTAGCGGGTCTCTTTATATCACGTGTTTTTTTATTGAGAAGTCACGTCACTCAAACTTGTGCTGCTTTCCTTTACCGTTGATTTCATTAGCGGTGAAGAAATTTCAATACCCGTATCATTCTACATGATCATCAACTGCACCTGCAAGAAGAAAGTCTGTGATGAGTGTTTCAAAGTAAAATAATCGTTTTATGTTATAATAACCCAGTGTATTCGTGATCTTTCCTAAATCTTTCGTTCCAGTTCCTGGACTCTCCCAAAAGGGTTGAATCCCGGTGGGAGAAGAGAAGAGAGTCCAGATTCATCGTTACTAGGATCACGTGACCAAAAGAAGCGCAGGCTCTGGGAACGAAAATGGTCCAGGATAACTTGGAAGCGCGTTCTCAGAACTTCGCCAAATTCGATCCTATAGCCACTTCGTGTTATGAATACCGGAGATAAATGCCAACACGTAACGGCGAACTATATGTGTGACCCATCTCTAGGATTTAAACTGATTTTTACCTCACAATGCCAGGGTAGTGCTTTAACTGCAAAACGTCTCCAACAAGACTAGTTCGTTGGCTCATCAAGCCGGTCTTAAATTTATAACTTCGGTTTCCAGTTTAAATAGTTTGCATTACAGTCAACAGGATAAAAAGCTAGTTTTTTTTTGTCATGGTGGTCTCACAATCCACCCGTATCTATTTATTCTCCTGGGTGGAGAGACGCCTTGCCCAAGAATACAAGATCACGGTCAGCGCTCGAACTAGAACCCCTCGATCAGGTTTCTAGCGCGCTAACCGCCGCCCCTCACATTATGGGTGTAAGTCGGCTTTTCCATTTTCTATCACTATCTTACCTGTTCTGACAAGCTCGTCGTCTATTGTTAGTAACCTGGTTAGTAACAGTCAGATTCGCCAAGCAGCAAGACTCCAGGTCTAAACGGGCGTGGTCTGTTAAACTTGCACTTCTCAAACTGTACGGTACATTTTGGGAAGCCGAACAGCCCGGGGAGATTACATTGAGGTAATGAACCAATACACTGGATGCCGCAGTCTCAAATAAAAAGCAAAAAAGCAAGTCAAATTACACGCTTCAGCAATCGTGGAGTTCAAAAGAGCATGGCCAGACAATATCTGCGTTACCAGAGTTTGTATTCATCATAGACCGCGCCATCGCTTGATTCCCTAGTCTACAGTGTTTACAAACCACCCTACGGTTGCGTTCACATCATGCGCTCGATCACGCGCGCTCGCTTGCTTACAACTGAGACAAATAAGAAGACGATTGTAGACCGGCTATTTATTCTCTTGAATGGTTCGTTCCGCCCGGCTTTACTTGTGGGCCTCTTGTTAATTGACTAGTAACGCCTGATGAATACATAAAAACAAACTCTTAAACATAGTCATACGTTCTGCGTAAAGCTAACAAAGCGTGCCTATATAAACACACAATATATATTTCTTGGCTTTACTCTCTTCATCACTACTGGAATGAATTCACCTACGTGACCGCGTAACTTTTGAAGACGTTGGATCATAGCACAACATAAAAAACACAAATATAAGTCATTTACTGACGGAATTCTCGTGCTGTGCAATGATACAGCTAATCAGATTGACAACTAATTTTCCAGGTCATAAATTTCCCTCAGTGGGGTGATTTCGTGCAGAAGTTTAAATCCTAACATAGGCAAACATGAAGCCCTACCTGGTGACACGGGTCGTCCACCCGTAAAGCTAAACAACATGGAAATCAATACCAGCAAGTTGTAGATCCCTTTCATTCTAACACAGGCTAACCACACAGGCTTTTCAAGTCTTTCCAGACGTGGGAAACAAGCATAAATAAAATGGAGGGTGAACAATTCATATATTTTACAGGGCCACACCTTAGTTGTGTCATCGTTTGAGTTACTCTGTTCTCTTGATGATATGTTTTCATGACATTTTTCACTTGCAATTATTGGTCACTTTAAGACAGTTACGGACTGATGCAGAAAAAAAGTGTTGCTCAAGAACTGTCATTGTTTTAAAGACCATATCGCTGTAATTTCTTGCACTATTTGTCCTCAGTAAATTAAATTTGTTTCAGTGGTAATCGGACAAAATTCCATCCCGCCCTCTGGTGATATATTGAAACATATGAAAGATCACTGTACGGCCTTGCAAGAAACCAATTAACCAGTACAAAAGACAAAAACTGCACCAAAAAATTACAGCTTCTTGATGTTTTACGAAATCTCTATTGCCTTGGAGAAGGAACGATGCAATCCGTTCGCCGTATTTAACAACAATTCTAACGAAACGTCCTCCGGCAGCAGCGAATTATCCGCTGCACATGTAAGCAGACAACCCACCCGATGGCATTCTTGCCAAAACAGTTCCCGCCATAGTTTCATACCAATCTACGTTCTGTAAAACGGCCGTGTTTTTACCCTTTTACGCCTGTCTTTCAAAAAACTGTTTTCTTGTAAATCTCGCTTTTGTTGTACAAACAACCATTGTCAAGTTATTGATGTATACATGTACCCAGTCTGGTTATTTGGGACACGTTTCGTAAAAAATTCATTATCCACCGAAACACGCATGCCTGTTCACAAGTTGAATCGAGTTAGGGAAGCGTAAAACGTCAATATCTTCATTTTTCTCGTCGAAAATCCCCTTAAACAAGGACACTAAGGCAGCCTTGCCTCCATTCCTGCCTTTGAATCGTCTGTGTCACAAATGAGTTGAGATATGAGGGATTCACGGCGTTTCGTGTTTGTTGTGACCATTTTATTTGTCATAGTGCAGTCGACATGGGGAATTCGACACGACACTTTCTGGGGAGAGAAAGGTAAAGTATTTCTTGATTCTTTCATTTGTCCGAGCCACAGCCTTGTCCTGAGAAAAGCGCAGATTATGATGAGGATATAAGCCGGAATGACATCAGTGAGATTTCGTGTCTGGTGACTACGTCGTCTTACCGTGTTTCACAATGGGGTACATGTCAATAGTAGCTGAAACCGGTCGCATTTTGGAATTAACATAATTTCCAGTTATTTCAGTTCAGTCTCTCTTAGACTGCAATTTCAACTGATAATTAACCAATCAGTTAACCTGGAATCTTAAAAAAACAGCTGCTGTTTAGAAAGTTTTATAAATTAGCCATTTTATTCTCAGTTTTATTCCTAATTATGGTTGCTCACCACATGTTGTCGATAGTTTTTCAAAAGCTATAGCTGTGATTTCTATTAATTTATTGTCTTGATGCGTTGGGGGTAACATGAATGTGTCACAAAAACAATTCGATTAAGACATTTTCTTATATGATCACGGAGCCTTCATCTTCCCAGTTTCTAGCGGGCTTGACTTTCGTGTTCGAATTCAATCCCAGAAGACCGCAGGAGCTGACATTCTTCGTTTCCATTCCGTCAAGTCCCTAACCGGAGAACCTGGGTCGGGTTATTTAAAGTCCGATTAAACTAACCCAGGATTAGCGAGAATTTTGATTTCAGTTTTGTAACTATTCGGAGAGGTTTTCTGTTTATATCGTTTGCACTTCACTTTTGACTGAATTTGAATAGTGTCAAACTAAACAAAAAATAAGAAGCAAAAAACATTTATATACAAGAAAAATTAATACTTCGGTTAACTTTTAATCCTGGGTTAGCGTTATCAGTCCAGCTTTCGAAAAAGCCAGCCCAGCTGATTAATGAGAGACTTATTACACCACTACTGGTTGAAAAATATCAGAGGAAAATGAACTGAAAGGTAAAAAAAAAAACAAGGCTGCGTCGGGCCAGAGGCCCACAAAACCGAAATTTATCCCGGTTTCACTTTTTCACCCTTGGAACGAGGTTGGTTTTCTGTAGCACTAAGCGACTAGAAGTATTTCTACTCCCCCTGGATGGGGTGCTAAAGTCCATCGCGGGGTTACCCCCAGCAATAAATTTACCAGTATACATTTATACACCTCTGTGGAGAGAGGCACTAAGAGTAAAGTGTCTTGCGCAAGAACACAACACAATATCCCCTGCCAGGGCTCGAACCCAGGATTCCACCGCTCCTCCAAACAAGAATTATAAGTGTCTGTAATTTATGACCAAATTATCTTCCGTATAAAAACGTGTTCTGAAATAATAATGAACACTATTGCCATACATGCGGATGGTTGATTTCTTTGTTGTGTGATAGGAGCCGGGTTACACGGACCTCTGACAAAATTAACCAATCAATCGAAACTAAAGAAGAAGTTTAAGTTAAATTAAATGTGCAACGTTCACGGTAAGAAAGAAAATAAAAGATCTTCAGTGACAAACCAATATTAAACAGATTACAAGCTTTCAAGTTGCAGAACTGGTTGATAGTAAATAAATGATAAATATTAAATAACCCGCCACCATCTGTAATGGTTTTAAAATTTGTTACTGTTCATGATTATTGCTGTTTCAGCACCTCCTGGTTGTGAGCCCTGTCCCAAGAACAATGAGGGTCTTTTTGACACTCCAATATGCGGCATGAATGGTATCGCTTACAAGAACTTCTGCTATCTTACACTAAGGAACTGCATCGCCAAGATTTTGAAGAAGAAACCAGTCTTTCCCTCAAAGGACCCTAAAACTTGCGGGTAAGTTTTACAGTAGAGCAATTCTGCGATCTGTGGAAGAACAGGGATGGTCTGGAACTTTTTCTTGCTTTCCCCCACCCTTTCTTTGTTATTTTCCTATTAAAAACTCTCACTAATCTCTCACTTGGATGTGAGTTTGTCCCTATCGTAATCAATTTTTTTCCTCGCAATCCGTTTAAGTGTGCACCTTCCTCACTTTCTAATGTATTTTCTTAGCAACTGTTTACCAAATAAACCAGGTTTCGTATCGCGTCGGTATGTTTGTAAGCTCACTGAACTCGTGCTAACAGCTATTTTATATCTTTCATACAGGTTGCAAATGAAGATGTACAACACATTCTCCGACAAACCATTCAAAAGAAGAAGGAGAGCAATAAAACTGTTAGAAAAGACTGTAACAGAAAACGGAGGTTACTAAGATGAGCAACGAACTACAGTACTTGTACATGATTTTATAGCTGCAATGAAAGTCAAGAAGACACAGGGGGAGGGGGCGGCCACAAGGGGGGGGGGGTCTGGTACCGAGAAATAATAATTTTACAACTTACAAGGCAGTCAGTTTAGGAGTCAGCTTATGTTATAGTCTAACAAATATATATCAGGGGAATCGGCCATCCCTCCTAAAGGCACGTTGTTTAATTTAAAGGAGCTCAGTTACGGTATTTTGAGTGATTTTGGCCACGTCCAAAACTACATTTAAATTGAAAGAACATGAAAATAATAGTTTACTAATATAGAAAAGCACCAAAGAGATAATAATAAAACATAAAGGAACAAGGATGATTAAGAATGGATAAGATTAATATGGATTACAAACGACGAACTTAACAACTTTAGGTTAAACTTTTCAAGATGATGCACTGAACTGTGACGTAGCTTTTTTAACGGGTCTGTTGGGTCAATCTGCATGCATCTGACTCTTTAACCAATCAAAGAATGTGTTGTATTTTCCGCCAATCAGGTGCTGCAGAAGTGAAGCCAATCAACTAAATTTTCCCATGCTTGCCAATAGGTACATGTTGATCAGTTCTTCGCGTTCTGATTGGTTAATCAGCATATTTTCTGACGGTGCGTCACATGACTAATTTACTCAATCCAGATGGCAGAAAATTATTTCTTGACTACTTTGGTTTTATGGCTTGCATTAGATAAGTGCTCCATACAACTTAAAAAAAATTGATTCGAACCTAACTTATGATTAATTAGTGTAAATGAGAAAGTGAGAAATCTCTTAGACTTTCTAATGGCCAAGGTATATGACTATTTTTCCAGTTGAAAACTGTACATAGCTTCATATAGATTATGTTGGGAAAGGCGAAGAAAATAGATAAAAAGAGGCAATGGATTTTTTATTCTTAATTTTATTTCCGAGCGGCTTAGAGCGAAGTATTATAGAAAACTATGTTAGGCTAAAGTAGAAATTGAGGCAAATTAAGACTCCAATAATCACGATATTTCACCAACAGGAGGCGATAACTGTTTTATTGCCTGTTTTCATCATATTAAATGGCGGGAAACGTCGATGCAAGCAGCCCGTGATAAATCACTGAATGCATGGACATCGATTTCCTTCACGGTATGGCATCATCTGTCAAGGTCACTCTGATTGCCGTGTCGCTTTTGTTGATAGATACTTTTTTCATGTCAACTGATCTATATTTTTAGGTAGATTTAGGGGAAAAAAAATTCCCAGCTACCATAAGCAATCTGCGAATAACTTGGCAGAGTTGAATTAATACTACTGTAACTCTGTATCTAATAAGCTAGTAAACAGTGAATTAGTAAATAAATGTAGGGTTCAGACTGGTCATAGTACGGGGCAGGGGGGGGGGGGTACTCCCAGAAAAATTGAGCAGGAGTGGGCGGCCCGCTTCCCGAAACCCTTACCCTATTTATGACCAAAATCTGTGATGTTCCCTACCCTATTTATGACCTGACCAAAGATTTGATACCTTATTTATGACCGTTGCGGCTGGCACAGCTGCCCTAAACATAATTTGCGAAGGGCTTTTGTCGATGGTCTTATCGATAATTATGAAAAAGTAGCTTCTTCTAAAAAACATACCCAGTTCAAAGACAAGAGTGCAAAAACCATACCCTATTGATGACCAAAATGGCCAAAATCGAAACCCTATTTATGACCAAAACGGCCGAGAAATGATGCCCTTTAGGGCGGCACATACCTGTATATCTATCATATTCATCCTTCAAGTGGACAAGTTCCTTTCCCTGAGAGAAGCTCGGTGGGTGATATTTATACTTAATCGTATCTTTTTGGTACGCTTCGGTGGCATATCAAGCGAGTTTGGTGTAGCCATGGCTGGTATTTTGACTATTTTGTCGAGACGTACGTACCCAAATTCGCCTAGTGATCGAACCTGGTGTCATAGGGCCAATTTCCGCCGCTCACTTGAGTTTGGGGAAGGAGCGAGGAACACCGGCTGGTAATCGAGCCTAATGATATCGCAGTCGTATCAGGTCAGTGACTTGATATCGCGGGATATAGGAACAGAAGATAAGGCTTCTGATTGGCTAGTTGCGAATTGAAATGAAAGGAATCCTAATGTGTTGGATAACTCCATACGCAACCTTCTCATAAACATCGTGATTATAAAAGTAAGAAAGCACCTGTACGGTAAATCACCATTTTTTTGCGAATAACGCTGCCTAAAGAGTGTCGTTCTATAAAGGGAAAAATGGCATATTTTGTCTGAAATAGAGTAGATCGAGGTCCTAAACACAGACGGATTTCCGGCTTCCCGTGTGTGTTCCCAGGCTCCCAGGCCAGGCTACCTAATCACAGTTTTGACCTTTGGTTTAAAAGTGGAGGATTTCGGAAATTTGAGACATTTACAAGTGTTAGTTTAGGCTGGAGCCTGACGTGAACTACGTGGGAGGCCAAGCACGAAAACCGGAACTATCGTTACATCTTCGCGTTTTGACGCAGAAAGATTTCGTGACCCTTTTCTTTATGTCACGCACATTAAAGCGTGCGGTTGAACGTGTACATACATATCCGTACAATATCTAACAAGATGAAGCTGTGATCGCTCGGTTATATTGGCGAGAGATCGAGGACATGATATTTAAATTATTAGCCGCTATTTGTTACAGTGATGCTCTTGTTTGTCAGCTTTCACTACATGTGTCTTGAAGCTTGTTGACAATGGGAAGTGCTATTTTGACTGCTCTATAAAATTATATATGGCGCGGATGGCAACCCGCCTTTCTCAGGCGGTATTGAATACCTTAATGGGCGCTGACATAATACCTACATTTTGTCGCGGATTTTGTTAATCCTGCCCAAATGTTCAACAAAAACCTCCCTACTTTGTTGTTAAACCATGCATTGGGAAATCGACATCAATTGACCTTCTCACGCGGCTGAGTATTCTTCGAATTCAGGTGACACCTTGAGCGAACCTCAGGTATCAATGGATATTTCACCTCTTTCAGTTACATTTTCAGCTGATTTATTTTTTAAATTTAATAATTTTAATCCCGTGGCCCTGACATGCAACAAACTGTCCATGCACTGGTCTCGTGCAGTTTGGGAGCATGCCAAATTAAATGTACAAGTTCATTCAAGGTCGCGGAGCACTGGAACTAAACCGTCATCTTTGTCGCTTCCTTTGTCATGCGAAACATGTAAATCTACACTGCATTTATCTGTATCGCACTTTTGTAATATATTTTTTTTCCACAATAGCGCAGCTAGTATGTCAAGTTTAGAGAAATTGCTCCAAGAAATCGGCCGGTTTACAAACTTTTCGCCCGACCAGGTAAGTACGATGTCGGTAACGTTTTTCTGGTTTCACTTCATTAGCCATAATTTATGTGTCTAAACAGCTGGGACATAAAATTGAGCTTAAGCGTAAATCAGTCTGGCTGTTTTACTCTTCATTGCAATTTCTGAGCTGTTAATTTACCGTCAAGTGTAATAAATTTTCGTTTCAGGTGAATTTTGTATTTTGTATGTTGTTATGTTTTCCACTTGGCACTGCGTTCCGAGTCGTTTTGCATCCCAGCCGCGTTTCTGCCATCACAAGACGTGCTGTAGGCCTTGTGTGGGGATTAGCTATAACGTGGTTTTGTTTTGAACGGTAAGATGTAATTATCAGCTAGCTTACAATATTTTCAGCGGAAAAAAATCTTTCTTTGCTAAGTTTCGCTTATACAAAGCAAAGTGATTAATATTTAATTCTATATATTTCAAATGGCTGGTGGATTAAATTATTTGTTGACTTCTCCCTGAAATACTAAATTATAGACTGCGAGAGTTCGAACATACGCCTATCTCGGCTTAGTCAGGCTACCTACATTAGAGCTGAAGCCATTTTTTCGCTTGCTCTCTTGCACATTAAACGAGCGAAACAGAATATAAACAGTCATTATTTTTATTAACTTAAAATAAAATACACGTAATTAAAATTTCCGGTGGACTTGGAGGTGGGGGGGAGGGTGTATTTAACTCTATTGCTTCCGGTGGACTGAGGGGAAGGGGATCGTTTCCCCACCCCCCTCCCTGAAGAGAAAACACTCCCCTGTGATGTAAACAATTCTCAACTGTGGTGATTCTGAACTTTTCCTAGAGATACAAAAAAATTTTGTCTATACCCCTAACCCAAAGCTCTAAGCAGATTTAATTTTGCGTGAGAATGAGACAATGAGAAAAGTGAGCTTGTGAGATGTAATGAAATTGAGCAGCTCTGAAAACCCCCAATTAAAGTACTAATGTTTGTTTCATTTGTCTTATGGCAGGCAAATTTTGATATTAATCAGTTTCAGTGCGGTTTGTTATTTTCTCACATGGCTGTTGAACCCTTCAGTTGTTCACAGGTAAGCTGAATTTGCTCTTTTTTCAAATTTGATGGGTAGCATAGTATTAGTCACCTGGGAGGTAGGGTGGCCCAGTGATTAGTATGATGGACCCCAGGTTTGAGCCTGGCCAGGAACATTTTGTTGTGTTCGTAGACAAGACACTTTACTCTCACAGTGCCTCTCTCCACCCAGGTGTATTATGGGTACTGGCAAATTTAATGCTGGGGGTAACCCTGCGATGGACTAGCATCCCATTCAGGGAGGAGTAGAAATACTCCTAGTCACTGCATGCTGCAGAAACCAGGGTAAGCTCAGGCTGTATGGGTACTGGCCTGATGCAGACTTTACCTTACGGTATCCCATGGCTAGATCTATCTAAAATCATTACACAGTTGAAGGGCATGGTGGTAGGGGTATCATCTCATTGGGTTTCTGGGCAAGACATTTCCCCTCAAAGAGCCTTTGTGACCCAGTGGTATCATTGGGTAGTTTAGTATGTGATAGACCTGGAGAAGCAACATATGAATACACTAAACAGGGAGCAAAAGATTCATTCTCCATAACTGAATGGTTTAGCAATCTATTTAATGTCAGTTGGGAGAATTTGGTACTAGATAAATGTACTGTTAACTTGATGATTTTTTGTTCTTGAAGGGATTACTTGACAAAAATTGTATCATTTATCCATAGACCTTTTGCAACAATTGGACATGTGACTTGCTTTTCAAGAACACACCGATTTAGTCATTGGTAATGCATAATGTTAATTATCAGAAATGGAAAGAACATTTACAAATAAGCTTACAGGCAAATTTTCACGTTTATATTCTTTAAGAGGGATCTTTTGTGTGGACGCTGGAAATTAGAAGGATTTGTATGGGAAGAAGGTGCTTAGCCCTCATGTCATGCTCCAGTGATTTTCCATACAAATCCTTGGAATTTTGCAACTTTTTAAACTGCCATAAGATATTTATCTTTTGGTTTAAGAGCCTAGAATTTTCCATCCTACCTAATTTTTTACTCCTCTTTCTTTTTGTAATTGATTTGCTTCAGCAGCTTCTTTTTGTAGTGATAGATAACAGAAAAGCTTTCTGGAGGGCAAAACTTCCTCACTTCCATACAAAACCTTCTAATTTTTGCAAATATTCAAATCGTCATAAATCTCAACCTTATGTGGCACTGATCTGAAAATTGGTGTTCGGGCTATTTAAAACATGTTCTTTCCAGTTCTGATATTCATATAAAACTATGTAGTAAAAAGTTTAGAAATTAGCAGTCACATGACTGGTCACGCAAAAGGCCTACTGGGATTGCAGTGTTAAATTAAGCTGCACTGCACAGCTTTGTTTGAGATTTCTTGCCTATATATATTTAATGTAAAATTTTCTTTTAAAATATTTTTTCAAAGATATGTATTGGCAGTGTCCATGGGATTCCTGTCTGTCGCTCATCTCCACAGACAAATTACTGACTATGGAGGCTACACTTTGGATTTTACTGGGTAAGTA
>Ga0126338_10001893_pt1 | contig 13991 bp, 9 predicted proteins | sample OrbCmetagenome_2_FD_92529 | JGI IMG/M metagenome (GOLD analysis project Ga0126338, IMG submission 92529) | Coral microbial communities from Petempiche,Puerto Morelos, Mexico - Orbicella C C metagenome | ecosystem: Host-associated > Invertebrates > Cnidaria > Coral | place: Petempiche,Puerto...
GTATTCCGACCGGAACATATTCATGGCCACTGGCTTGAGCTGAAAATCTTGAATGAAAGCGTCTATGTTAAATCCACACCTGTTAGCAATATGAATTCCATCCACCAGCCTTTCCTTCTGTTCAAACACGAAGAAGTAAAAGCGATGTATTCCTTGCCCTGGCTGAGGGTTGGGCGGATTGTATTCTAAGAAACAAGAGAAACAGATCCCAACTTTAACATGAGCGTTTAGTCTTCTATTCCACACGACTCTTTTCCAAACCTCTTTGTAAGGCTCTGTTGTCTTCTTGTTAGCCAGGGGAAGGGAAAGAGAAGGTGTCTGGGAACTGCGTTGCTCCTTTCTAGCTTTTTCATCGTTTTTTTTACCTTCGCCCCTGAACCGTTGTCTCCGAAGTTGAAGTAAAGCAGTGATAACTGCGAGCAGGCACCCATTACTAGGAGCGTGCAATTCCCATAATAATTAATTAAGCCTATATCACGGCTTTTTTTACAGACCGGTCTATTTTTAGGCTTCTTTTTCCGCGACATACATGAGCGCGCATCATGATCAGAAAAGAAAAAAATCTTTGTTTTTCTTTTTAATCCCGCGGTGAAATGATGACGTCAGGTAAAAATTATGTCTGTGCTTGTGATTGGTCACTGAAGTTCCAGAGGGGGTCTGAATTCGCGATAATTTCAAACTAAAAATAGATCGCTCTGTGAAAACGCCGTGACAGGAATAAGGGTAGTTGCGCGCTCCTAGTAATGAGCTCCTGCTGCCAGACAATAAACATGCGAAAATCCAACGGGGAACACTCGCTACCTAGCTAGCAAGGGTCACACTTTCTTGCTTTGCTCGCTCTGCACCTCCACTTAAGATCTTGTACAAGGTTTCTCGCGGCTCAAAATATATACTGACCTCCGTAGATATTTCCTCCTCGAATCCTGCCAAAGGCCAAATGCTTACCCTAGAAGGTTGAATGGAAGTTTCAGAAGGCATAAGATAAATGTTTGTGATCCAAGTTGATTGGTTCACTGTACTGTTTGTGTCCTTCGTGATTGGCTAGAGTGATTACTTTGCTGTTTATTTTACGACACTCCATTGAAAACCGCTCGAAAAGCTAGTCTAAATCAGAGACGTAGCTTTCCTACTCGAATCTCAAATGTCCTCATTTGGGCGTTCAAAAGCACCAGAAATATTAAGTTCGACCCAACTAAAGAAGAGTGCAACCTGGGCACAAGACTATATAGGTGTAGAGTCTGGTGGTATAAGACACCTCCAAACTGACTAATTATTACTCACCTTGAGTCGACCTCAGATATATGAAACTTCACTAACCTTAACATTGCCGAAAATAAAGTGAACCCAATGGCGACATAGCGGATTGGTAAATGAGGGTGTATCCGGGTCCAACATTGCAACTAGGTACATCGTTTCATTGTCCTGAGATGATAAAAAAAGGTGCTGCAAAGATATAGCTCATTATACTTGACAATCATAAATACATCATAGATTCATAAATCTTTCCTCGTTTCAATTTAAGTGTTTTTGTTTTTCATGCGTCCGAATCATTGCCAAAACAAAATGTCAACATTACACGATTGCAGACTGACAGAGTCTATTTTGCATGTACAAAGTTAAGGGTATTTATGCTTGCAAATATCATGAAACCAGTAAAAATCGGCGGACCACTACATGTACGTCATGCAAATATCAATGGCTTGGGGGAGGGGTGGAAGGCTGACGGCAGGCATAGGTGGGTCCCTGCGCTAGTTTGACAGTAAACATCTGTATACATCTGCGCATGACCGGAAAGTTTCTAACATATTTTCAATGTCATTTAGTAATTCTTTTGACCATCCACTAATGCTATGCATGGAATGTGGTATTGCAAAAGAAGATTACAAGCTAGCCGATTCCCATCCCTTTCAGTGCTGAACAATGTTATAGGTGTATTTATAGTGCGAACCAAGAGAGCGGCCGCCGACGACTTCGGGCAGTCGTACACCGCCATAATACTAACCAGTGTGCGTACCTCTGAAAACCTCACTATTGGAATCTCTGTGTTCACCTCATCTATAGATACCACCATACCGCAGTTTCTCGAGTCAAACATCCTCTCGCCAATAAGCACTTCTGCAAAAGGCAGCCTTCTTCCGTCGTAAATAAAATCTTCACAAGGGTCTTCCTCGTTAAAATACCTATCATCAGGAAGTAAAGAGGCCTTCAGGGTCGAAAAAACAGTAAAGGCGACGAGGAGAACACAAAAGGAAGCCATCTTGCCTCAAACGCGACACTATCTTTTGTCTAGGACTAAATATTCACATTTCTCTCGTGCAGGTGCCGTGAGAGAAGGGAGCTGAAGCGACCCCCCACGGCAACGGCAAAGAGAACGCTACCAAACAAAAGGTTTAATGAGCAGAACAACGGCCGTGCACGTGCGTTATAAATCTTTGCACATTTCTTTGTCGTCCTCTGCAAAGCAAGAACGTGAAATGACCAAGTTCTGCGTACTCTGAGGAATGCGAACGACGACAGCTAATTTTTCGTATTTTTATTCTCTATTTTCCAATTGCCCATAATTCATTCTATTTGTTCCCCAAATTTTGCAGAAACTATTGTTGTGAAGTGCTCTGGGCGGGCAATATGCAATGGGCAGTCTATTGGAAAACAGCGAATTTGGAATTTAACGCTGTCATTAATTGCCTATTTAGCTTAAGCAATTTTTATAGCCATTTCCGTACGGAACAGATCGAGGCAATCGCGAAATTCGAAGGCAAAACACAAATTCATTTTTCATTTCCAAGGTGTTGTCTTCGGGGTCGCCGTCGTCATTACTCAAGCTTCCTTGGAACTACGGGAATGCAGCAATTACCACGGTGATTCATTTTAATTTTTTCAGATATAACTGCAGTAACAAAAAATCCATTGTTTGTTGGTGCGTTTCTTTTTAAAAAGGAGAAACCTATCTACAGTTCGTCTGTGAAAATGTGTTTCCTTGTGACAATGCTTCATTTGCTTCAAATTAGCATAGAAGACAACGAGCAGTCCTTCCTGTCCCTTAGTTTGTCGAGTTACAAGATTTGGGAAAATGTTAGAAAAAGGAAAGGAATTAAAATGAAGCGAATGAAGAAATGGCCGCAGTCTCGCCCTTGGTTTTTGCAAAACCAGTTTTTCCTGTCACCGGCATGTTTACGCTTCTTGCTCGAAGAACTAAGAAAAAGAAGTATTGCTAGTCTAAAAGTCTACAGTGGACTCTCCAACAGTAAAAATATTTTATGAGGCAAACACAGGCTCGATGAGAGCCCTATTTGTGTAGCCTACTGCGCGCCACTCTCTTAAGTGACGTGTTTATAAAAGAGCGTCCACAAATTCGGTAGGCATAAATTTTCAGGTCTCGACAAGAAACGGCAAGGCTGTTGCGACTGTCCTCGTTCGTTTTCCATTGCGCTTTTTCCTGGCGGTTCAAACTTCTCTTCTAAGTCGTCCAAGGCTCATCTTAGTCAATTCTCTTCCTCAGAGGCCGTGATCCGCGTCATTTGAAAACGGTGGATTTCTATGGTTAGGCCTACCGTCCACACTAATCCGTCGCGAAAACGGAGCTTTTCGAAAACGCACTTCAAACCGTAGGAACTTGAAAACGCCGGCATTGCGCTTTCGCTTGGAGGGAAAACGTTTTGAAAACGGAACTTTTCGAAAACGATTGCGTCACGGTAATCATGCCATTTCCCTGACCGAGTTTTCCTCAAAAACAAATCCAAAATAAACGGCGATCGCGTTGCGTTTTAAAATTCCTTCGACGTAGTGTGGACGGAAAACATCTGATGCGTTTTCAGAGCGAAACCTCCGTTTTCAAATTCCTCCGGCGTAGTATGGACGGAAAACATCTGATCCGTTTTCAGAGTGCAACCTCCGTTTTCAAATTCCTTCAGCGTAGTGTGGACGGCGGCCAAGAGACTGCATCCTCTGGAAAGAGAGGAATGAATCTGAGTGTATTTTCGAGTGTATAGGTGCATGCTTCTTAGGGAGGGATCAGTTGTACTCGCCTAAAAACATTCAAGGGAACTGCAGATATACATCAATGGCGTTTATTAAAAAAAAATCTTAAAAAATATTATTTGCACGCCGTCAACTTAAAATATATTGGCGCAAGTTAATCAACACTGACTAAATCAGTCAGTAAAATATACAACACTATGATAACTGTATTGACCAAACAAAGTACGAATCTCAGCACTTATCAACAGATACAATATTTCCAAAGGGTTACCATGATGGAACCTCCTGCAAAATCATTTGCGAGTGATTTTCGTTACCCGCCAGCAGAACTCCTTTTACACGGCACTCACTAGTACTACTTTACGAAGTCGTTTGAGTCACGCTTGTTAACCGACATTTTGGTGTGTCACGCAAGTTTCTACATTGGGCTTTAATGTATAAATGTATCTACGCCTTTAATGTGGCAACGTACAGACGTCAACAGGGAAGACCGAGACAAGCAGTTATGTGTCGTCTTCGATGTACAACGTTGAATTTAGCCACATCCTCGACTTATATCTCACAATGGTCATTTCTAACCTCTCGATGCTGTTTTAGTGCTCAAATTCACCAACGGTGTAGTATAGAAACTGCACGAAACTGCGGCGGAGCTTGAAATATTTAACCAAATGTTTCAAGTTCGTCGTTCGCAGTTCGTCTCAGTGTTCGCCAAACTTAACCACCGCTGTTTCTTTTTGGTTACTTCTTCCCAAATCGCTGTCTTCCTACGTTTGAAAACTATTCATTTTGAGACTTCCTTCTGTTTGAAGGTACCGCCTTTTACATCGCAAAAACGACTTGTTATATCTAAACACAACTCCTTAGGCACGACTTGGGGAGCAGTTGAAATTGAAACGTATATTTGGACCAAGGTGTTTAATTCGAAGAACGTTTAACATGCTCGTAGAATGGTATTTTTCACAATCCTTTGGGTGCTTTTGTTAGCAGAGAGGTGCCTAAATTATAAGGTATGTAACACCGAGCGCATTTCTTCAAGGTTCTCACACAGATATCAACGATGCACATATCTTGCAAGCATTTCAGCCTGTGTGACTCACAATGGTTTATCCTGGGCATCGTGGAGGTTCAAAATGTTGGTAATTGGCAGCAATTCACCTTTTTCGTCCCTGTACTTTTCCTCGAACTTCCTTATGTCGCTGCCGCACTCGTATTTGAAAATATCCACAATCTTATTCCAGCGCGAAATCTTACTCCTCTGACTCGCTTTTTGAGCCGGGGTCCATTGGCACAGCGGAGGCATGTCGCCCAGGCCGTTCTCCCACAAATAGATGACGTCGAGTGCCGTCACTTTCTTTGGGAGGATAAATTCGGCGCCCTTTTTGGACGGAGAAGTTCCTTCGCTGTCCATCATTTCCGAGTCACTGCCGATCTCTTTATCTTGGTCTTGATCTTGTAACTGATCGTTTTGTTCGCCATTATCATTGTCTTTTTGTAGGATGCTTGACCCATTAAAACCGGACACGAAACTTTTTGGCAAGTACGATGGCGGCTCATTTTCCAAATCGTATTTAGACAAGATGGCGGATATAGGCAGAAGTTCTCCTTTCGCGTTGGAAAACCTCTCCTCGAACTTCTCCCAACTTCCGCCGCAATCTTTGCGAAAGATATCTACGATTTTCTTCCAGCGGAAAAGTTTCGTTTCGTGTCCTACTTTGTGGATTTTCGGCCATTTGCTCACCGGTGGAAAAAGCTCGCAGCCTTCCTCCCACAACTGAACCACATCCTTGGCAGTGACTTTGCGTGGGAGCTGATAGATCTCATTCTCGGCCCCTTCTCCCGTTTTCTGACTGGGTACCGCGCCTGAGAACGGACTAGACAAGCTCGACGGTGAATCCCACGCATCGAACATGGCAACTATCGTAGTGACGGGATACAGCTCACCGCGCTCGTCCGAGAATTTCGATTCAAACACACTCATGTCTCCTTTGCAGTGGTATTTGTAGATGTCGTATATTTTGGTCCAGCGCGAAAACTTGCTACGCTGTCCCGCCTTCTGTGCGGGGGTCCACCGATGAAGTGGCGGAAGATCGCCGTAGCCTGCTTCCCACAATCTGATAATGTCCTTGGCTGTGACCTTCCGAGGTAAAACATGGCTACTTCCTTCCCCAGAGCTCGACCCTTCAGTCTTAACCCCACCTCCGCTATTGAAAGTGGCAGCAATGGGCGACCGTTCGCCCGCAAAATTGTCGTCCTGATCGTCACTGGCTGTACTTAAACGGCTTCGAGCTTCGGGGATGTCAAAAATGGGTCCCGTAGTAGCGTTTTCCGCATCATACTTCGCAATGATGGACGAAATTGCCAAGAGATGACCTCGGTCGTTTGCGTACTTGCCATAAAAGGCGTCCCAGCTCCTGTTACAATCCTTGTTAAAGATCTCCACGATTTTACGCCATCGAAATATTTTCGTCTCTTGACCAATTTTCTGAGCGCGTGACCACTGACACACCGGAGGGAATTCCTCGCAGCCTTCCTCCCAGAGGCGAACAATGTCATTTGGCGTTACTTTTCTCGGAAGGTAGTAACGTACTTCAGCCGATGGCTGTGTCACACAGCTGTCCGCAACTTTTTCTAGCTTCGATTCAGAGTGAACTACAGCATCCTCTGTATCTTCCGCTTCGGAATCTAGAGATTTGGGTGCCATCGCCTTCCTTGCGTCTTCGTCCAGATCTTGAATGCCGTCTCCACTTGAAGAAGGCACGCCTTCTTCGAGGTCTTGCTTGGTTTTAGCGAGAAAGGCCGGGGTCTGCTGAGTTTCATACAACGATAAAATTGTCGTCACGGGTAGAATTTCGCCCCTAGCGTCAGAGAAGCTCTCTTCAAAACTCTTCATATCACCACCGTAGTCAGCCTTGAAGATGTCCACAAGCTTCTTCCAGCGTGAAATCTTGCTCTGCTGCTTCAGCTTCTGTGTGGGAGTCCAGTCTTTCAAGGGTGGGAACTCGTCACAGCCATGATCCCACAGGTTGAGCACCTCTTTGGCTGACACTCTTCTTGGAAGCTCGTAACTGCGCAGACCGCTCCTTAGTGGTTGCTGTAAGTTGGCAAGCAAAGGCGTCCCGCTTGCAATCGTCGTTCTGGGTGTCACGGAAGGTGTTCCTAGAGGTTCTGTCTTTGGACTGGTGTCAACGAAGGTTTCCTGGGGGATGGTGGGTGCCAGGCGCTGGATGAATGGTCCTCCACTTGCCAGCAAATGGTTCTGGGCTTCCACCAGGTCAGATAGCTTCTTGTAGGACTCCTCTAGGGCGAGATTTCGGTTTTGAAGAACTTTGACCTGCAAGATGGACAACGATATTTGGATATCTCAAATCGTCCCAGTGTGCTTATACATGTAGGTAATATTATCAACTGGCAATTCTATTAAATTTAGTTGAAACGTTACATCATTCAGAAATAATGGAATTAAAAAAACCCTACTGTTATGTTAAATGCTTCTTGTATGACGGGGCATCGTCTGGGCAATTCAAGATATTCAAGTCATCACAAGAATTCTTCAGAAATGGTGATGAACCCAGAATTATAAATTTCACAAACCGTTGGTAGTGCTGTGGTATGTGCTGTCCTAGTAAAGTCTGCATACGAACGAAGTGGCCAATCAGGCTGGAGCTTATCCCAGTTTCTGTAGCATGAAGCTACTACATGTAGGAGTATTTCTACTCTTCCCCGGATGGGATGCTAGTTGATCCCGGTATTGAATTTGCTGGTACTCAGTTATACACGTAGATGGAGAGAGACACTGTGAGAGTAAAGTGTCTCTCCCAAGAACACAACACAGTGTCTCTGGTCAGGACTCAAACCCAGACTGCTCCATCTAGAGATCAGTGCATGAGCCATGACCACACCGCACCTCCCACACTGTGCTGGTACAATAGTTTACACCTGTTCTGATCCTCCCTACCTGTTGTTCCAAATCTTCAAGTTTCTTTTGAAATCGCAAATTGATTTGTTCAGTGGACAACGCCTGAGGAGGTGTCACATTGGTTGTGGGGATCAATCCAAGAGCCATTTGAGGCATTGGTACAGGGCTGCTGCTGGTTACTTGAACATTGTTCAAGGAATCTGAAAATAAAAAAAATGAGAAAAAAAGACTTCAAAGTTGGTTACCTTGTTCTTAAATCCCTGCTACTCAAATGGAAGCCAAACTAAAAAAACATTCTGAAGAAAAATGAAAACCACCCAAACATAAGCTGCTAGTTGAATTACTTTAGGTGTTCTGATTCTTGACTCTCTCAATTAAAGGGGAGGGGAGGGGGAGGGGGGTAACAAGGAGTTACTAAAGCAAGAATACTCTTTTCACAAAGGAAGCTACTTGTATGATGCATAAATCATTCCCTCGCACACCTGATAATGTAGTTTTAAAGATTTTGCTCAGGACAGGGTTTGCCTACCAACCCAGTTGCACATTAAGTACTGTATAATTATTTGAGCATTGCTGTTCTAAGATGTACCACGTTGAGAGCAGAAGAAACTCTTACTATTTTAAAGCACACACCTTCCAATGACTGTGCTACATCATTGCGTGGATCTTCTATTGTTAACTGCTGATAAACAGGTTCTGTTTGCTGATGAACAAGAACGTCATCTTGTGCAGTGTCTGCAAGCTGGAAAGGATTGTCCTCAGGCAGATCAGTGAATATCTGTACTGCCATGCTGTCAATGTCTGGCTTGATCTCGTCACTGATGAATTTGACCCCCGGCTCCACTTCATCTTTAGGAATTTTATTTCTGTCTTGTTCACTGTGTTCAGACTTTCTGTAAAATACAAGTATACAGAGAGAACTGGTTAATTGTTATGTTATAAATGTGGTATGGCAAGGGAGAAGTTTTGGCCCATTACTCTTGGGAAGTCATGGTAGAAAGTGAAGTGAACAGTGGAATGTAGGTTTTTATTTCCCAATTTGAGTGACTGCCCATCCCACATACACTTACAGCTCAATCCAGGCATCCATGAGCATTAAAAGGAACTCCATTCAGAAGCCTTCTTAAGGTGGCCGGACTGTAAATATGACAATGTCAGGGATGCTTGTCAATAATGAACCTTTCATTTAAGGAGCCGAAAAGCCTGTTTTGCTGCCAACTCATAATCATTGTTTTGTAGTATTTGATTAAATATAAACGACCATGCCTATTTTAAGTGTGAAAATATGCACACTGTCAGTTATTTACTAGAAGTGAAGAGTGTTATCCTCCCACCTGGGTCATGTTGATCAAGCTGCCAAATGCCACAGTATTATAAATGTTATATAATTGACAATGTTTTTAGGAGAAAAAAATGAATGGGCAAGCATCAGATGTAAATTTGAAAATAGAGGGATATGATACAAATTGCAGAAAACTTTCACTGAAAGTCCTTAGTTTTGGCTGCTTCCTATGACATGTTTAGACTAATTACAAATGAGATGACTAAGTGATAAATCATACTGTACACTTGATCACCTTTTAAAACTTCCATGTTCAGTTGCAACAATAAGAAAGTCACTGTCAACCTTTGAAAGAGAAAATTTATGATCAAAGCATTTCAACATTAAACAAAAATTAGATTATGAGTTCGAGATTTCTATTGTGTGAGAGTCAATGGGGTGCAGCCTAAGTCAACTATCATGTGTGGTAAGAAATCAAGAGTGAATGATTCTTGTTTAAAGATAAATGTGTTAGTTGCTCAAAACTTTATCTAAATCCTCTCCACAAGCACTTCAAAAACACAAAGAACACCATTAACAACTGCACAATGCTAGGCTACCATAAGCCTGCTACAGCAGAATAATGGTAAGTAGTGTAGCCAATAACAGAATGGCATTCATGATTAAAACGGCTACAACCTTTTTCCTGTATTGATCCTAACACATTGTCTACATTTCTATGCTGGTGTGTATGTCCAGAATGCAATGTATTTACATGTGTATACTTGGTCTGTTACCCGTGTTCACAAGCAACAACAATGTCACACAACGCCACTTGAATTAAAGTCACGCAATCTCCGTCGTGAAATAAGGAAATAACCGTTCAGTAACTGTAGCTTTATATTCTCCAGGATCTGACACGAGAGAAATTTCATTTTTAGGAGCTTTATTAAAAAAAAGTGTCCATCAAATAAGCGTGGCTATATATATCAACATGAGTAACTCCATTACTTTTTGAGTTCAGTACAAGTGCAAGTCTTAGATCGAAAATTCGAACCAACACAACATCGAACATCAAATTAACTCGCTAGAGAAATGAAACTGAACCAATTTATAGCTCACCAATCCCGATTCAGGAATGTTATCTGCACTGTCCGCTATCTTGGAAATGATAGAATGAAGGTTTTCTTCTCTCCTTGAAAGGAATCAAGCAGATTAATTAGCAAAATAGATCTGAACAAGACGAATAATTCCTTCGTTTGTAGCTCCATCGAGGCAGACACTAATCATTCAACCAGCAACACACAGGGCGAGTATCGCCTAAAGAAGCGAGTTATCACTTCTTCACTTTGTGCACATGCTACTTACTCTGTGCGGGCATCCTGGGAACTTTCCATTTTCTCGTTTTTGACGAGAGAAGAAGGAAGGAAAACCCTGCATGCATGCAACTTGAAATGTGAGAATGAAAGAAAAGAAAGGGCGTTGTTTGAGCTTTTGGAGATCTGGGTCGAGGTCACCTGTCACTCAAAATCGAGGCTTCATGAATATCAAGATGGCGGCTGTTTTGGGGGTTGGAAGGTAGACGACACTTGAGACCAGATTTAGGAGCTGTAAACGAAGCACATAAACTCTACAAGATGTCTTTGGCAGCAGCAGATAAGCTGCTTAAGGTTTTTGACGCGTTGAAGAATTTTAGAGAAGGCATTCCAGTGGCAGATCCCAATCCCTTGGCAAAGTAAGGCTTTCTCCATTGATTTGAATATTTTAAGCTTACTCGTTATTTTAAAATGCACATTTTATCGCATTAAATTGAATTTAACAGATGAAAGAGAAGCCAAATGTTAACTGCTTATTTACTTAATCAAATACAGAGATAATATTAACTACTAGCTTTTATATGAGATATCTACAATCCCTTTTCAGGAAGCAGGTGCATGAACTCCAAAACAATCAGGGTAATAAATTGTTGTAAAAATATGGGTACTGCCTCGCCCAGAAATATTACCCCAAGGTTGGGTTTTAAATCACTGAAGAGTGTAATATTATGAATAATAACTCTACAGGAAGTAACAACTCTCAACAAGTTATATCACATTTATTTTATTTGAATATAAATATTTTGCATTAATTTCAAAAACCGTGCTTGCAAAATTACATGTAAATTTTCTTATAGGAAAAAAGAAAGCCTTCTGTCTAAGAAAGATCGAATATCACTTCTAAACAGTATCCCAGAGCTGATATGCTCCTCAGCTATAAGGTGGGTACAGCTAGGAAAGAGTACCATCAAGACTGTTAGCAAAAGCTGTTAAATTCGCTCTTCAGAGTGGAACTTATAGTGCAGATATGATAACTGGTATTTCAAAGTTTGCAAATGACTTTCAGACAATCCCCTCCTCCTGGAGGGTCATCTGGAGATTAATCTCTATATTGTTCACTGTTGTTATGGCCAGCCAGTTTCTCCAAAGTTTAATGACAGCTGTGTATCATCCCTGCTGTTACATGTACTTGGGTTGATGAGATTATCAATAATCAGAGTTAACTGGGAGATCTGCTGTTGGCCAGCAGGTGATTGCCACAGGCATGCGTAGTTGTGTCATTGCTGGGAAGTTTTGCCCTTGAGGTCTTGCTCTGCGTAGCTTTGTCACTTTTGCGTTTGGTTTGCCTCCTCCCACCTGCCTCTTGATTCATGGTGGGCCCTGTGTCCAGGAAAGTATACTTATTCTCCCCTGAGAATTCATTGTGCCAGGTGCCAGGGGGAGGTGACTTGTGGGAGGTTGGTTGCTCTCTATATTTGCATTTTGCACACACTCGCTCGCTTATTGCCCGCTTTGCTGTCAATTGGTACCTACCCTCCATTTGAATATTGCTTATCGAAAAGTTAAATATAATTGAAAGTATTAGCTAGGGTCTAGGGTAAATATATAATTACAGTACTTTTGCAACTTCACTTGTGAAAAAAAAGTACCCTTTGCAAGTGTAATCTTGCTATAAATACATGTAGTACCTTTTGGTATGCTGCTCAATGGAAAAATACTCAACAAAATTCTACAGATTATCTCAAGGCTATTAAAACCTCTTTTCAAAAATTACTTTGTCTTAGTCTTTACTCCAAATGGATATGCACTGTAAACTCAGACTGCTAATTCCAGAAACCTGGTAATTAGTCATGCAGTATCATGATGAATGAAGAGAAGCTACCATTGAATGCAAACTGTGGATCACTGTTTAATATGTATGGTAATAGCTTTCCATCATTCTCATTTGGTGTACATGTATTCATTACATTTTAAGCTCTGTGCTAGGGGATTTGTGAGAAGATTTTGCTTTGCTTTTTTGTTCCATAAGGAGTCTGACAGAATTTCCAAAGATCCTAGCCATAGCAGTGGACTCTTTGTTAGGCAGTTGTGATGACCAGGAGTCAGATGTGCGTTTGGTTGCTGGTGAATCTCTTAACAAACTCATCAAGGTAAGATGTTGTTTTCATTTTCATGAATCTACAGTGTAGCAGAGAGTTTTGATATGAAGTGTTTTGAGCTTTTGATCCAGGTGTAGGGGTGTTTTCTTTATTAATTTGATAAGATCTTAAGTGAGGTCCTTAGTCATGCAATGAGATGTACATGTAGCCTGGAAAAACAAACATTTAGGTATAGACATAGCAATTTTTCTTTGGATAATTCTGTGCAAGGGGGAAAGGCACAATGAAGTTAACCCTATGTGAAGCATTAACCCTTAGACAAGACCAGACCACAACACCAGGAACTCTGTGTCCTACTCTTTGCCACAAGTGTGTGGGTTCTTTAACACCCTTTGCTAACCATGTAACACTGAAGATGCAGGAGATGGGGCCTATGGTTTGTAGTCCTTATCCAAGAAGACTTGAACGTCTAACCATTTGCAGTAGTTGGTTTTTTAAAGGTTTTTTTTTTTACTTGTTGATTTTGTTACCTTGTTATGGAAATTGTAATAGAGGTTTCATGTTGGGCAGTTGAATTTTGTATTTTGTTGAAATATAGTTGATTTTTATTAATATCTAAATTTGTGACTATATTGAGGGCTGCGGTCAAAATGAATCATTGTAAAATAGTTAAAATGGGTAAAATAGTATAATAAAAACAGATTTAAGCTTTTGACTGCCTAAGCTGCAGTCTGCAACTGGTGAAATGAAGAAATTTTAGAATTATTTTAGAATTTTTAGCACCTTTTCTATCATTTCACCTTTTAAAGACTGGAGTTAAGGCTGTCAAGAGCTTGACTGTGTTTTTAAAATATTTTTAGCCAGAGAATATTTTATGAAATGTTCCAACTGTAATATCTAAATTGTTAACAAATAGTTTTAAAACCAATGGAAATAGTTGTTAAAAAGTTATCAGAAGAAAACCGGCAATGTTACAAGGGAATTTCTAGATTAACAACCTTTTCTGTCACTTCCTATTGAAGTCCTAAGGACAATGATGAAAGTGTCTATGAAATAAAAAATAATTCCTGCTTATTTGAAAGGCTTTTCAAAGTAAATGAGAATGGCGTTTTCCTTTTTGGAATATCTTTTTTTGTTTTAGAGATATTCACGTTTTTGTATGATGCAAATGAGGAAACTGATGACATCATAGGTGGTTCCTCTAAAACAGCACAACACTCGATCAAGAATAAGTCTAGAAATATTAAAGCAGTGTTCTTCAAACTTGGCACCAGCAATGTACATCACAAAAGAAACAAAAGGACACCTACTATGTTGTTGCCATGGCAACACTCTTGGCTCCAGTCTCTTTCTGTGAAAAACCAAATATCCCCGTTTGCAACCTTTTAAAGTGGGACAGAGGGTCTTGCTCGGAACACATA